>Ga0315899_10005997_pt1 | contig 13081 bp, 13 predicted proteins | sample LakEriMetagenome_2_FD_203518 | JGI IMG/M metagenome (GOLD analysis project Ga0315899, IMG submission 203518) | Freshwater fungal communities from buoy surface, Lake Erie, Ohio, United States - Buoy 4 MA112 | ecosystem: Environmental > Aquatic > Freshwater > Lake | place: USA: Lake Erie, Ohio...
ATACACCCACACACTGACTGGTAAAATATTGACTTTGCCAACCCATATGATTTACCTTGTGCGACAACAGGCAAACAGCACACAAGAACTTTGCGTGGTCTTGTGTAACGTCGATAGACTGGCAAAGGTCGTGCTCTTTGACGCCCCTCCCGCGCTCATGGAGTCACTCGAGTTCAAGGTCTATCTGCAGTCGGATGAGGAAGAGGAAGAAGATCTGTCGGGGGAGGAGGAGGAAGAGAGTCGGTCAGATGAGGAAGAGGAGGAAGCGGAGGAGGAGGGGTTCAGTGGCGAGGATGGCGGGTAGGACGACGACAATTCTCTTTATTCCTCCTCCCCTGGGTCGCAGGGTGTAGGGTTTAGGGTTTAGGGTTTAGGGTTTAGGGTTTCGGGCGTATGGTTCAGGGATGCATGTACGTGCATGTACAGGGTTCTATAATAAAAACAAAGGACACTACTTGCGGGGCGAGGTGTCCAACACTCTAACGAGCCAACGAGGTGTCCAACACTCTAACGCTCTAACGAGGTGTCCAACGCTCTAACGAGGTGTCCAACACCCTAACGAGGTGTCCAACGCTCTAACGAGGTGTCCAACGCTCTAACGAGGTGTCCAACACCCCTTTCTCTCTTCCCCTCCTTGAACAAATCATCTCCACCCTCCCCTCCTCTCCCAAATGGCGTCGTTCGGCTGCGCTCAGCGTCCACATCATAGGGGGGCGGCGGCATGGGTACGGCGCAGACGTAGGCAGGGGGGGCAACAAGAGGCCTCAGGCAACAAGAGTCCTCGGGCCCGAAGGTGTGAGGAGAGCGGGAGTGTGTTTGACCTTTGGAGCTCAAGTGGTCCTCTTGGCTGGTGGCACCAGCCTGTGGAGGATTCTGCTGTCGCCACATTATACAGGATTCCCCTCCCTCTCCCTGTTGTTCGGTTCCCCCGCACCGTGATCTCGCACCCGCCCGTGTCAGTGGATGTGAAAGGCCGCAAAGTGCTCAGCGCCCTTCTTGTCCTCCATCGCCTGCACAGGGCACGCTCGCTTAGCATTCTCATCTTGTCCCACAAGCGCCTGGGCAGGGGCGGACACCTTGATGGTCGAGAGGGACGAGGGCTGGCGGGAGCAGTCGATGGTGTAGAAGACGGCAAGGAAGAAGAGCGCCGACAGGATAAAGATAAAATCAAACCACTGGTGGTAAAACTTGAACTGGATGTCACCCAACACCTGCCATGGCATGCCAGCCCATCAGCTGTCCATGCCATACCAGCCCATGGTGCCCGAGCACGTCAGTGCGCCAGCGCCTTGTGCACCGGTCCGGGGGTGTGCCCGGAGCACGGGACACGAAAGCACGTGACACGAGAGCGCCTGGCACTGGCCCTTACTGCCGCGACCTCAAGCCCACGCAGCTGGAGCGCGTAGTTCCCTTTACACACTCACGCTTGACTTGTGTACACACTCACCCTTGACTTGTCACAGACACAGACACACAGGCACGCGCCTGCTCTCCAAGGGGTCTCAAGAGAGCGAGCGGGGACGTTGGGCAACGACGCGACGCGAGTGCAACAGAGCAACAAAAAGCGAACATAACGGGGGCGAGAGGATTTGGCACAGACGAGGCACACGGGTCATGGGGCAGGATCAGTGGCTCCCAAGATTAGGGCCCGGGGGCGAGGGAGGGAAAGGCCACCCTGTGGGGTGGAATATGGATGGGGGGGCGGGGGGAGGATGTGGTGCGGCGTGGCCAGAGCCATCGGCTGACAGTGCTATCGGTCCATCCACCCTCCGCTCCAGGCGTGTCTGGGCTACACGGCAAGACAGTGGGGCAACAGCGGCTAGCTACCACACCTCGCGCATGCCTTTGCGCAACATGACTTGCATCACATGCATGTACCTCCGTGATGGCTTTCCGGTACATGAGAGGCAGGTTCATGCGCATGAGAAGGACCGACGACACGAAGTACATGCCCATCATCCAGGCCATGAACAAGACCAGCATGTTCGAGTAGTGGCGATTGTATATTGCATTCTGTCCTCACCCCCAGCGCCCGCGCTTGCCGCACGTGGTCAAGAGTAGATATGCGCTAGGACGCAAGCAGACATGCGCTAGGACGCGCGCGTCACACGCCGTAGGCATGGGGCAGAAGACGCGATATAGATGCGCTAAAGCGCCGCAGAGGCAGGGCTGAGGCAGGGCAGAGACAGGGCAGAGGCAGGGCAGCAGACTGCAAGACCTGCAGGTGAAAGATTTTGAGCCATATTTGCAGGAAGCCTCGGATCGACATGGCAATCAGCACCCCTGTGCCACATACAACAAGACATGCCCATCAGGGGAGAGCCTCTATGTAAAGAAACTAAAAGATTATGAAAGAAAGAGACTAAAACATTATCAAAGGGAGAGAGCCAGCACACTTTGCACACGCCTATGCGCAAGGCGTTGGCAGGCGTGGAATCAACGGCAGAAGACAGGCAAGCACGACAGGGTTGCTGCGTGGGTACAGAGCAACAGGTGGGAGGAGCAGAGAAATGGAGACCATCCAGGACCAAACAGACAAGAGAGCGCGCGGGCGCGCGAGGAAGTGAGGAAGCATCGAGGCAAAAGGAGACCACCGAGGACCAAAAGGGACAGACAGGAAGAGACGGCCGAGAGGAGGCAAACGAGAGGAGACAAACGGCCGAGACAGACACGAGAGGTGACAGACAAGAGAAGAGACAGACGCGCTGGACAGACGCCTCGAGACAGACAGGAGCCAGACACGAGTCGCTAGGAGACCAACGAGGACGAAGGAGACGGTCTGCGCGACGGCCTCGACTTGCATCTCATCAACGCGATTCATAGTGACCACTAGTACCGAAAGGACGCGCGTCACCGGGTCCACCTGTTGCCGACCCCAAGCGTCAATGACCTTGGCACTCGCCTCGCTACTCGCCTCGCTACTCACATGAATTCGCGCCAGCGCGGGTGTAGGAGGGTCGCAAACGAGGTGTGGCGCGAGGCAGCAAACGAGGGGTGGCGCTAGGCAGACGGCCGCCTGCCTCCTTCGCTCCAGCTACCTGGTGTAGGGTGTAGGGTGTAGGGCGCAGGAAGCAGGGCGTAGGGCGGGGGGCGGTAGTAGACGGCGGAGGCAGACCTGGGCAACGCGATTGAAGACGATGTTGATTGACGCCATCATCATCTTGTACACACAGTAGCCCGAGAAAAAGTAGCCGTTCATGTTGACCAAGCGGCCCAGGATCGTGGTCGCGAAGGAAACCTGCTTAAGAGCTTCGCGCGCCTCGTGCAGCTCCTCAAATATGTCGCACGACATGTGCTCCATGGCGACGAGCTCGAGCTTCATGCTCTTGATGTTGTTTTGCAGGGCCTTGTCGTCGCCAGACCGCGCCACACTCGACATGAAGCCGCTCACCCGCTTCTGCCACCCCCCCCCATCCTCGCCCGTCTCTCTGGCCGAGTGCCGCCGCCGCAACAGGTCGTGCTGGGTGACGAGCATGAGCTTCTTCTTGGCACTGATCATATCGAGAGTCTTGAGGAGGCGCTTTTCAAGCGCCTCGATGTCCTTGTGGGTGACCGGGCGGAGGAAGCAGTGCAGCGTCTGCCGTGGACAGTTGACGGCTCCGAAGCCCGAAGTCAGGGCCATGGCTGTCACCCCCAGCACACCTACTCGCGATATCCCCATGACGAGCATGGAACCCGACTGCCCTGCAATGGGAAGCGAGTCTGTCATTGAGTAGAAGAGCCAAAGGTAGACGAGGAGCAATGGCAGCGCTAGGTAGCCCGCTTGTGAGCTCTCAAACTCTTGATTCCGCAGCATCAGGTAGAAGAAGCAGTACGGCAGAATGAGGATGAGGATGGTTGTCACCACCACAAGGTTCAGCTTCCACGCCCACCAACGCGCGTGCGAGAGCACGTCGAGCACTGCTCAAGTGCGATGCAATCACGCACATCGTCAGCATCGCAATAAAGTGTATGGCAACGCCCCCTCTCCAGTTCACCAGATCAAAACGCTAGCCCAGGCGCTGACGCTTGACGCGGAGCGGTTTTGAGTTGGGGATCATGTTCTGCTCGATGCCAATGCGTGAGCTAGCGTCTAGCGCTCTGACGCCAACCCGATGGCTGTTTGCCACCGTTAGCTGTTAGCGTGGGCTGAGAAATCGCCCCGCTCACGCGAACAAGCTACTGGTGGCTGCAAATCCCTTTGCGATTGCGATTGCACCCAGCACCGTGAGGATTCGCCCACCTTCAAAGAGCACGAGCGAGAACATAGAGCAGGAGATCATGAACACGGTGGAAAAGAGAATCTGCACGTGCACGGCCTTGTTGTCGTTGCCCTTGAGCACCTGCATCGAAGACCCATTGTCACGCTCATGCCACGCCACACGCTGCACAGCACACACGCAACATGCCGGGCGCGGAGGGCGTCGGGCGTGCCTTGCTAGTGAGGAAGAAAAAGCCCGCCGCAAAAAACAGCACGAGTGTGGCGAGGAAGCCGAACGTGTCCATGACGACGCCGCCAATGCTCGAGCAGACGAGCGCAATGGAGACTCCCGATGCCAGGAGGCCGCCGACCTCCACGAAGTCTCGCACGGCGCTGCCCTCTGGCAGCACCGCATCAAGCATGCGCGCCATCAGGATCGCGCGGACCCGCTGGCACTCATGCGCTCTCCTCTCGAGCCTGGCTCAGACGGGCAGCTGTTCGGGTGTTTTGCCTCGCCTAAGTCGCTTCATCCCCGACGGCAGACGACAGTGATGTGCACGAACCACGTCCGCCCGTCATGGCGATAGGCGGGGATCAGGAACCTCCTCCCGTCCGAAACAGGCGCAGTGGCGCCGGATAATGATCATTGCCGCGCGCCCTGCCGCCTATGGTGTGTCGGGCAAACCTTGATGGGCTGGAGCCAACCTTGATGTTGTTGGCCTCAGCGCCAACGGGCCCTCGCCGCGGGGCGCACACAACAAGCCCAGCGAGCAGCCTAACGGGTAGCGACCAGCGGCAATGCAGGCCTCAGGAGGCCCGGAGATTGCGGCGGTACATCACGCGGCGCGTGGGGTTAGGCATGCAGTGGATGCTGGTCCTCCTCGTATCAGGCAGCCATGGTTCTGCAAGCCACAGGTCTGGGCGGGCCAAGCAGCCGCCGAGAGATCCTGTCATGGCAAGAACCTGCCACGCGCCCCCGCTGCGAGTGGGCGAGGCGGCGCATTTGCGGGGGTGCGAGGCATGCAGCAAGGGCGCCTCACTGCCGCTGGCCGTGTGTGCCAAGAGCGGCGCGCGGCCAGAGCTCCACGAGACCACTCTTGCACTCGTGCGCGCCGCGGTGACGGGCGGCGGGAGCAGGGAGGAGCGGGCGGCGAGTTTCAGGGACGGATTGCTCCAGCTTCGCCTCAATCGCTTCTTCCCCGGCGCTGTGAGGTTGCACATGCTGCGGCAGGGGGACGAGGCAGTTGGGCGGGATGCAGGGCAAAGCGGCCATCTTCGACACTTGCTCAGGGCGCGCAAGTACTTTTGGGAACAGCATGGTGACGCTGTCGCAGTCCACCCCTACGTGGGCGATCCCGCCGTTCGCTTCAGCATCCAATGGAGGGTGGGGCCGGACGAAGCGGAGGAGAGGCATGGGCAGCAGGTACTCTTCACGCCGGTCGCCTTTCAGCCCGTGCACCCGGACATGCACGGTCCTCTCTGGATCATGCGCATACCCAACGCCACCGACGAGGTTTGGAATCCCAACTTGGTGCGCGCAAAGTCGCCGCACTCAGACCCCCACATTCCCGATCCCTTTCTTGCGGTGGATGCAACCTTTGAGCGCTTCATGGCCCACCTCCACAACATCGTCCACCTCGGTTGGGAAGAGGAGGCCGGCGATCATCTGCTCCTCGAGCACATGCAGCATGGCGTCTTCGGCGTGAAACGCGTGCGAAGCCAGTACGAGGAGGAAATGGACTCGCGCAGCTTCTCGCACCTGTTGTACCGGGTGGTAGAGGAGGGCAAAGCAGGGGTCGACGACGGCATTGCCGTCTTGCAAGCCATGGCCGAGGCCGGGCTCACGCCCTCCTACAGCGACTTGGTCAGCCTCATGACGGTTGCAGTAGGTGTCGCGCGCAATGGCTCGCAGGAAGCGCTGCCGGAGGTGGACAAGGTGCTGGACCTGATGGCCTTGCTGGGCATGCCCTCGACGTCCTCCATCTACTTGTCTGCCTTTCACGCCCTCGCGTGGAGTGCTCGTGCGGGAAAGGCGGGGCTGGACGAAGCTGAAGCTCTCCTGTGCCGCATGCTGGACCCCGAGGCACAGCAGCCCTCGAGCACGGCAACGAAAACGGCGGCTGTCGGGGGACAGTACGACGTGCTCAAAGACCCCGACTTCTACGCCTCCATCCTCGCTGTCACGGCAGGCGCCGCTCTCAGTGACGCTTCCCATGAGCAGCGCATGAATGTGATGTACGAGGAAGATGAGCACGGCATGGTGGAAGCGTCTTGGGCGGGGCAAGGAGACGCGCAAGGAGACGTCTCGTGGCAAGGAGACGCACCTCTGACGTGGCAGCGCCATGCCGACTATATCATGCAGCGCATGCTCCAGGCGCAGGTGACGCCCAACAGCTTAGTCTACCATGCGCGTCTGCAGGTGGCGGTCGGAAGCGCTAAGCGAGGGGAGTTGGACATGGAGGATCTCGAGTGTCTTCTCGAGTCTCTGCTCCACAACGGCGAGTCGCTCACCCATGCCCACGCTGAATCACTCCTTGCGGCTGCGGTATTGGGGATGGAAGGCGGGCGCTTGTGCATGCGGCAACTAGACCTACTTGTCGAATACATAGGCCATGCGGCGCTTGAGCTCGACGCTCTGTGCTGGAGCCTGTGGCTGCGAGGTGTGGCGCATGCGGTGCGGGAGAGGCAGGCGAGGATCCAAGACATGTTTCACGTCATAGACCTCGCTCGCAAGGGCGGCATGCGCTTCAGCACCGCCGTCTTGCGCTTCTTAGCCCTGGCGGTCGCCGACCACGTGCGTGCGTCGCTACATGAGAAGTCGGCCCTGGACGAGGTGCTTGAGCTGCAGGAGGAGGTGAACAAGTTCTGGGACAAGCTGCTGTATCTGGGCGGCACTCCGCCCAAGAGCTTCTTTGACGCCCGCCTCCTTCTCCATGCGCACGCGGCCGAGGCAGGCGAGGTGCGGCAGGTGGTATGCGGCTACACGGGCGAGTGTGTGGCGGAAGAGATGATGGTGGCTGGCCATGCCCCCGACTCGCACACCCTGGTGCTGATGCTCCGGATCCTAGCCGCTTCGTGTGCGCGCGGCGAGACGGGGATCCTGGATGTGGCGCGAGTGATCGAACGCGCCATTGCTGCCGCCGTCTCGGCCGACGAGGCGCTCTTGCTGCAGACTATGGCGGCTGCTGAGGCGGCTGCAAGGCACGGGGGCGTTTCCTTGTCCGATGCCCTCCATCTCCTCTCACGCGCTGCCGTGATGGGATCAACGCTGGATGCCAACAGGCCCCGCGTCTTGCGCCTGCTCCTGTGCGTTGCGGGAGAGGCAGCGCAGCATGGGCTTGCGACGGTCGATGAGTCTCTTCTTCTTGTTGAGCGCTTGCTGCAGGCGCTGAGGGAGGGAGGAGAGGCGGCGTGCTTGGAGCAACGGGAGCGGGACGCTCTTGTAGCGATCCTCGATGGCGCCGCCCGTGCTGGCACTGCCACGGCCTCGGAGGCCGAAAAGGTGATGCGGCACCTCGACGTTGCAGGGCAGCGCCCCTCCATGCGTGTCCTCAGTGTCCTGCTCGATGTTGTGCTGGCCGAGGCAGCGCGCGGGCAGGCCACGATACGCGATGCCGCACATGTGGTGAATCGTATCAAGGGCTGCGGGTTTGCCTGCACGCATGCCGAGATGAGGAAGCTGGTCGCTATCGTGCACGCCTCTGTCAGACATGGCCTCGCTGATTTCACCGACGCGCTCGACACGATGCGGGACCTCGTGGCATGCTGCTCGGCAACCGCCGAGGACTATCTCCAGATCCTTGATTGCGCTCAGTGGGCCGCCTACCACAAGGCCAGGCACAAAGCCGCAGCCGACTCCCGTGATCCTCACGCGCAGGCCCTCCATGGTCCAGAACAAGCGACGAAAAGCGGCGGACGCTCACAAGACTGGCCTCAGCAAACCTGGCTCAGGTCCCAGCCCGCTCCTGTCTCCTGTCTCCTGTCTCCTGTCTCCTGTCTCGTGTCTCCAGTCTCCTGTCTCCTGTCCCCCGCGCCCCTCTTGTCTCATCTGGTAGTAGTGCTGGCGGCATAGGGCGGCATAGGGGCATAGGGGTGCCAGGCTGCATCTCGTCCGTGGTCGTCAGTGGTGCCCTTGTCGTCCTCTCGCCTCCCTGTTGCGGCAGCTCATGGGCTTTCATGTCCTTGGCATCTGGCTCTTGGCTTCCTCTCGCCCTGGCCTGGCACTTGCTTGCCTTGCTCTGCTCTGAACCGTGCTCTTCGCCTGCTGACCGGTGGGGACGTGCGGGGTTGGAGCAGAATGGAAGGGCTCATGACACAGGCTTCCCAGGACGCCATTCACCTCGGGAGCCGGGCCGTAGCAATCTGTGCGAGGTTTGCGCGACATACCGCGCACAACGCGGCGCTAGTTTACACATGGCAGATGTTTCGAGGCGTTGCCCCCAGATCCCGCTCCCCAACTCTCTACGCCGAAATGATGGTCCCCTCCTTCTCCTGCCTCTCCTCTCCTCCTCCTCCCTCCCTGGTGCCCTTGCTTGTGGCATCCTTGAAAGACTTGCCTGAAACCCCCAGCTTCCGCTCCGTCACCTTTTGCTTTTGACGGAGTTGTGTACACAGGGCGCGTTGGGCGCGGTGGGGAACACGGAGGCTGTGGTGGGCCTCCTGCGTGTTGCTTCCAAGGTTCCTCCTTATCTTGCACCATCTCCTCAACCAACTCCGACCCTCGCACTCTGCCACACACACACACTGCCACGCCAGACGCCACTCATACTGAAGCTTGTTCTGGTCAACTGGCACTCATGCATGGCAGCCTCCTCAGGCATACATACCCACTGCCCGCGCCAATGCCCATCTCGTTGATCCCCTGCACGCGGTAGCAAGATGAGTGAGCTCACGTGCAATGCATGGGCATGGTGAGGTGGTGCGAGTCAGCGAGCAAGCAGGTGCGCGGCAACATCTTACGTTTTGTTTTCCTTGTCCTGGGCAGCATGGGCTGACGGCATCCAGGGACATGCTCATAGCTGCCCTGCAATCAAAGCCCGACGCGAGCATGGTTGGAGGCCTCCAGCCGCCTGCCGCCAGCTCCTTGCCGCCAGCTCGTACGCCGCTCGCCTACGGCATGCATGAGTACTTGCAAAAAGCAAACAGCAAACGCCCAACTGACGTGCGCCTCCTGGGCAGGTGCTGGAGCTGGAAGCGCAACTGGCGCAGCTTGATGCATTCGAAGCTGGAGCAGCTTGATGCATTCCAAGCTGCTGCTCCTTGATCCATTCCACCCTCATGCGCCTCACATGTAGAACGCGCCGCTCATGTCCGTGAGAGGAAGCAAAGGGCCAACGGCAGCCAACCTTTCCCAGCCTTTGCCAGCCGCACCAGCAGCACCAGCCCCAAGCACCTCTGGGCACTAATTTCTGAGCCATCTCATGTCATCTAGGTCTTATTTGAAAAGGCAACCGGGGTCAAGCCCCTCGTAAAGTAAAGGCACCGGGGTCAACCCCCTCGTCACCGCGCGCGTCTTGCCCAAGATAGCTGCTTTATTTATTAAATTTCGCAAGTCTTCTGTAGGGCAAAGTGCAACACGCGCGTCTCACACCAAGTGCAACACGCGCGTCTCACACCAAGTGTAGCGCTTGTGTACCACCAAGTGCGTGGTGCCCTTACCTTAACGCTTTTGGCAACGCTTGTGGCAACGCTTGTGGCAACGCTTGTGGCAACGCTTCGGACACAGATAGGAGAGAAGCAGCACAGCTTCGAGACAAGCTACCGCAGGGACGTGCTGTACGGTGCTACGACATATAGCCACCCCCGCTAATCCACTCCTCGTGACTCAGGAGCATGTCCTTGTTCGTGTCCTGATCGTCGAAGAGCTAGACATGCCACATCATGGCGCCAACAACATCATGGCCCCATGTGCGCATCCAGGCGACCTCGTTCACACGCCCACACGTAACATGTCGACACGAGCACAGGATGCACGCACAGGATGCAAGTCAGTCTTGAATCAAGGCGTTTTGCCACGTGTTTTGCCTGAGGACAACTCTGCCGCAGACACAGACACGACCACGGGCGCTCATTCTTGCTGGCGCTTGCCTGACGCGCATTGGGCTGTTTGCCAACAGCACTCAAGCCCTTTTTTGGCATGTGTCCTTTGGCATGTGTCCTTTGGCATGTGTCCTTTGGCATGTGTCCTATGGCATGTGTGCGAATAGCATTCATGGCTTGATGACATGAAGCTAGGCGCTGTCTTCATGTGTCCAGACTAGGTAGGCGCTGTGTCAAGACCAGATGCCTTGATCGCTTCCGCCAGCATGCATGCCATGGCACACATGCCACAGCGCACGTGATTGCATCATAGCACAGACGCCCTTATTGCATGCTGGGCGCCTTGAAAGCATCATCGGGTGTGTGGCGGCGGCAGAGATGCCGCCGTCGCACATCCCTATGATGCATGGATAGGCGGCATGAAAGCACCATTCAGCAGCCATCCCTTGATCACACACGGCTAGTAGGGCAGTGCTCTTGGCCTGGGCCTAACTGCGTGCCTGCATTTCGGAGCCCGCTACACGCATGGCGCAATGCATGACTGCTCCAGTGCATCGCTGCTGCGCGTCGCCAGGCTCTTTTAGCTCCATCCTCTGGTGGCGCACTTCTAGCGACACGCACTGGGCTAGCGACACGCACTGGGCTAGACTTTGAGACACTCGCACTGGGCTAAACATGGCGACATGAATGACATGACATGAATGACAGACATGAATGACATGCCTTGCACCCCTTGCATCCCATGCACGCTAGCCTTGCAGACGTGCGTGCATGCCCTAGACAACTCACACGATGACGTGGATGGATGGCATGCATGCACAGCGCCAGACGTTGCCACGTGCGTGCATGCCCTAGACTTTGGCACACTCGTCACATGGCCACACTCGGCACAACAATTGACATCAAGACATGGCACGAAAAGCTCCACCTGCCAGGTCACCATCTCGATCTCGTCATTTGACAAAGACATTTCGCTTGCCATGCCCTTGTCGCCCTTGAGCAGCTCCGATACCTGTATATGTACGTGTGTGTACATATACACACGTTTATGTACGTTTGTGTGTGTGTGTGTGTGTAAACGATGACGCACACGGCGAGAAGAGAGGAGACCCACAAAGGCGACGACTGAAGTAACGGAGCAAGGGAGGAAGCGGGGAGGCGGAGCACCAAGACAAGACACGACACGACAAGACCAGACCAAAACGCGCCAGGCCACGGCACACAGGAGGCACGGGACACAGTCAGTCAAGACAAAACCAGCAACGCCCTCCTTCAACAATCCCCCTCTTCCTTCCCAACCTCCCCTTCCGTCCGAACCGCCAAGAAAGGGATGAGCGCCACCACTGGGCCCTAACCCCCGCTGAGCCCTAATCCCAGCTGAGCCGCCCTCAGCGGCTCAGCGGGGGGGGCGTGTGGGCTCAGCCGGGATTAGGGCTCAGCGGAGGTTAGGGCCGGAGGAGTGCCGCTCATCCCATTCTTGGCGGGATTGGGGTGCCGCTCATCCCATTCTAGGCCGCACCCAGCAATGTTTGAGCAATGTGTGCAACCTTTGAGCACATGAGCATAGAGCCCCGCTAGCGCCCCCACAACAGCTGGCCCCAAAGAAGGCGGGCTCTAAGCCTGCCTCCAAGGCTGCCTCCAAGGCTGCCTGTGAGGCCTCCAAGGCTGCCTGTCAGGCTCGCATCAACAAAGCGCCACGCACCTTATGAGGGCTCGCATCAACAAAGAGGCACGCACCTCAAGCACCTAAAGCACCTCAAGCACCTCAAGCACCTCAAGCACCTCAAGCACCTCAAGCAACGCCGCATGCAACGCAAGCACCTCAAGCACCTCACAGATGAGCCAAGAGCCACCCACCTCATCTTTGGAGAGGCTGCCACTGCCGTCGGTGTCGGCTTGCTGGAACATTTTGGCCAAGTGTTTGACCTGCTCTGCCGTGGGGAATTGACTTGGCACCACCTCCTCCCCGTCGCGGTACTCGGGGTCTTGCTCCTGTTCGTGGAACCTGTCACGGTGGCAGTGGGCGCAGCTGCCGTCAGCAAACGCTCCTCTGCTCCTCTGCTCCTCTGCAGCAAGAGGGGAGGGTAGGCAGGGAGGGACAGAGATGGGGCTTGGAGGGGCTGGGAGGGCTTGACATCATGCGCGACCACTCGGACCAGTCCACGAAGCCATCGCCATCGCCATCGAATTCGGTAAACGAGAAGGCTGCATCTTTGTCGGCGTCGTCTGTCACGTTGACTTGCGTGAAGTCACCTGACGAGCATCACACACATGCGTCACCAGCCACACAGCTGGTCGGCTCACATACCAACAGCTTGGTCAGCTGTGCCCGCGTACCCATGAGATCGAGCGTACCCATGCTATCGAGAAAATGCTGGATAAATTCTTTCTTGCTCAGCCTCTGGTCGGCATCGCTGTCTGTTCGCAGGAAGTAGCCTCGCTCCTCCTCTATTATTTCCTCAAGGCTCGGCATCTCTCTCTGCCCAATCCAGGGACGCACATCAGCGCCCGTGCTCACGTTCAGTGAGCGGCAAACTGTGCCTGCCCGCCGGCCAGCGACCCTGCGGGGCAAGCACCTGCGACTTTTGCGCGCGCGACCTGGCCGAGATGGTCATCGAGGTTATCGAGGTCAATGACGTCGTCCAGACTCGCCTCCTTGACCAGGCTCTCATCATCCTGGCCTGCAAAGTTTGCGTAAACGTGAGCTGCGTGCGCGCACGAGCATGCACTGCATAAACACACACACACACACACACACACACACACACACACACACACACACAAAAACACACACACACGCACACACTGGCATGCACAGGATGTGTGTCTATCACGCCAGCGGCGGAAGCAGAGGCAGGTAGG
>Ga0315899_10006000_pt1 | contig 13079 bp, 9 predicted proteins | sample LakEriMetagenome_2_FD_203518 | JGI IMG/M metagenome (GOLD analysis project Ga0315899, IMG submission 203518) | Freshwater fungal communities from buoy surface, Lake Erie, Ohio, United States - Buoy 4 MA112 | ecosystem: Environmental > Aquatic > Freshwater > Lake | place: USA: Lake Erie, Ohio...
AGCTGCGAATAATGGCGGGGCGCAGACGTCATTCATCCCGCTTTTGACGCTGGGTGTTCCATCAAATCCGACGATGGCGCTGGTTCTCGGAGCCTTGATGATTCAAGGTATCGCTCCTGGCCCGCAGGTCATGACCGACAGGCCTGCCTTGTTCTGGGGGCTTATCGCGAGCATGTGGATCGGGAACCTGTTTCTCGTTGTGCTCAACATACCGCTGATTGGTTTGTGGATCCGTCTTGTGCGGGTCCCATATCATTTCCTGTTTCCATCCATTCTCGTATTTTGCTGTGTCGGTGCCTATACGATCAACAACAATGTCTTTGACATTTACATTATGGCGCTTGCGGGCCTGCTTGGTTACGGTTTGGCGATCCTGCGTTGCGAGCCTGCCCCTCTGGTGCTCGGCTTTATTCTTGGGCCGATGATGGAGGAGAATCTTCGGCGCGCCTTGTTGATCTCGAAAGGCGATCCATCGGTTTTTCTCACGCAGCCAATCAGTCTATCATTCCTGATTGCCTCAGTGGCCGTCGTGAGCTTGATGAGCTTTTCCTGGTTCCGCCGCACGCGCGAAGAAGCATTGTCGGAATAGCGATTGCGATCGCAACGCTAGTCGCAGGCAAATCGGCGGTTATGCGCCTCGTCCATTGAAGACAGCACTGTCGCCAGTTTGGTCAGGATGAAATCCAGCTGATTGTCTGCAATCTGCGGAGCGCTCGCCGGATTTGCGACAGCCTGTAGCAGGTCGGGAAGGCTGTAGCGATCCGGGCCTTTCTTGCACGTGGCATCGACAAAGGCTTCGACGCCGCGGTGGCCCTGCTTTTGTGCATCGCTCAAAAGAAATTCCACGATGTCGAGTTCGAAAGATATGCCTTGCAAGATCAAGCCTCCGCCAAACCCGCAGGCGCAGCCCTGACCCGATGAGAGATGCTGGCGGGAGATACGGTTCCACAGCCCCGCCAGCCGTTGAGCTTCCTGACAACGTTGATTGGCACTCATGATGTCCATCGTCGATGCCTTCAACGTCAGGGTTAGCATCACGCCGCCTTCATCTGCAGGCGCAGCCTTTGCGTTGCAGCCGCATCGACCTTGCCATTCTCGATCACGACGCCGTAGCTGCTGCGAGCCGCTGCTTCGCTCACATAGCCTTGTTTCACATCCTGCGAGACGAGTTCTGGATCACGCTCCAGAGGCGTTCCAAAGCCGCCGCCTCCGCCGGAGCGCATGACATAGGCATCGCCTTTCTTGATGCGCACGCCGAAGACCTTGGCATTGGGTAAATCATCTTGCCATTGGCCGTCGGAGCGAATGCCAATGGAATTGCCCATCGCGTCGTGCCCGCCCTCAAGACCCCAGGGCTTGCAATGCATCCGGTCTATGCGGGTTGTTAGCGTGAAGGCTGACAAAGCCTGCACCACCATCTCGGCGCCCAGACCGCCGCGTTGACGACCGGCACCTGCGCTATCCGTGCGCAGCTGATATCTTTCCACCAACACAGGATATTTGGACTCAAGCTGCTCAGTGGGGCTGTTATGCGTATCGCCATCATTGATGCAAACGGTTGCTGATACGCCGTCTTCATTGGCCTTCGCGCCCCATCCGCCGCCCAAAGGACCAATGCCAACAATGAAAAGCTTGCCGTCACTTGGCGACAAGCCATGGATATAGGGGAATACAAGGTCTGCGTGATGGCCCGCAATGGAGCGCTGCGGAATGGCAGGTGCAAGAGCCTTGAAGATCGTATCAATGACGGTCATGGGGAAGGTCATCCACACGCGCATCGGGAAAGGACGTTCTGCGCTGATGACCTTGCCCATGGGCATGATCACTTTCAGCGGCCGAAAGCTGCCATCATTGACGGGATATTCGGTCGGTGTTGTCAGACATTTGAACGCTACCTGCGCACAGGCAATGCCTGTCGTCCAACCCGAATTATAAAAGCCGCGTACCTGATTGCTGACATCAGACAGGTCAATGGTCATCTCATCGCCCTGTTTGATGACCTTCACGCGGATCGGGATGCGCTGACCAACATCCACGCCATCGTCATCCATAAAGGATTCTGCTTCATAGGTCCCGTCGGGAATGTTCAGCGTATTCTCACGCGCAACCGCCTCGGATTGATCCATCATGATGGAGATGGATTCCAGAACAGCATCTTTTCCATACCGGTTGACCAACTCGCTGAAACGACGTTCACCAGTGGTGATGGCCGTTATCTGCGCGCGAAGATCACCCATGGCTCGTTCGGGCATGCGTACATTCATGGCGATGATGTCAACGAGTTCCTGATTGACTTCACCCTTGCGGCGATATTTCACAATCGGAATCTGGATGCCTTCCGAAAAAATATCTGTCGTGACCTGACCCAGCGTGCCGCCTACATCAAGCCAGTGGGCCATACAGCAGGCAAAGGCAACGATCTCACCCTGATGGAAGATCGGCTGAGTGAATGTAAAATGATTGAGATGGCTGCCGGTGATATAGGCATCATTGGTGACGAGGATGTCTCCGTCATGGATGTTCTCAAGGCCGTAATGCTTGATCTTGGCCTTCACCGTTTCGGCCATGCCGCGAATGAACATGGGCAGTCCAAGGCCAATCGAGATGGTCTCGCCCTTGGGCGTGAAGAGCCCCACTGTGAAATCCAGTGCCTCATAGATGATGAGGTTATAAGCGGTACGCATCAGATTGGTCTTCATCTCTTCGGTGACGGCGAGAAGACCGTTGCGGATGATCTCTACAGTGATGGGATCAACAGTTGTCGTGCTAGTCGTGGCCATATCATTCACCAATCGCGATCAGAAGATTGCCATAGGCATCGACCTCAAGCCGATCGCCGGGTTGGATCACCGTTGTCGAAGCATGTTCTTCAACGAGTGCAGGCCCCTCGATCTTGTGGCCGGGCCGCAAGGCTTCACGCATGTAAACTTTGGTGGGAACATAAGTTCCTGCTGAGCGGAAATAGACAGGCTTTGTCGCACGCACGGCAGCTTCCACGCTGTCTGGCGAGGTTTCAAGCGGTGTCATTGGTGGCTTGCGCATCACGCCGGTGACTGTAACGCGCAGACTCACAAGGTCAGCGGGTTCAGATGGCGCACATGTGCCATAGCGCACCTCGTGCACGCGGTCGAACTCAGCCTTCAGCCCTGCACGGTCCTGCGTTTCAAAAAGCTTGTTATCAAGCTCAACTGTGACGGCATGTTCCTGTCCGACATAACGCATATCGGCTGCACGGGTGATGATCACCTCTGTCGGGTTGACACGCGAAGATGCAATTTGTGCTCGTCCTTCTGCCTCCATCTCGGCATAGATGGTTTCAAGGTCTGCAAAGGGAACATTGGCAAGCTTGCGGAAGCAGGAGCGCACATAGTCATAGCGTAGATCGCCAAACAGCATACCATAGGCTGAGAAATAGCCTGGCGCATAAGGGATCAACACCTTGCGAATCCCGATCTCCCGCGCAATGGCTGATGCATGGAGCGGGCCTGCGCCACCATAGACAATCATGGTGAATTTGCCCGCATCCAGGCCGCGTTCCGTCGTGACTGCTTTCACAGCATAGGACATGGCAGTGGCAGCTATGCGCAAGATACCGTCTGCTGTTTGTGTTGCATCAAGCTCAAGCTCTTGGGCGACTGTCTCCATAGCGCGTTTGGCAGCTGCAACATCAAGCTTCATCTGGCCGCCGAGAAAGTGCTCCGCATCCAGCCGGCCCAGCAAGAGATTGGCGTCAGTCACGGTTGGTTCTGTACCGCCGCGACCATAGCAAGCAGGTCCGGGCATTGAGCCCGCGCTATGCGGGCCGACACGCAATGACTTGCCCTTACCCGCACGCGCAATGCTTCCGCCGCCCGTACCAACCTCGAAAATGTCGATCATCGGAATCTGGATTGGCAATGCCTTTTCATAACCGCCGATTAGTGCGCTGCCCGTTGTGAGTGGCTTGCCATTTTCGATCACGCCCGCTTTGGCTGTTGTGCCACCCATGTCGAAGGCGATGGCATCAGCAAGGCCGAGTTGCGCCGCCACAGCCTGTGCGCCAATAACGCCAGCGGCCGGGCCTGATTCCAGCATTCGCACACATTCACGGCGCGCATGTGCAACAGGAAAAAGTCCGCCCGTTGATTGCACAGCATAGAAGCTGCCTTTGAAGCCTTTTTCTTCCAGATGTGTTTCAAGATTGCCGAGATAGTCAGAGACGCGCGGGCCGACATAGGCATTGGCAGCAACGGTGGAGACGCGCTCGAACTCGCGATATTCTTGTGAAAGCTCATGTGAGGCGGTGACAAAGACGCCGGGCAATTCTTGCTCGACAATTTGTTTCACACGCGTTTCATGATCTGGATTGCGGTAGGAGTGCAGCAGCAGCACTGCTACCGACTCGATATTCAGCGTCTTGAGCAATCGCGCCGTGGCGTGGACACGATCTTCATCCAGCTCCTTGTAAATTTCCCCATCTGCGAGCAGACGCTCAGGCACTTCAAAGCGCAATGAACGCTCAATCAGCGGCGTGTGCTTGGAGAAGAAGAGATTATAGGCATCAGGACGGTTCACGCGACCGATCTCATAGATGTCGCGGAAGCCCTCCGTGATCAGCAGAGCTGTGCGTGCCCCCGTCCGCTCAAGCAATGTATTGATGGCAATGGTTGAGCCGTGCAGAAACAAGCTTGCCTCACTGCACAAGACGCCCGCGCCATCAAGCGTGTCCTGAATGCCGCGCGGCAAGTCATCATGCGTGGAGAGAGCCTTGCCGAAGAGCAGCTTGCCGCTTGTCTCATCAAAAGCGGCAAGATCAGTGAATGTGCCGCCGATATCGACAGCAATGCGTAGATGCCCCACTTTCATGGAGCGCAAATCGTCAGGCATGATTTTTCCTTAAGCTACAGACGTGCCTTATTCAGGCTTGAAGTCGGCAATGCGCAGCAACTCGCTATTGCGCGCCACATCTTTGGAGATGTAGGTAGCAAATTCTTCCGGGCTTTCCGTCACGGGGACGATGCCGAGCGTGTCGAGGCGGCCAGAACTTGCCAGCTCGCGCACGGCGTCATTGAAGAGGCCGTTAAAGCGCGTGACGACATCTTTCGGCAGGCTCTTGGGTCCCCACACGCCATACCATGACGAGAATTCCAGGCCCGGCATTCCGGCCTCTGCAGAGGTTGGGATATCTGGTGCGATGCGTGTGCGCTTGGCGGTGGTGATTGCCAGCGGCTTCACATTGCCGGCTGTTGCCATCGGGAGGAGGGCAATCACTGGATCAATCATCAGCTGGACATGGCCTGCTGCAACATCTGCCAGACCGGGTGCGGTTCCGCGATAAGGGACGACAGTGAATTTCACGCCGCCGAGATTGCCAAAAGCAACGGTTGTCAGATGTCCCATGGAGCCCAGAGCTGAGACCGCGAAATCCCATTTCGATGGGTCCTTTTTGGCATCGGCAATGACTTCAGTGATGTTCTTTTGCGGCTTCTTCGGGCTCATGACGACAAGCATGGGCGCCTCACCGACGCGCGCAATCGGCGCGAAATCAGTTTGCGGGTCGTAAGGCGCATTCTTCATCACCTGCTTCGCCATAACATGTGTCGATGCGGAGAAAAGAAGGGTGGTGCCATTGGGTTCGCTATTCATCACCGCGAGACCACCGACGGCCCCATTCGTGCCTGGCCGGTTTTCAACGACTATCTCAAGGCTGCGCTTTTCTTTGAGATGTTGTGCGAGCAAGCGTGCATAAGCATCCACGCCACCACCTGCTGCGAAAGGCACGATCAGCTTGATGGGCTGTGTCGGGGCGGGGTTGGTTTGGGCGAATAATGGGCTGGAAAGCGATGCGCTTGCCACGAGACCGAGTGCGACTTTTAGAAATGAACGCCTTGCCATTTTGAAACTCCCTATCGCTGTTTAACCAAAGCGGCTGGTGCCGCTGATCTGCATGATTTTGCTAATCTCGCGCGCTGCTGTCCTCACCTGCTTCAACGCCTCTTCCCGCAGATCTTGCGATGAGCAGATCAGTCCGGGCGCAGCCACGCTTACGGCGGCAATCGGATAGCCCTCATCATCACAGACAGGCACCGAGAGAACATTCAGTCCAGCTGTGATCAGCGAGCTATCGGCGGCAAAGCCCGCAGCTTTGATTTTTTTGAGTTGAGGCAAAAGCCGTGCGCGGGAGACGACAGGGTAGGCAGCAGCGGTGGTGCTTTCTTTGGCCATTGCCTGATTAAGGTCTGCCTCTGGAAGATGCGCGAGGATCGCCTGACCAAGGATGTTGATGGCAGCAGGCATTGCAGAACCCACACGTATGTCCACACCCAAGCGCGTGAGTCCGGCGCGCACCCGTTCCACATATATGACGTTCGGCCCCGCAAGGACCCCGAAGCTCGCGGCTTCGATCCTGTCACCAACAAGGCCTCGTAGGATCGGGCGCACGCTGGCGCGCAGATCACGCCGTCCGATCGCGTTGAAGCCCAAATCAAGCACCTTCAGGCTCAACCCATAGCGCCGCTTTTCGCTGCGCGTCACATAGCCCAGCGCGACAAGCGTGTTCAGCATCCGAAAGGCTGTGCCGGGGTCGAGTTCGGCCCGCTCAGCGATTTCTGTGACCGTCAGGGGGTCATCATCAGCCGTGAAGATCTCCAGAATACGCAGGCCCTTGGCGAGCGATTGGACAGAGCTTTTCTGCGCCTTTGCCGAGGTGTCGGCGGCGTCAGCTGGAGGAGAGGGAGCGCGTTTGACTGGCATTTTTCGGATTACGAAGAATTTTTCGAATAATTCTTCACGCCTCGTTCAGAGTCAAGGCCTTTGGGGGCTTTCTTTGCAGACCGCAAAAAAACCGCCCTTTAAAGGGCGGTTTTGCTGTGCGGCAAGTGAGGCCTATTTTTTGGCCATGATCTCCCGAAGGATGGGAGGCCACTTTTTGTTTTCTTCGCGGATGAAGGCGGTGAATTCTTCCGGGCTGGTTGTCCAGGGCTCGACACCGATCTGAAGCAGGAGGGCTTTGACGTCGGCCTTGTTGAGCGCGGCTTTCATCGCCTCATTGAGCCTTTTCACGATTGGTGCTGGCGTGCCTTTCGGGGCGGCAATGCCAAACCAGACATAGGACTCGAAGTTATTGACGCCTTGCTCCGGCATCGTTGGGATGTCCTTGGCGAAAGCGCTGCGGGTCTTTGCTGCAACCGCCAGAGCGAGAAGCTCCCCCTTGGCGATGCTACCCGCAACATTTGCGTAATTCTGGAAAGCGACGGGCACATCACCACGTGCAAGATCCAGCGCCAGCGGACCGCCTGCATTATAGGGCACATGCACCATGCGTGTGCCAACCACGAGATCGAAATGCGCACCCGCAATGTGTTGCGTGGTGCCCGGCCCCATGGAGCCGTAGCTTAGCAAGCCGGGATTCTTCTTCGCATAGGCGATAAATTCCTGAACAGTTTTGGCAGGGATCTTTTGCGGGTTGATGACAAGGAAATTCACCATGGTCGCCGCAGGCGATATCATCTCGAAATCGGTTTCAGGATCATAGGTCAGTTGCATCAACGTCTTGTTGATGACGAACGGGCCTGGCGCTGCAAGCACAAGCGTATATCCATCTGGCTTGGCCTGAGCAGCTTGGCCGGTGCCCGTGTTTCCTCCTGCACCGGGGCGATTTTCAACAATGATCCTTTGTCCGATCTCCCTGCCGACATGTTCGGCGATGATGCGGCCCAAAGTGTCGCTTGAGCTGCCAGCACCAAAGGGCAGGACCAAAGTGATTGGCTTGTCGGGATAGGTTTGCGCGCTGGCCTGTGGCCCGGTCAGGAGAAGCCAGCTACTGATGCAGACAAAAGCCAAGTCTCGCAGGCACTTCAGCATAGCCTGTTCTCCAGATGTTTCGTCCCTGTGGCAGGTCTCTTACGGACAGCCTGTGGGCAAATCTGACTGATGTTCAGGCAATAACAAAATTAATATTTGCGATGGTGGTGATCAGTTTCTTCAATAACTGCCTATCGTGGTGACATCAGATCACTCTTGGACTGTGCCACTTGTTGCATTTGATCGCGCAGCCAGCGATGCCGGACGGATGCGTCAGTTCGTCTGTGCCAAATCAAGTTCATGGTGAAGCCGTGCAGTTTGATCGGCAAGGCAACTTCACGCAGGGTCCAGTGAAAATAAGTCAGAAGTCGCTGCGGCACCACAGAGACAAAGCTGGATTGACGCAACATTCTTGGGATCATGAAAAAATTCGGGACCGTCAAAACGACATTGCGGGTACGCCCCAGAGCGGCGAGGGCCTCATCGACGGGATCGCCCAGACGGGTATTGGCAGGCGATACGCGCACATGCGGCAACTCGCAAAATCCATCGAGGCTCAGCCGTTTGGGAAAGTCTTTGTTATCTGCGCTCGTGACGCCCACAAAAGCTTCATCAAACAAGGGTGCCGCGATGGAATCTTCAGGCGGCTCTGACAACAGCGTGATGGCAACGTCGATCTCCTGCTTTGCGAGCTGCTCGCCAATATCTTCAGCTAACAGTTTCACCTGAAACTTCACATGCGGCGCGATTTTTTGAAGGCGATGCAGCAAGGGGGCGACAACAGAAAACTGACCGTAATCATTGGCGCCAATGGTGAAGGTCACAGGGGAGGTGGCAGGATCGAATGGACGATCGCCGACCATTTGCTCCACTTCAAAAAGAACTGACTTGGCCATTCGCGCCAGCTCTTCTGCGCGTGGTGTCGGCAGGACGCCGCGTTGGGTGCGAACGAAAAGCGGATCGCCAAAAGCATCCCTGAGGCGATTGAGCGATGAACTCACTGCAGGTTGGGAGAGGTTCAACCGCTCTGCAGCACGTGTCACACTGCGCTCCTCGAACAGGGCATTCAGCACAAGCAAGAGATTCAGATCAAAGTTCCTGATATTCATCTCATGGATGTTCCTAATTACAAAATGAAATTTGATTGATATCCGCGCTTGATGTCAAGTCGGCTCATCAGCAGTCGATCAAGCATCAGGGAGGAAGGCCAATGAAAGAATCGTCACAAGACGCCAATCACATCTCAAATCGTCTGAAGCCAAGGTCCTTTGGCGATCTTCGGGGCTGGATTGATGCATTGCGCAATGAAGGCGAATTGCACGAGATTGATGCTGAAGTTGATTGGGACTGCGAATTGGGCGCCATTGCCAGACGTGCTTTCGGCCAAGGCAAGGGTCCGGCTCTTCTGTTCAAAAATGTGAAGGGCTATGGCCCGAATGATAATGTGTGGTCGCGAACGATCTTCACGGGCGGCCTGTCGAATTATTCCCGCGTTGCGATGATGTTGGGTCTGCCGAAAGATGCATCGGTGACGGATCTTGTTCTCGCAACGCAGCACTATTTTGCGCAACGTGTGAAGCCGGTTGAGGTCAAGACCGGCCCGGTGAAAGAGATCATCGTCAAGGGGAAGGATATCGACCTTTATAAATTCCCAGTGCCGCGTTGGCATGGGCTGGATGGTGGTCGTTACATCTGCACCTATCAAGGTACGGTGACGATGGATCCCGACACGGGCCAACATAATATCGGTATCTATCGTGGTATGCTGGGCCAGCATCCGGACACGCTTCCGGTGCAGTTGTGGCGTGCGCAAAATTGGGGCGTGCATTTCCAGAAATGGGCAGATCGCGGCATGAAAATGCCGGTCGCGCATGTGTTCGGCTGGGAACCTGTATTGCCCTATTGCGCCTCTGCTCCCATTCCCACGGGCGTATCTGAATATGAGGTGATGGGTGCCATCCGTGGCGCACCCGTTGAGCTTGTGAAATGTGAAACCAATGATCTCATGGTGCCAGCCAGCGCGGAATTCGTGATCGAGGGTTTCATCGACTCCGATCCCGAAACTTTCGAAATGGAAGGGCCGTTTGGCGAATATACCGGCTATTTCGGTGGGGATCAGTGTCCCAAACATGTGACCAAGGTTTCTTGTGTCACCATGCGCAAGGATCCCATCTTCCGTGGCACTCTGGAAGGAACGCTGCCCAAGCAGCTCAATGAGAACTCTGTCACAAGCTCCATCCAGCGCTCAGGCATTGCCTGGAATGTTCTCAAAAATGCCGGTGTTCCGGGTGTGACAGATGTGTTCTGCCCGCCTGCGAATAATGGCACTACATTGATCATCCAATTGCACCAGACTTATCGCGGGCAAGCCAAGCAAGCGGCTGCAGCGATCTGGGGCTCCAATGCGGCGCATTTGCGCTTCAAACATGTCTGGGCGGTGGATGAAGATATTGATATTCACGACTATGCCTCGCTTGATTGGGCTTTTGCCTATCGCGTCAATGCTGCGGAGGATGATATCGTCTTTTTCCCCGGCACATTCGGATCACTGCTTGACCCCTCAACCCGGCTTGAGGAGCGAGATCCGATGCTGTTTGGCACCGGCAAGTGGTGCCGTGTGCTGATTGATGCGACGGAAAACCTCGATTTCCGTCCCGAGCCGCAATATGGCGGCAAGCGTTATCCTCCGACGGTCGAGCCCTTGGCTGAGCATAAGGACATAGTCGCCCGGCGGTGGAAGGAATATGGGTTCAAGTGAATGATGCGGGGAGGAGCGGTGCTCCTCCCCATTTTTCTGGTGTTCAGCTTTTTCCATCTCAGGGCAGCTGATGAGGAATCGTCCTGATCAGCTGCTTGATTCCGATCAAGACTTTCTATTTCCCGTGAGTTATTTTTGTTGCACAACTTTGTTGAATCAGTCCTTCGTGTCGAAGTTAATACGGAGACCCAGGTGCAAAACAGAAAAGATCAGTCCATCCGCAGTTATCTGGAGGATTTGGAGGTAGCGGGACAGCTCGCGCGCATTACCAAAACGGTCGATCCCGATTCAAACCTTTCGGCGGTGGCATTCAAGGCTTATGCGCAGCTTGGCAAGGCCACTGTGTTTGATGACATCAAAGGCCATGATGGCTGGCGGGCGATGAGCCAAATCGTCGCGGACCGCGCCAAATGGGCTGTTGCGCTGGGTGTTTCTGAAGATAAAGCGATGGCAACTCTTGCCGCGCGTATGCGGACACAGCTGCCTTGTGTAAGTGTTTCGGCTGCAGAGGCGACCTGCAAGGAAAACATCTTGTTGGGAGATGATGTCGATCTTCGTAAGCTGCCGGCCATGTGGACTTCGGAGCGTGATCCCGGACGATATATTGCTTCGGGGATGTGCTTCATCCGCAATCCTGAGACAGGAATTCGCAACATCTCCATTCATCGTGCGCAGATCCTCGGCCGGAACAAGACCGGTTTCTTGATGCTGCCCCGTCAAGCCGCCCGCATCGCTGCGATTTGCAGAAAGATGAATCGCCCCATGGAAGTTGCCATGGTTGTGGGCGCGCATCCGCTCATCATTTTCTCCAGCGCCTTCGTTGCTCCCTTCGGCACGGACGAACTTACAATTGCCTCCAGTCTCTTGCAGGAGCCGGTGCGTACCGTGCGTTGCGAGACGATCGATATGGAAGTGCCTGCAGATGCCGAGCTGGTTCTTGAAGGCACAGTCTCGCTAGACGAGGTTTCACCTGAAGGGCCGTTCGGGGAGGTCACGGGGACTTACGGTTATGGCGGTGAATTGCCTGTCTTCACCGTTAATGCCATGACCTATCGCAACGATCCGATCTTCTATGCGATTTCTTGTGGCTTGCCACCTAATGATGCGCAATCAATCGTCGCTGTGACAATTGAGATGAAATTGTTCCAGCATCTAGCGGGTCTCGATGGCGGGCGTCTCAATGTTAAAGACATCCGCTGTTTGGGCGGTGTCTCTCCTTTGCTGGTCATCTTGCAGCTCAAGGATCCAAAGCCCGGTCATGCGCAGCTTGCAATGACAGCGGCGTTGTCGAGTCCATTTCTCCATCCCAAATTCACCATTGCAGTGGACGAAGATGTCGATCCAGCCTCGATTGAAGATGTCTTATGGGCTTTGGCTACACGCGTTGATCCCGCGCGCGATATCGTAAAAATCAATGATACGCGCGTCTTTGGTCTCGATAATGCCTCGGAACTCGAATCGGAAAGCATCTCGTCACGGATCGGAACCAAAGTGATGATTGATGCCACCCGTCCTTTGTCGCAATCAGAGCGCTATGAGCGCGCGGCACCAGCGCAAGTGGATCTTTCCAAGCTGATGGCTGCCTTGAGCGAAGGAAAGCTGTCATGAGTGTTACCTTGTCCCTCTCCCTGCGTGCAGCGCTGGAGAAAATTTCCAGACGCGGAACGCTCACCATGCTTCATGCCGAACTGGATCCCGCGCAAACCTTGTCCGCCTTCATGCGGCAATTTGTTCAGGATCACCATCGTCCCGTTCTGGCCACCAATCTGCGCAGTCATCAGGGATGGTCCTGGCTCGGAGGCTTTTACGCGGGCCGCAGCACTTGGGCGGCATCACTGGGGACCGCAGAGGATGGGATGCTTGCGTCGCTGCGTTCGCGCCTTCTGGGCCCTGTGCCCGGCTTGAAACTGCATGGCAGCCTATCTGCCGATTTGGTGGACGCGCCGAATGATTTGCGGCACGTACCAATGCCGCGTCACTGCGAAAGAGACGAGGCCGTGAGCCTGACGGTCACGCTCTTTTGTAAAGACAGAACATCAGGCGACGACCTGGTTGCGCGTGTGCGTCTCTTGCGTTTTGCCGATGGTGCCTGCGCCTTGGCGGATGCACCCGACTGGCTGGAAGATCAACTTTGTGCTGGTTCTAAATTTGTCCTGGCGGCGGGTGTGCATCATGCAGCCTGTCTGGCTGGAGAGATGGCGCATCTCTATCCGCGCTTTTCGCTTGATCAGGCAAGTGCATTGGCAGGAGCAGTGTTGGCCTGTGCCGAAATGAGCGGAATCACGGTTCCTGCCGAGTTTGAATATGCAATCTTGTGCGAGAGCACTGGTCGAAGCTCTCAGCGCTTGCGACTGGGTTCTACCTCGAATGTTTATCAGGATGTTTCACTCTTTGGATTGAAATGCCAAAAGATGCTGCAGCGTAAGCACCCCGTTCATGTCTCGCAGGATGAGGCGGGTGGTGCGCGTATGCTGGCTCAGGAACTCGCGATCTATCAGCATATTTGCCAAATCGAGGGCGGTCTTGATGTGATGGATGT
>Ga0315899_10006001_pt1 | contig 13075 bp, 8 predicted proteins | sample LakEriMetagenome_2_FD_203518 | JGI IMG/M metagenome (GOLD analysis project Ga0315899, IMG submission 203518) | Freshwater fungal communities from buoy surface, Lake Erie, Ohio, United States - Buoy 4 MA112 | ecosystem: Environmental > Aquatic > Freshwater > Lake | place: USA: Lake Erie, Ohio...
TTCTTTGTATGATAAGGCATTAAATGACTTAGCTCAGCTATTCATTCAAAATTTTAAACAATTTGAAGCAGGGGTAAGCCATGCAATCAAAGAAGCAGCACCTAAAATTATCTAAGAGGTTTTAATTGGATTTTATTAGTCTTTGAATATTATTTATTTCACTGTCTGCAATAAAATATTCAAAAAATCTTTTATCATCTATTTTTCTAACACTACTTATTAATAAATGATCTGTTTGCGTAATAAATTGGTATTTGTCGTTAATTGAATTAATGACATCACTTCTTACTTTTTTCTGTAAGCCAATATTCTTATCCTTTATACCTAAAACATGATTCATTTGATGAATCTCAACTTTTTTTCCTTTCTTATTTTCTTCTATTAATAACTCGATTAAATTAAGCTCAACTCCTGCAAATGCTTGCTGAATAGAATCTGTTTTAAGCATTTTTAACTGCGCATTTTGTAGTCTTGATGTAATTTTTCTTTTTAATAGAATATAAAATATGATAGCAATAGCTATTACAATGATGATACCAAAAAATATATAATACATCGTATAATCTATAGTCCATATAGGAAAATCTAATACTATAAAATCTTTTAAATCAAAGTTCCAGGTTGAAAATTTTTTTGATTCTATATTGTACGAATAAAAGACATTTTTATAACAAAACAAATTTGCTCCAAATTGTCTTCTCAATAAAAACTGATCCAAATTGGAGTTTTTTGATTTATAAATTTTATTATGAATGAAATCAAAAAAATAAGCCTGATCACTAATCATGTATATGAGTCCTTTATCAAAAACAACTTGAATATTTTTATCTTCTTTTTTAACTAGCTTTAAAAAATCAGATGATATTTTACCCGTTTGAACCCACTGATTTTTATTTATATCTAGATAATATGCATCAGGAATAATGATGCCTGTTTTAGCATCAGGCGTATTCAAACCAGCATTAATAATTTTCTGAAAAGGAACATAAAGCCTACCTTCTTTTGGCGAAAACCATTCAAATCCTCCAGCAATGATTTCTTTATTGAGTGGATTGATGTCCCACTCTTTATCAACTACATTGAATTTTCTTAAATACCCATTAACTTTCCAAAATCCGTAGCCACCATAACTGTAAAATTGATCCTTGTAAAAGAAATTGATGGCCCCAATATTATAGTTTAAATTGATTGTTCTGTCCGCTCTTATAAATCTTAAACTATCCACCATCACACTATCCAATTGAAAAAACATACCTGTTTGTGAAACAAGTATATATAAATCATCCCCATTTTTTACTAACTCCTGTTGATTAGAACCTAATATGGTATTTTCTAGATTTAGTAGCTTAGTACTACCTAATAAGTTAATGTTTCCATTAAAGTCATTGACGGATATTAATTTATCCAACATTGGATTTCTAGCTATGGTGTAGGTTTCATTTAAATTAATAAATTGTCCAAAAAGGCTATAGCTAGATAGAAAAAAATAAATAAAAGGGAGAATAACTTTTTTCATATAAAATTTTGTATATCAATTATTTAGATAGGAAAGTAACCAATATATTAGGATAATTTCTAAAGCAAATATAAGAAATAACCTATAAAGGTTCCTAATTAGTAACTATTTACCTATTAAGTTTTATTGCCTAGCCTATCATTGCAGTAGCTTTTGGGGGAAAGCTATGGATTATTAAGAGGGTCAAGCATGCTTGGCCCTTTTTTTTATGCCCCCTTGGGTTACTTTTAGGTTTTTTAGGTATAAAGTGTACAAATAACACATTAACTATGATCGAGATAAAATATTTCAAAACCAAGGACTATTGTAAAGTAAAATTCAATTTGGAAGTTGAAGCAAAGAAAGTTGAGCTATTGGGTTTGAACGGAGAGTGGAAAAAAGGCTTAGTAATGACCAAGAAAAAAGAAGGTAGTTTTAGTATTGATGTAAATCTTCCAAAAGATTCACATCACGAATTTAAATACCTAGTGGATAAGAAAAACTGGTTAACTGACCCTGATTCAGCGAACATTCAAAATGTGTTCGGTACAACGAATAGTGTTTTAAGTATATAATAAGCAAGATGACTAAAGCCTCCGATTACACGGAGGCTTTTTGTTGAATGCATTAGCACTACATTTGCGTTATGAAATGTGGTATGATTTTTTTGGGCTTGACATTATCTTTTAGCAACCTTGCATTAGGTCAGCAAAAAGACAGCATTTCACAAACGCTTGATCCTGTCATTGTATCTGGGAACAAACTCAACCAGTTAAGATCGGAAGCACCCATTGCTATTTCCATACTCTCACCAAAAATTATTGAAGCCACAAAAGCATCGAGAATTGATTTCTTATTGAATAAAGTAAGTGGTGTATACATGCCTACCATCGGAGGGGAACAACATATGATGAGTATAAGACAGCCTATTTCATTGAAAGGCTTGTATTTATATTTAGAAGATGGTTTGCCCATTAGAACGAGCGGATTGTTTAGTAGCAATGCATTGATTGAGATCAACACCAGTAATATTCATTCTATTGAGGTAATTAAAGGTCCTGCGTCTGCATTATATGGAGCTGAAGCCATTGGAGGTGTTATCAATGTGCTTTCAGAAAAACCTACTATAAAAAAAAGTAGCATCTCGAGTTTCATTAATTCTACTGGATTAAAAAAAATAGAGTTTAAATATGTTTTGCCGACACCAAAGGGTGGATGGAATATCAATGCTAGCTGGACAGATCAAAAAAATGGAGTACTTGATTTTTCTGATTTCAATAAAAAGGCTTTAAGTATTCGAAAGGATTTTAATTTTAATTCAAAATGGAGTGGCTATCAGACCTTACAATATATCAATTTCTATACACAGATGACTGGATCTGTTGATAGCATAAATTTTGCAAACAAAGATTTCTCTAGTTTACAAAGTTTCACTTATAGAAAAATAGATTTAATCAGGTGGAGACAAAATCTTGAATATACTTTAGGAAAACAATCTAAAATTGTGGCAAACATTATGTATCGTGGTAATACGATGGGACAAAATCCTGCCTATTTAATTGGATCCACGACTAATCCTACCAACTTCAGAGGACAAATTAATAGCAATCGTTTTGACGCATTAGTCCTTGATATACAAACTCAAAAAACTATTCATCAATTGAATGCAAAAATAATTTTAGGGGCTTATGGTGATATAACTAAACAAAAATTACAAGCTTCCTTTATTGATATATATAAAGATCTTTCCCTAAATAAATTTACCAGTTATAGTTTAAAAAATCCAGATTCAATAATAACTAATTACACTACCAATATTTATAATAAGGCAATGTACTTGAATTGGATTGGTAAAATTGGTAGTGGTTTTAATTACAACGCTTCCTTAAGATATGATCATTTTGAATATCAATATAACAATGCATTAAAATTTGGCACACCTTCATCCAATAATGTCTTTACCAATTGGAGTCCTAAAATTGGATTTACCTATAATAAACAAAATATAGGCGGCTATTTGAATTATAGTCATGGATTTGTTCCCCCTCAAATAACAGAAATATACAATGCCATAAGAGTGCCCTTTTTATTACCTCAGTCATTTGTCAATTATGAAATAGGTGGTTGGATGAAATTCAAAAAAATTCAAGCAGAAATTAGTATATACCAGGTTAATGGTACCAACGAGATTATTTCTGTAAGACAACCGGATGGTGTGAATTTAAATCAGAATACAGGAGCAACAAAGCATTATGGAGTTGAATATAAAATAGTTTATTCTATGAACTCTTTGTTAGAATTAACCATTAATGCAACCAATGCAATACATGAATATCAAAAGACTATTCTAAAAGGTGTAGATATTAGTGGGAAAAGAATGAATGCTGCTCCTGCATTTTGGGGAAATACACAGCTACAATTCAATTGGTCAAATCATTTGAATAGTTCGATTGAATGGCAGCATCAATCCAGTTACTTTATGGACGAAATCAATGAAACAAAGTATCCTGGTTTTAATGTGCTAAATTTTAGAAGCAACTATACTATAAACAAACATGGATTTTGGTTACATGTTTTAAATGCTAGTAATGTATTTTATTCCACAATGGCTACAAGAAACTTTAGTGTAAAAGGAAATGCTGCGTACTCCTATTATATAGGTGAGCCACGCAGCATTGTTATTGGCTGGAAATATGATTTATTCTAATTACCTCCTCTACCTATTCTAAATCCACCCATACCACCTCCTCTTTGCATATCTTCCATAATCTTTTTCATGGCATCTTGGAATTGTGCTCTATTCATTTTGTCTCCCTTGGTAGGTTGTACCAATTCTTTTTTAGGAAATTTTGTAGATACTTCTGTTGCAACAATGACGTTAGAGCCGTTATCTGTATCCACTTCCATAATAGCTCCAGGCAAACCTGCATAATTGTCTGGACCAACAGATACTGGTATATCTTCTGTATACCACACTACTAATTCAACTTCCTTAGGTTTTGGAGCTGCTGCTGTATCTTCTTCAGATCTTGGACCATTCCCAAAACGCATACGCACCTGTTGTGGAGCAGCAACCATCGTAGTTGCTTTCTTACATAAGTATTTTGCAATTGTTTTTGTCTCACCAGAAATTTTCCATTTGTTTTGCTTCATAGAATCAATCACTAAAAATGTTTTTTCGAACATCGCTCTCGATTCGTATTGCATTTGTGTTGCGATATCCGTATAAGTAGAGGTTTCTGGCATTCTCATCATAAATCTTGGACCGCCCCCTCTGTCACCTCCATTATTGGCAAAAGGATCTGGAGCCTCATCATCCACAACAGTTCTAAATAAACTAGCTTGTTCAGTGAATAATAATTCAAATTTATCTGTTCTAAACTCTGGTATTCTTGCTTTCATTTCTGGATCGGTAATAAATCGATGCATGTTTATTTTTCTTTCATAAGAAATCTTGCCTTCTTTCATTTGAGCAATCGCTGCAATAGACAAGCAAATGACAAGCAAAAAGGAAAAAATTAATTTTTTCATTGTTGATTATTTATATTATTAAAGATACATTTTATATTAGTTCATTCTCATAGTCATTATTCTTGGCCCACCTCTGCCAGAACCTAGTCCAGATTTTTGTAAACTATATGTAAAACCAATTAGGAAATATTGATTAATTACATTGTATGACTGGTCAACAATTTGGTTTTGTGTGACATTTCTTGAAATACCCACATTTTTATTCAATAAATCAAATGCACTTAATTTTAACTCTGCTCTTTTATTTTTTAAGAAGAATTTAGAAATACTAGCATTCCAAATGGGTACTGCTGTATTAAATCCGGGTGCTCTACCTTCATTAATAGTATAATTCATGGATTGATTCAATACTATACCCCATGGTAAATAATTAGTAAGATCTGCACTATAAATTCTTGTAACAAAATTGGTATTTAAGGCGCTATTTATTTGATTATTCGTAATACTGTAATTGTGTCTAGCCGAAATATTCAAATCCATAATTTCATCTAAAGAATAAGTATAGTTAAAGCTTGGACCTACAGATTTAACAATGGTCGTATTCAATGCTCCATTGATATAGTTGACATTATTATTGTATCCACCGTTGAACCCAAAATTAAATCTTGAATATAATTTTTTAATACCAAAACCATAGTTCACTGTTCCATTGATTCGATAAACACCATTTACGTTTACAGGTTTAGATATAATTTGTCTGGAGGGTAAAATACTATCATAGTTCACAATTGAATTATTAGCAATTTGAGCATTCAATAATGCAAAGAAGTTTTTTTGAGCTAAAATTTTTGTTGAGAAGAACCTTAAATTAATATTATGATTATAAGTTCTTTTCAAATTGGGGTTACCTATGGTTTGGTTATTGATATTGGACTGATCTAATACAGGCTGCAATTGGGTTAATGTAGGCTGGTTAGTAGAGGTACGGTAGTTTAAGTTGAAATTTTTGGTTTGAGAGAAATTGTATTGAAAATTAGCAGAAGGTAGTACATCTTTAAACTCTTGCTTGATCTTAGTATTGATGGTTGTATTTATTCCATTAAGCATTGCATTTTGTAAAGAGAATCCAGTAGAAAAATTATACTTTTTTTGATTTAATCTATAATTCATTCCACCACCTGCATAAGTGTATTCACTGTTAAATTCATTGGTAAGTATTTTATTTAGTAAGTCATACTGATTATTACTAAGGTTTTTATCAAATACTTTTCTACTCGTTGAACTATTGTTTCTATTAAAATAGGCATTAAACTCTAAAAGCGATTTTTTAGTAATAGGCTCTGTATAAACGATGTTTGCAGAATAAGAATTGGTTAAATTCTTACGCTTATTTTGTTGATCCAATATAGAATCATTCACTAAAATACCAGCAGTATAAAATAACTGATCAGTGTATTGACTTCCGTTAGTTAATGATTCATTAAATCCTTGGGTAATAGTAGAAGAAATAGTTCTACCTTTTTTTGCAAATCTTTTTCTCAATAATAAGTTGTTAGAAATATTGGTCGCGTCTGTTACATTAGAAGCATTTGTTGATGTTATATTGATGGGTGTTCCATCAGGAAAAAATGTATTTGTAGATGACTCACTATTGGAAGTGTTGTGTTGTATGGATACATTGGGTGTATACTTAAATGAAAAAGTTTCGGAAACTTTATTATCTATAGTTGCATTAAATCTTTGTTGTTGATTTCTAGTATTTGAAATTGAATTACTTATTCTGTTGAAATTATTTCCTGGAATTAAATTTTGTGTGAAAGAATTACTGGTATTGAATCTCGATACATCACTCCCATTAGCATTTGCATTGAAATCCATTTTTTTATCATTCAATAAATTAGAATAATTACCCCCAAGAGAAAAGGTTTCTGCAACACCTCTAGAATTGGCATCTGTTCCTCCATCACCACCAGAAAAATTGATAGTAACTCCTCCGCCACCTCTTCCACCACCGGAAACATTACCAAAATCTCCCATAGAGAAATTTTGTTTATTGACGTTATTGGCTGTGGCAATGATGGAGAATTGCTCATCATTATTAATTCTATTAATATTGCCTTGCCCATCAAATCTACCTGGCGTTCCAAATGCTGAACCTACTTTACCAAAAGTGGATTGCTTTCGATCTTTTTTTGTTTTAATATTAATGGCGGTTTCATCATTTCCATCATCTATCCCTGTAAACATTGCTTGGTCAGATTTTCTGTCATAAATCTGAATTTTATCTACCGCATCTGCTGCTAAATTTCTAGTGGCCATTTTTGGATCACCTGTAAAAAACTCTTTCCCATTCACATACACTTTACTGACCGATTTTCCATTCACTGTGATTCCGCCTGATTTATCTACTTCAATACCTGGCATCTTCTTTAACATATCTTCCACCACTGCATTGGGTTGAGTTTTGAAATTTTCAGAATTGAACTCAATAGAATCTCCATTGATTACTACTGGTGGTCTTCTTGCAGTTACTGTAACTGCAGACATAGTGGCTGTATTTTGCAAATAAATTTTACCTAAGGACAGCACCGGAGTTGAACCTGCTTTAACTGCCAACCAAGTATATTGATACCCAACATATGATATTGAAATCAAGAACTTTCCGGCAGGTACATTCTTGATTTGAAAAAAACCTGCATCGTTGGCTCTAGTGAAACTGATTAATGAAGAATCCTTTGCATTGGCCAAAGAAATGGTTGCATAATTCAGTGGTTTATTGATAGTACTATCCATAATAGTTCCTTCAATAGTTACATTTTGCGCAATTAGAGTATAACTATTTGATAATAATATAGTTAGAACAAGTATAACGAGTAATTTGCTTCTTTTCATATCGACCAATACGATTAATTTCGTAAATATAAAAGGATGACCACAAATATCCAAAATTTACGAACACCTAGATGCTTTTTTTGGATGAACGGCTAAAGATTAGACCTTACTGTACCAAGTAGGTTTAATGATTATTTAGTAAGTTTAAAGACTAAAACGATTGTTATGCAAAATTCAAGAAGAAAATTCCTTCAAAATGTAGGTATTGCTATTGCTGGTGTTAGCTTACAACCTAAAGTATTGTGGTCTAAAGAGACTGTTTTGGCAAAAAAGAAAATGTTGATTGGGATTCAGTTGTATTCTGTTAGAGTGGATATGATGAAAAATCCAATGGGCACATTAACAGCATTGGCTAAAATGGGCTATCAACATGTGGAGCATGCCAATTATGTGAATGGAAAATTCTATGGTTATCAAGCATCGGAATTTAAAAAAGTACTGGGAGGATTAGGATTAAGCATGCCAAGTGGACATACTGTAATGACACCAAATCATTGGGATGCAAAGAAAAATGACTTTACAGATGTTTGGAAAAAAACCATTGAAGATGCTGCAGTAATGGGTCAAGAATATGTGATTAGTCCTTGGATGGATGAAAAAGCAAGAAGTTCTTACGATGGGTTAATGAGACAATTAGATCAATTCAACAAATGTGGTGAATTATGTAAACAACAAGGAATGATGTTTGGTTATCATAATCACAATTTTGAATTTACAGAAAAAGTAAACGGAGAAGTTATTTATGATTTAATCCTAAAGCATACTGATCCTGATAAAGTAATGCAACAATTAGATTTTGGAAATATGTATGGCGCTGGCGCAAGAGGTGCTGACTGGATTAAAAAATATCCTGGCCGTTTCGCATCTTTACATGTAAAAGATGAAATCAAAGTAGAGAAAGGAGAAATGAATGATGGATATGAAAGTACTACATTAGGGGATGGAGTGGTGGATCCTAAAGCAGTAAGTTTATTGGCAAAAGAAATTGGAGGTGCTCATCATTTTATTATCGAGCAAGAGTCTTACCAAAAATTAACTCCTCTAGAAGCTGCAAAAGTTGATTTAGATAGAATGAAAACTTGGAATATTTAATATGAAAAAAATATCGATCATCGTATTAACAGCATTTATTTTTATAAATGCTGTTTTTGCTCAAAGACCTTCTGCTACTGAAAAAGCAAGATGGGCTAAGCATGCCAAACAAACAAAAATAATCAGAGACGAATGGGATATTCCGCATATCTATGGCAAAACTGATGCGGATGCTGTGTTTGGTTTAATGTATGCACAATGCGAAGAAAATTTTCCTCAGATTGAGAAAAATTTTTTAGAAATGCTAGGTCGTCAATCAGAAATGGAAGGACCAAAAAAATTGTACGACGATTTAATGATGCAATTAATCCAAGATAGTGCAGAAGCGGTAAAAGATTATAATACGAGTCCAGATTGGCTAAAGCAATTATTAATTGCCCATGCTGATGGCATCAACTATTATTTATTTAAGCATCCAGAAGTACAACCAAAAGTCATTCAGCAATATAAGCCCTGGTATCATTTAATGTGGACCGATGGTAGCGTATCTCCCACAAGATCTGCTGGCATTCGTGCAAATGATGTAGCTCAATTTTATGGAGCTAGCCCTAAAGAAATAGCAGCAATCGAAAAGAAATTGCCTTTTGAAATGGAAGAATCCACTTTAAAAGGATCCAATGGATTTGCCATTGCACCTCAGCATAGTAAAAACGGAAATGCATTATTGTACATCAACCCGCATGTACCTTTTTACTTTAGATCAGAAATGCATATGAACAGTGAAGAGGGATTAAATGTCTATGGTGCAGTTACTTGGGGACAAATGTTTATCTATCAAGGATTCAACGAACATTGCGGATGGATGCATACCAGTAGTTATGCGGATGTAGCAGATGTATACCTAGAAAAAATAAAGCGTAAAGAAGGTGCATTATATTACGAGTTTGAAAAAGAAGATAAAAAAGTTCAGTCAAGAAATATTACTTTAAAATATCTGGACAATGGAGTCATCAAAACAAAAAATTTTGAAACTTTTGCTACCCATCATGGGCCTATCATGGCAAGTAAAAACAATCAATGGTTAAGCTTACAAGAAAACAATAGATCCAAAGATGCTTTGATTGAATGTTGGATTAGAACAAAAGCAAAAAATATAGACGATTATAAAAAGGCATTGTCTCTTTTATCTAATAATAGCAATAATACGGTGTATGCAGATGCACAAGGCAATATTGCATACTGGCATGGTAATTTTATGCCAAAAAGAAATCCAGCATACGATTATACCAAACCAGTGGATGGTAGTATTAAAGCAACCGATTGGCAAGATATTCACCCATTAGAAGAAACGGTATTTAGTATTAACCCATCCAATGGATGGTTGCAAAACTGCAATGCTACACCATTTACAATGGCAGGAGATCAAAGTCCAAAAGCTTCTAATTATCCCGCTTATATGGCACCTGATGGAGAAAACGGAAGAGGCATTAATGCTGTAAGATTGTTAAGCACTATTGATCAACTTAGTTTGGATGAACTCATTCAATTGGGTTATAATAAATACCTAAGCGCATTTGATATTTTATTACCAACCTTTTTGGAGTACTCGAAAACTATTACGCTAACTCCAAGTCAATCAAAAGCCATTGACTATTTAGCCAAATGGGATAGAAACGCTGATGTACATTCTATTGCAACATCTATTGCGATTGAATGGGCAACACAATTAGCTGCAAAAATACCACCACCTACTACTGAAGAAGAAGGAACACAATTGATCAAGAAATACCATCGCATGGTGAATGAAGTACCTAATGAAAAAAAATTAGCATTACTAGATGCGAGTTTAACGCAGTTGGAAAAAATATATGGTACATGGGAATTGCCTTGGGGTGATATGAATAGATACCAAAGAGTTAACCCAGATGAAAAATACAATGACAATACGACAAGTATAGCAGTTGCTCAAACTTCTTCTAAATGGGGTCAATTGCCTGCTTTTGAAAGTAGAAGAATGGAAGGTACTATTAAAAGGTATGGGTTCTCTGGCAATAGCTTTGTAGCTGCAGTTAGCTTTGGTAAGAAAGTGGAAGCAAAAACAATTATAACCGGTGGTCAATCTAGATTTTCAAACAATATTCATTTTACCGATCAAGCAGAAGGATATATCCAAGGCAATTTTAAGAACATCCACTTTTATAAAGAAGATGTCTTAAGACATGCCGTAACATCATACAACCCCGGATTAGCTAAATAATGTTGGTAGAGCTTGGTGAGCATCGCGATTTTCACTAAGCCCGCCACATTGGTTACCCTTAATTTTTGCATCAACCTAGTTCGGTGACCTTCTATGGTTCTTTTACTACAAAAGAGTTCTTTTGCAATTTGTTTACTAGAAGCTTCTTCACAAACTCTTATTAATATATACTTATCATAGGTGTCTAAGGCATATACTTCTTCTATTTGCTTGATCTTATCTACTTGATAAACAAGGTTGTAAACCCTATTTGCCAATTCATCACAAAAGAAGATCTTATGCTTAAAGGCCATATCCATTGCTTTTAAATAACCTTGTTCTGAAACATTTCTGGTAACCAATACAGACACTCCAGCATCAATCAACTTAAATAACTGCAGGTCATCTTCATCATTCATAATGACCATTATGGGATGTTCTTTCTGTAAAGATTTAAAATGCAATAAAATAGCCTCATTATTGAAATTCAATAATGCACTATCTAAAATCAATAAACTTTGAGGATGTTTGGAAGCCCAATAATCTATCTCTTTAAGGTCTTGTATCATACAATAGGTCTCAAACATGGACTGTTCCCTTAAAATACTATAACTGCCTAAAGCATATAATTGCTGCTGATCGCATATAATAACATGTTGATACATATAGCTATTCATTTGATGAAAAGTAAAGCAACTATACAATGGGCAACAGCCATATTTTAGATAGCAGATATTATATTAATGGACGGATAAAATAAGTTGTTTACCCCTAATAAAATTGGGTCTAATAATAGATTGTATTCATATATATTTTATAACTTCATTGCAACTATAACCAAACATTTAACACTGCATTGAGCGATCTTCGTCATTTATTTTATCCCTTTGTTCCAATAGGACATTTGAAAGTTTGGGTATTGGCACCTTCTATTAATAATCCTGATCCCAATTTGGCTTACTACTATGATTTTAGTCAAAGTATTGAAGAGTATACAAGAGTTTTTAATGAATTAGCTATTCCATGGAAATGGCAACCAGTTACTTTGGAAGATTATAAAAAAATTATTCAAGAAATTGCTGGCGAAAGAGATAAAGGAATCATTTTTCCAATAGTGCTGAATCTTTGTGATGGAGATGAGATCAATGGTGCACCGGGTGTTTCTGTGATCAAAGCATTGGAAGCTAAAAAAATAATTTATACCGGCGCGACCGATGATTTTTATGAAATCACCACTTCTAAGATCCCTATGAAAAAGGCTTTTGATGAAGCAGGTGTACCTACACCAAAGTGGGCGGCTATAAAAGATAAAAATTATAATGCAGAAGAAGTCATACAATCTTTAGGTAATCCCTTAATTGTAAAGCCTGCTGTATCTGGCGGTAGTTTAGGAGTGGGCGTTAAAAATGTAGTGAATGATACAACTGCATTGAGTGCACAATTAGATAAAATGTTTGAAGGATATAGAGGATGGAATTTGGCGACAGATGGTATTATCGCAGAATCTTTTATAGAAGGACCAGAATATACAGTGATGATTGTGGGATCTCATCATCAACCAGAATTTGCAAAAATTTATCCTCCAGTAGAAAGAGTGTTTCACGCCTCTTTACCTGAACAAGAAAAATTTTTATCTTTTGATAGACTATGGGAAATATATGAAGAAGAAAGTCCTATGCCTTCTGAAGAAAATTTTTATGAATATCAATTAGGCGACCCTGCTATTCAAATGGATATACAAAAAGTTTCATGGGAAGCATATGCCGCAGTGAATGGAACAGGTTATACAAGAGTAGATGTAAGAGTTGACAAACATACAGGCCAGCCGCATGTATTAGAAGTAAATGCCCAATGTGGTATCAGCGAAGATGAAAATTTTACCTCCATTGGTGCAATTTTAAAATACGCTAATCAAAGTTTTACCGAATTAATCATACATATTATTAATG
>Ga0315899_10006002_pt1 | contig 13074 bp, 7 predicted proteins | sample LakEriMetagenome_2_FD_203518 | JGI IMG/M metagenome (GOLD analysis project Ga0315899, IMG submission 203518) | Freshwater fungal communities from buoy surface, Lake Erie, Ohio, United States - Buoy 4 MA112 | ecosystem: Environmental > Aquatic > Freshwater > Lake | place: USA: Lake Erie, Ohio...
TATCAACGTTATCGCAGGTCATGCAATCGCAATCCCTGGATAATCGGCCGCCATCGGATCCGGCTGGAGCGACCGTGAGAATACGAGTTGACGAACCGTCGCACGAAGCGATCGGAACCGGCACCATAATCGATACCTACAATGGCGAGGCGCTCGTACTGACGTGTGGCCATTTGTTTCGTGACACACATGGTACAACCCCCATCATTGTCGAGACCTTTATCGGTGGGCAACCGCGCACTTATCAGGCTTGGTTGATCGACTACAGGGCAGATGAAACCGATATTGGCTTAATTTCCTTTCGGCCAGAGATGGCAGTTCCTGTCGCGCGATTGATGGATCATCGTGAGACTCTGCGAGAGGGGGATCCCGTTTTCAGTTGGGGGTGCGACAATGGAGCGTTACCATCGAAGCGCGATAGCCGGATCAGCAAGCTGAATCGGTACCTGGGGCCGGCAAACGTCGAGGTCGCAGGAAAACCGGTCCAAGGTCGGAGTGGTGGTGGATTGTTCAATAGTCGTGGCGAGTTAATCGGAGTTTGTTATGCGGCGGACGATGAACTTGATGAGGGATTATACAACGCACCAGAGATTGTTTATGCTCAGTTACTCAAGCTGGGGCTTAGGCGTCTTTTCGAACAACAGATGCCCGTCACTAGTAATGTTGTCAATGCTTCCGACGGTTCGATTCCGAGTGTCTCGCCATCGCTCGTGGAGTCGATTTCCCTGGCCAGTGCAAACGTACCGCAGCCGCCTCCACCTCCGAGAAATCGACGAATGATCGTGACTTTGGAAGAAAATGGACAGCGGCAGCAAATCGAAATTTACAACCCGTCCCCAACCTTGATCGATGCGATTCAAAGCCAGCGAATGGTTCGATAGATCGAAATCAACTGAAAAATGTGCCCTTTTCGAGATCTTGCCAGGTTATCTAGCCAAAGTTCGAAATCGGTCTTCCTCGTTTTTCAACATTTCTTTCATCCGACGTGGGCTTTATAATCGTGGGCTTGTGATACCCTCGAAACATGCCAGAAAAACGCAAAAATCCTTGGTCTCGCGAATACCTTAGAAAATTTACGATCCAATCACTCGACTTGACGACCTGACGAACAATCGTGCCGACAGTAACTGACCCGCAAAAACTCGAACTCTCGGATTCCATTCCGAGCGAGTCTATGGCAATGATTGTCGAGTCGGTTAACAAGCGGTTTGGTGACAACCATGCATTGCGGGGCATGAGCTTTCACGTAAACGTCGGAGAACGCCTTGCTTTGTTGGGCCCCAATGGAGCCGGTAAAACTACTCTAATAAGGACATTGTGCGGTCGGACACGGCCTGATTCGGGACGAATCTTATTGTTTGGTAAATCCATTCGCGAGCCGAACGTTTTACAAGAATTAGGTGTCGTACCTCAGGAGTTAGCGATTTACCTCGATCTGACGACGCGACAAAATCTGGAGTGTTTTGGAAAGCTGCACGCGTTGAGAGGCAAACAGTTAAAGGAACGCGTCAACTGGGCACTAGAATGGATTGGGTTAGCAGATAGAGCTGACGAATTAGTAAAGAATTTTTCAGGAGGGATGAAGCGAAGAGTCAATATTGCTTGTGGTGTTCTTCACAAACCTCGAATTTTGCTGCTCGACGAGCCAACCGTCGGAGTGGATCCACAAAGTCGGCAACGCATATTCGACATGCTCGACGAACTTCATTCGATTGGGACTAGCATTGTTTTGACAACACACCATCTCGATGAAGCAGAAACGCGTTGCGATCGCATTGTGATTGTGGATCATGGTTTAGTCGTTGCAGATGGCACGCTAGAAGAACTCATGGAACAAACAGTAGGCACAAAACGTCAAGTATTCTTGGAGATCGAGGGAGTGTTAGTCGTCTCTCCACCGGGTCTCAGGTGGGACTCCAAGCATAATCGGTTTGTCATCACAGTTGAGAACATTGCCGAAGAACTACCGAGCGTGTTAACTCGCATCCAAAGAAGTGGGGGCATCGTGAAAGACTTGGTAGTGCATCAACCAAACCTACACGATGTCTTCCTCCATTTGACGGGCAAGGAGTTGCGGGAGTGATTCTTACAATAATCCAAACAAGTTGGAGACGGCTTCGCAATAATCGCTCCGAGCTATTTTTAACTTTCATCGTTCCAATCGTCTTTTTCAGTATCTTTGCGGTGATCTTCGGATCGCGAGACTCCTCCTCGTCGACACCCAAGATAAAAATCGCCTTGTGCAATGAGTCAGATTCCAAGCTGGCGAGTCGAGCGGTCGAATTGTTATCCGAACAGGGTTCTTTAAGAATCACCAACAACAAGAACAAAGACGCTTCTTGGGCGCTTCTCAAAAGGGAGGCTGGTGCTGATTTAGTACGACGTGGCATGGTATCAGCAGCGATTGCCTTTTCACCAAATGAAAAGACCTCGACGCCTAAAATCGAAGTGCTAACCGATTCGTTTGATCAAGTCTCGTCTCAGGTTTTAACGGCTGTCGTGCAGCGAGTTGTGTATCTGGCCCAAGCGGATTTAGTGGCTGCAGAAGCACCCAGTCGTGGTGCAGCGGTCCGATTTACCGATGCCAATTTGTCAACAGACTCGTCGATTGTGGCTCCCGCTTCGTTTAACAATCCCGTTGCAGCAAGAGACGGCGTAACTGCAAACAACTCAGCCACTATGCCAGAAATTGTCTCGGTCGATTTGATGGGGGGGCAAAAAACTAACCCTGTCATCGCAATGTACGCCGCAGGTATAGCTGTCATGTTTTTGCTCTTCTCTGCCACCACCGCCAGTGGATCGTTGTTGGAGGAGCTTGAAAATTCTACGTTGGATCGGTTGCTTAGCAGTCGACTAACGATGGATCAATTGCTGCTAGGTAAGTGGTCCTATTTGACGATGATCGGTATCACGCAAATGATATTGATGTTTAGTTGGGGGGCATTGGTATTCAAGATCGATTTGGCTCGACATTGGATAGGATTTACCGCGATGGCGGTTGTTACGGCTGGAGCATCGTCAAGCTTTGCATTGTTGCTAGCATCGCTCTGCAAATCACGCACCCAGTTGGGGTGGATTTCTACGATTGTCATACTCAGCATGAGCGCTCTCGGTGGTAGCATGGTGCCTCGATACTTGATGAGCGAAACGATTCAAAAGGCTGGTCTCTGGACCTTTAACGCCTGGGCATTAGAAGGATTCAATAAGGTCTTCTGGCGCGAGCTTTCCATTGACAATATAGGTATGGAGCTTGCCGTATTAACTGCCTCCGGTGCTGTGTTTATCGTCTTGGCCAGAGTGTTCGCGATTCGTTGGGAGAGAGCATGAGCTCGATGAACTCGGATCCGAGTTCAACCAGCGCGAGCTTGCTAGATTTGGATCCAGCTAATTTACTTAGGCGACATTATTTTCGACTCAAGCATCAGCGGTCCAAGATATTAAGTTTGCCCAATGGGCAACGCAAAACAGCCGATATCGAACGCTGGAATCATGCATTGCAGCAGTCGCAAACGCTGTTCGATGATCGCCAAAAGAAGGCGGTTACTCTAAGCTATGATCCTGAACTACCGATTACTAATTACCGACAGCAGATTATCGATCTGTTACAGAATCGACAGGTTCTTGTGCTATGTGGCGAAACAGGATCTGGAAAAAGCACTCAGCTTCCCAAACTGTGTATCGAGGCAGGGTTCGGAAAGCATGGTTGGATTGGTCACACGCAACCTCGACGCATTGCCGCTAGATCGGTGGCTGCTAGGCTAGCCGAGGAACTAGACTCCAACTTGGGGGATGCCGTTGGTTATAAGGTTCGATTCAATGATCAAACAAAACCAGAATCGTTGATCAAATTGATGACCGATGGTGTTTTGTTGGCAGAAATCCAACGCGACCGATTTCTTGACGCTTACGACTTGGTCATTGTTGACGAAGCCCATGAACGGTCGCTCAACATCGATCTGTTGATGGCTTACCTTCATAATATACTGCCAAAGCGCCCAGATCTACGAATCGTCATCACGAGTGCGACAATCGACGCAGACCGGTTCTCGGAGCATTTTGTCGACGCCATTGGTCCCGCTCCAATTGTCCAGGTAGAAGGTCGAAGCTATCCGGTCGAAATTCGATATCGAGGTGCACTCGGCTATCAAGAAACCAATAGAAACACCGAAGAGGATTACGATGCCTCCGTGATGGATCGGTTTTGTGACGCGGTGGACGAACTATTTTCTGAGGGACGAGGCGATATACTCGCGTTTTTTCCGTCAGAACGAGATATTCGCGATGCAGCTAAGCAGTTGAGGGGACACCTGACACGAATTGGACGGCTCAATGATGTAGAGGTTTTACCTCTTTATGCTAGATTGACCGAGGCAGAGCAACAAAGGGTTTTTAAACCACATTCGAAAACTCGAATCGTTCTTTCTACGAACGTGGCGGAAAGTTCGCTTACTGTTCCAGGTATTCGATACGTTATCGATTCAGGGACGGCGCGGATATCCCGTTTTGCAGCCAAGAGCAAAGTCCAACGACTGCCGATCGAACCCATCCCCCAAGCGTCTGCCAATCAGAGGTCAGGGCGGTGCGGGCGGCTGGGCCCCGGAATCGCGATTAGGCTTTACGATGAACAAGATTTCTTATCACGTCCGCAATTTGCGACACCGGAAATTCGTCGTAGTGATTTAGCATCGACTATTATTCATACCAAGTCGCTGGGGATTTCGGATTTTGAGTCTCTGCCTTGGCTCGATCCGCCGCGAACAGAAGCGGTTCGCGAGGGCATGAATGTACTGTTGGAGATCGGAGCTATCGATCAACAAGAGATATTGACCGAGATCGGTCGCAAGATTGCGCGCTGGCCGGTCGATCCTCGCGTCGGACGAATGATTATCGAGTCGGAGACCAATGGCTGTTTGAACGAAATGCTCATCGTCGCGGCTGCACTCGAATCCCAAGACCCGCGCATGCGGCCTCCCGAAAAAGCGGCTGCGGCCGATGAAGCACATTCAAAATTTCGAGATCCTACGAGCGACTTTGTTTCTTATCTTCGCATTTGGGACTTCTATCACAAGTTAAGAGAAGACTTGAGTCGCTCCCGTCTCCAGAAAGCATTGCAGGACAATTTCTTGTCTGTTATTCGGATGCGAGAGTGGGCCGATGTTCATCGGCAATTACTTGAAAGTTGTAAAGAATCCAACGCTCGTTTCGAGCCGCGTCGCCTAAAGTTATTGCCAATTGATGCACCGGACGACACCAGTCATGATGACCCAAGGATAAGAAATACAAAACCTGGCAGTCGCAATTTTGAGAGAAACAAGCGAGGAGCGGAACAGGTGGGAAATGCGGCCCAAGTAAAGCCTACTCGGGTAGAAGGTTACGACCGGCTCCATCTGTCGATTCTCTCGGGATTATTGTCAGGTATTGCGATGATGGACGAGCCAGGCAAGTATCGGGCTGCACAGAATCTTGAAGTGACGCTTTGGCCTGGTTCGGGGGTTAGACAGAGTAAACCGAAGTGGATCGTTGCAGCAGAACGCGTAGAAACGACACAGCGATATGTTCGAACGGTTGCGTACATCGAGCCAGAATGGATCGAACAATTGGCCGGTCATCTCATCAAATACTCCTACGAAGAGCCTCACTTTAGCAGAAAGCAAGGGCGAGCGATGGTGATGCGACGAGGCAGCCTGTTCGGGTTACCGGTTTCCCCAAAGGTATCGGTCCCGTTGCCACCGCTCAATCCAAGTTTGGCTCGTACATTGCTGATCGAACACGGCCTAGCTCAGGAAGAACTCTCCTCGAGAGCGCGGTTTTGGGAGCACAACTGCAAGCTTATTGAAGAGGTGCGTGCCTTGGCGAACAAGACTCGGCGTCGAGATTTGATCGTTGACACTCAGATTCTCGTCGATTTCTATGAGCAATGTATTCCATCTAATGTTGTCGATCGAGTGAGTTTAGAAAAATGGGATCGCGAATTAGAGCATTTCAAGAAGATATCAAAGGTTGATCCATCAACAAAATCTCCCTTTCTGACTTGGGATGACATTGTTTTGCCAATTGATCGCGCCGAGGTCAATGAGTTATTTCCTGAACAAGTATCTCTTGGGGTCACACAACTCCCACTTACTTACAAATTTGAGCCAGGCCACGAATCCGACGGAGTCAGTGTATCGGTTCCCGCCGCAGTCGTGCATCAAATCCATTCAGAACGATTAGAGTGGTTGGTACCGGGTTTGATTGAAGAGAAACTCACTTACCTGATTAAATCGCTTCCCAAACGATTGCGTCGTCAGTTGGTTCCAGTCCCCGATACTGTAACCGATTTATTGCCTGCGCTCACCGAACTGCATCGACAACAATCTCCTTTTTGGAAATCGATTTGTGAGGTGATTTCCAAACACATTCGTGAGCCTGTTAAGCCAAACGATTTTGACGTTAACTCGTTACCCGAGCATCTTCGTATGCGGATTGAGTTGATCGATCAAGAAGGCAAGACGATCAAATCAAGCCGTGATTTACTCGAGCTACAACAATCTCAAAAAGAAAAGCAAACGGCCGCGTTTACAACACCGGGAAACAAAACGGCTGAGATCTCGTACGACTGGAAACGAAGTAATCTCACGACTTGGGACATTGAATCTTTACCCAAATCGGTTGTTGAGAACCGAGGTGGTGTACGGATCGAGCTTTACCCATGTCTGGTCACCACCGAAGAGACTATTGCGACAACAGTTGTAGATCACAAGGAGCTTGCAGAGCAAATGTTGCGAGTGGGCAACGTGAGATTATTCCAACGTATGGATCGCAAAGAGATACGTAGCCATATTCAGCACTTCCCTCAATTGGGGCAAATCAGTTTGTGGTTATCAGATCGTTTCCCGAGCGAACGGCTTAGAGACCTACTGGCGGATTTAGTTGCGAGACTTGCATTTCTCGATCAAAACTGGAATGCAGAGGCATTGACGCCCGCCATGACGACGAAGCTAGATTTTGATTTAGCCAGAATGAAACGTCTGGAGCGAATTGGTTTGGCAGCAAGTGAGGTATCGCGTTGGCTACCCAAGGTTGCGGAAGCCAATTACAGACTGCGAGCGTTGTTAGAGAAAACGCCAAGCTCATATGTGGGCAACTTGAAGCAAATACGGGAGCAGGCCAACGAGATTTGGAGAGAGTCGTTCGTTTGGGGTGTGCCATGGTGTTGGGTAAAGGAGTATCCTCGTTATCTCCAATCATTGGCAGTCAGAGTAGAGCGACTGAAAACTGTTGGCACGCAAAAGGACCTAGCGACGGAGAATGTTGCCAGAGTTTTTTGGGACGATTACGTGAAGCGATTGCAGCAATTACAACCCTCGCAAGCGACACTTCAAGCGATCCCCAGCGTTGGTAAGCAACGTGTCGGCTGTGATCGTTTGGAGCCCTTTGGCAGTTTGTTAGATTACCGTTGGCATATAGAAGAGTTGAGAGTGTCGATTCATTCGCAGCATTTGGGAACGAAAATTAGTATCTCGCCGAAACGTTTAGAAAAGCTTCGGGATTCGATGGAGGAACTGCGTTGATTTCGTCTCTAGCGAACGCGGCGTTACGCCCCCATTGCTATGGTCGTAGAACCTTTCGAATTTGGCAGAAATATCGAACGCACAAAAATGGGTGTCTTATCTTTCTCCGTCTGATTTTTCTGCCCATACAAGGACTCTAAAGAACAAGAGGTCGTTCTCTTTAGCTAACGAACCATCAAGAGGACGGGAACACTAATCCTCACTAATCGACACTAATCTCGAAGCCTGGCGGCAGGTGTCTTCGTAGTCCGTGGCAAGGCTCGTCGAAGTTACGGCAGGGGACGAGGGTAGGTAGACGATCTGACCACAGATTGTATGCCTTGCTGGGGTTCTTTCCAAAGTATTGTCGACTTCGACGACAAGCCCCTCCCGAATTCTTCGGGCGGCTGAACAGGAACTCAACTCAACATCATGGACTGGTGGTACACGAGTCAAGCATACGCCTCGATCAGTGAGCTTGCGTGCGGCGCGACGATTACCTGCTCACAACTAGAATGTTCGTGCACTCGTGTGAGTAGCTTTGAGCTATCGATGGTCCAATTACCGCTGCCATGAGCTGCTCGTGCGCTAGCACCGGCTGACGTCATGCGCGAGCACGCAATTATAATCTATCAGCCGACGTGCGCTAGCACACGGTTGACGTTTCGTGCGCCAGCACCGGCTGACGTCATGCGCGAGCACGCAATTATAATCTATCAGCCGACGTGCGCTAGCACACGGTTGACGTTTCGTGCGCTAGCACCGGCTGACGTCATGCGCGAGCACGCAATTATAATCTATCAGCCGACGTGCGCTAGCACACGGTTGACGTTTCGTGCGCCAGCACGCGATTCTAATTAAGTGCATCGAATTGTTCGTTCCAATGCCCGCCTTCCAATGAAAGTTGCATTCCCCATGCGACCGGTGCTTCCGCAACCATTCGGGCCCCGTGCCGAGGGGGCGCTGACTGAGTGCCTACAATACGTCGCCCCTTTTTACCCCCCCCATCTCTTCCGTCTAGCCTGCGGCCAGACGGAGGAGGTGGGTTGTGTGCGACTTGCGGTGTCGGTAGCTACTCAGTCATGCTCCCACTGAGATAAACCACAGTGGTGAGCCCAAGACCGCATTCGGTGCAACAAACGGCTCATCTGAGCCTCGATCGGGACAATAGGAAATCCAAAACACCTTTGGAAAACCTATAGGGAAAAGATTGGGAAAACGGCAATTCAGCCCCAAGAGACCAACCGGCTACCCGTCCGCCTTGGGCGGGGGCATTACTGACTGAGTCTATCTCTTATTCTGTGAACGTGGTCATAGCGGTGATGGAGTACTGTTGGTTGCGATGGTAGTAGTGGATCGTGCCACTGGTACCCGCAGCCTTGCGCACGACCGGTTCATCGATGTAGCTGGCATAGACATATCGGTAAGTCGGTGTCGAAGCGACACCACCCACAGGGTAGTCCGCAAACGTTTGCTGATCATGTTGCACATAAACAACCGAACCACCGGTTCCCGTGCGTGCTACACGTCTTCCGAGTGCGTCATATTGGAAGTTTACATCCACGCTGTTATTTTTGCCAAGATCTGCGCCCCGGAGCTTATTATCGAAGTCCCATTGCAGAGCAAGCGGTGAGCTTTGAGGGGTGAGGTTTGAGGGAAGAAGAGTGATGTTACCTTTGACATCGGTGGAGATGTTCTGGCCACCGGCGGTTAAGAGCTCGTGGGTCGGACCGTGTGTTCGGTTTTGAGCGGTACCGTTGGTGGTAACACTGGTCCAATCTCCGACCTTGGTCAGGTTCCAGGACTGGGTAAAGGTTCCGTTTGTGAGAGCGAAGCCCGTGAGACGATCTTCGTCGTCGTAGCTAGTGCAAGCTGAAGTGAACCCGTAACCGCTCATCGTTCCGCAAAAGGTCTCGGAAGTTTTGTTCTTGTTCGCATCCCAAGTATAACTCAGGTTGCCAATGGAGGTACCAGTTCCTCCATACCAAAGTAGAACCATTGTCCCAATTGTTCGTGGAGCGTCGTGAGCCTTTTCGAGTCCGTGACTAAGAGTTGGCCAGTACTAATCTCTCTGCCGTTTTTGGCTTTAGATAGCTAACCAGCGTGCCAAACAATTGAGGACAATTGTTCGGCTTTTATTTTTCTAAACAATTGAGGACAATTGTTCTACTATGATTTTCCAAACAATTGAGGCAATTGTTCTACTATGTCGGTACGGCTTAATTGCCGGTTTTTGAGGTCATACGTGAACGACTCTGTGGCCCCGACGGAAGTTCCGGTCGCTTCGGTGTGGGTGGCGACTAAACCTCGACCATTGTAAGTCCAGGTTTCTTTGGCTTTTTGATAGCCTTCGGTATCGGTAGAGTCGAAGTAGCGTGGGGTACGAACTTCGACAACATGGTTGGCATCGTGAATGATGTAAGCTGCATTGGCAGCAGTGCTGCGGGTGAGGCTCCAGACGGCGGCGAAGTCGGCTAGGGTGTAACCGGGATGAGTTGCGGTTACCGTTCGAATTAATGTTCCATCGCTGGCTCGGTAGCTAGACTAGGCAAGAAAATGGGGGCAAGAATATAGTTCCGGCACTTCATTTTCATGCCCCCATCTTTTTACCTTAATCATTTGTCGTGATTTGGCAGCAAGAGGTCGGGAACACTAATCCTCACTAATCGACACTAATCTCGAGGCCTGGTGGCAGGCATCTGTGTAGGCCGTAACAAGGCTCGGCGAAGTTACGGCAGGGGAATACTGCAACTCAATCCTAAACCGACTAGTCATTCAGCCCTGGCGTGCTGTGCCGTAACTGCGTCGCATTTCGACTTGTTACGGCCTACGGGAGCTCCAGACGGCGGCGAAGTTGGCCAGGATGTTGGCATCAATGGCGTTGGGTGAGCAAGCCACTGTTGTCATAGGTCATGGTGGTGACCATGCCCATGCGGTCTTTGGTCTTGATCACACGGCCTGCATTAGCACCTGTGCCATAGAGCGATTGCTCAGTGGTGCTATCGGGATAAGTTGTTGCTACGACTCGTTTGGCATTATCGTAGGTATAGGTGGTTGTTTGTCCGAGCGGATCGGTCGAAGAGACAAGCAACCCGGCCGAGTCGTAGGTGTAGGTGGTTTCGGTGCGAGGTTGGCCTGGGCGGTTGATATCACATACAGGAGTCTGGTCACCAATACCAAATACCAAACTACACGTCTACGACCACAATTCGGCCTGTAACATTTACAGATCGATACGCCGAGCGATAACCATCATCCTCTTGGTTCGCGTTGATGGCCTCGCGTTCGTATGATCCATATAGCCACTGTAAGAAACTTGAAAACCAGCCAATTCAAGTAAGTAAGGGATCGTAGCAAGCGATCGATTGCACGACACGGGTAATAGGTCCACCCAGTCGGACCAATTACCACTCCACGAACTGCGATCAAACATGCCATCTAAAACAACAACGACACCGTTATGCTTCAACCAATAATACCAGTTGCGAAAAGCGGTAACTGGATCGTATAAGCCATTAACCAGCTGTTTTGCTATAATCAAATCAAACTCGCCAGTTCTAAAGTGAGAGCGATCATCAGGATGGTCGCAGAACCCTTGGACAACACGAACTTGCGATAGTTCGGGCTTTTTCTTGAGCACGGTTATCATCGCGGCCAGTGGTTCTAAGGCAGAAACGTTCAGATTTGCAACCTTGGCTAGAGCGATGCACATTGCGCCTGTACCCGCACCAACATCAAGAATCCGAGGGTACTGGGTTATATCCACGTGTTGAGCGATATCCAAAAGGCATGCATCATGATCTTCGTCTGTTAACTCGCTGACCCAACCATCGTATTTGGCCACTTCGATCTCAGCAAAGATTGATTCCAGTTTCTCTCTTGATTGCATCTGATCGAGGCGATAGGACATAAAAATCTCCGCATGGATAGTTAGTTCGGAAAAATCGACTATCGAGTTGGTGCGTTGGTTCACAGGCCGATTTGAATTATGTCAGATTTTATAGGGCGTACTTGTAACCAACCCCTGCAACATCACTCCACTCGGGTTGACGATTTTGTAGAATAACGCACTGGTTCGAATCTTTGGGCTCTAAGTCGATATTGATCGCGACTTAAAAGAGTCTTGTTTTACAACAGGGGTGAACACCTATGAAATTCGCTCGTTTTTTACTGGTAGGCTTGAGCCTTTGTGGGTACACCGTTTCCCGTTCCCATGCCGACTTTCCTCAGTTTCGCGGGGCGGGAGGTGCAGCCAAAGCTTCGGGCAATGAAATCCCTCTTGATTGGTCCGATTCGAAGAATTTGGCGTGGAAGGTTCCGATTCCAGGAACTGGTTGGTCGCAACCTATCGTTATTGGAGATAAGTTGTTCGTCTCCTCAGCAGTCGCAGACAAGGATCTGAAGCCGAAAAATTTTGCTAATGGCGTTCGTACTCCGCAAAGTATGGGCCTGGGTGGCCTTACTCCCCCGCCAAAGGTTAACATACAGTGGCAATTACACTGCTACGAGTGCCAATCAGGTGAAAAGCTTTGGAGCACGACTATCTGCGAGGGGCAGCCGAAGTTTCCTGTTCATCCCTCCAATACCTATGCCACGGAAACGCCAGCTGCTAACGAAAAGGGTATCGTCGTCTTTTTTGGTGCAACAGGAATTGTGGCAGGGGTATCACCCAAGGGAGAGATTCGCTGGAAGCAAGAGCTCGGCGTTTTTGCTACAACGAGCGGATTCGGAACAGGAAGTTCAGTGGCGATACAGAACGATCTCGCCTTTGTTCAGCATTTCACGGAAAGCAGTGCGGCAGTCGTTGCTTTCTCCATCGAAACTGGAGAGAAAAAATGGACCCACGAACGCGATAAGAAAGGTACGTCCTGGGCATCGCCCATCGTGTGGACCAACAATATCAGATCGGAGCTTGTCGTCTCTGGAGGAGAGAGAATCGAATCACTCGACCCTCAAACCGGCAAGCTGTTCTGGAAGATTGAAAACGTCAAAGCACCAACAGCCTGCTCGATTGCTTCAGATAGCGAACGAATTTACTTCGGCGGTTCGGATCCTATGTCCAAAGGGCCCTTGTTTTCTATGTTAGCTGGCGGAGAGGGTGATCTCAGCCCTGAGAAGAAAAATGGTGAATTTAAAGGTAGTGCTTGGATCGAGAAAAAAGCGGCTCCTGGCATGTCGTCCCCCCTCTCCACCAACAAATTTGTCTTTGTTAATGACAACAATATTCTCAGAGTTTACGATGCATCAAGCGGCAAGAAACTTAATGAGCGGCGAATCGATGGGCTCTCATCTATTGCGGCTAGCCCAATCCAAGTCGACGACAAGATTCTTTACCTTGACGAACAAGGGAACGCAGTAGTCGTTAGCGCAAATGCGACCTGTGACGTGATGGGACAGGGAAAGCTGGAGGACACTTTCTGGGCAACACCCGCGATCGCTAACAATGCTATCTACCTCCGTGGTTTAGAGCACCTGTACTGCGTAAGAAAGACACCGTAGTTCCGCAATCTGAATGTAGTGTTGATTGGTGGAATAAACCACG
>Ga0315899_10006006_pt1 | contig 13070 bp, 3 predicted proteins | sample LakEriMetagenome_2_FD_203518 | JGI IMG/M metagenome (GOLD analysis project Ga0315899, IMG submission 203518) | Freshwater fungal communities from buoy surface, Lake Erie, Ohio, United States - Buoy 4 MA112 | ecosystem: Environmental > Aquatic > Freshwater > Lake | place: USA: Lake Erie, Ohio...
GCGCTGTTCCAATTCCATGGTAGGAATCTGCAACATCTTCATCAATTGAATTTGCTGAGGCGAAAGTCGTTGTTGTTGTTTTAAATGAAGGCCTTGTTTTAGCATAGCGCTTCAAAATTAGTGGGAATGCGTCTTAAATTTGAAAAAAACGAATCGAGAGTTGTATGATTAAATTTTCAAAAAAGTTTCGTGCCCTGGTTTTAGTTCCGCTGACTTCCGCCGTCTTTCTGTTTTCACCTCTGGTGAGTTGCAGAGAAAACGGTCCAGAGTGTATCATGGCTCCCGACTGCAAAGGAGATTCCGCAGTGCGCTTTGCCGTTATTGGTGATTGGGGAAGGTGGGGGCAGCCTAATCAAATGAAGGTTGCGGCTGCGATGGAGAAAATAGGCGCCGATTGCGCTTATGATTTTATCGTAAGCACCGGAGACAATTTTTATGATGCTGGGGTAGATTCGACGGGAGATGTTTTGTGGAACATGTCTTACGAATACGTTTACACAGGACAGCACCTACAATGTCCGTGGTACGCTGTTCTTGGAAATCATGATTATCGGGGCGCGCCCTCTGCGGAAATTGCTTACACCGCTCTAAGCCAGAGATGGAGGATGCCTTCAAAACATTATAAAGAACAAGTCATAACAGGCAATAATGAAGCGGTCGAATTGTTTTTTATGGATTCGAATCCTTATCAGAAAGATTTGTTGTCTGCTGGAAGTTCTTATCCCGAGTTGAATGGGATGGATACGGTATATCAAAACGGTTGGATTGAGACGGAGCTAAGAAACTCAAATGCAGATTGGAAAATTGTCATCGGTCACCACCCGCTTTATACTTGTGGAGTTCGAAAGAATCAACCCCAATATATGCGCAAGTTTGAAGGTTTATTCAATGAAACGCAGGTTGATGCTTATTTCTGTGGGCACGAACACGATCTCCAAGTTCATAAGCCTTTGGGGTCCGTTACTTATTTTGTGTCGGGTGCTGGCGGCGATAAGCGGGCCATACAGAGTCCTTTTGATTTTACTCATTTCGCTCAATCAACATTGGGATTTATGGTAGTTGAAATCATGAACGGTAAAATGACGGTCACGAGTTACAATGAAAACGCACAAGTTTTGCATGTAGAAAGCATTGTTCATTAGGTGTTTATAAATTATATTTGCGAATGAGCAAAGTCATTTAAGCAACCCTTCGAGGTTTCGATTCGTCTTTAGCTTACACCTTAATAAAAGCCTTCTATTTTGAAAAAGTATATTCTTTTTTTTGCAGCAATCTTTTTAGCGGCTGTTTCTATTCGTTCATATGGACAGGGAACGAATTGTTTAGGCGCAACTCCTTTGTGTTCAAGTGTTACGACAACTTTTCCAGCGACTATCGGCGGGACTGTACCTGCGGGAAATAATTACGGGTGTTTGGGAAGTCAGCCTAATCCCTCGTGGTTTACGCTTACTGTTGGGACTTCAGGCGTAATTTCTATTAATCAAACTGCGGCATGTGATCAAGATATAGCAATTTGGGGCCCGTTCAGCACACTTTCTGCAGCTTGTGCTGGATTGACTGCAGCGCCAGTTTATTGTAATTTTTCTGCAGCAGCGAATAACAGCTTTACCCTTCCTGGTTCTCCAACAACTGGTCAGATTTATATTATGTTGCTCACTAATTTTGGTGGTTGTACTGGAAATGTATCTATTACTGAAGCGGCCGGCGGTGGAAGTCTTTCTTGTGTTCCGGTGTGCGGTGTTACCGCGTCAAACCTTGGGCCGTATTGTTCAGGAACTACCATTACCCTGAACGCCACTACAGCCAATGGAGCAACCGCCTATACTTGGACAGGTCCGAATGGATTCACAGCAACGGGCCAAAACGTTACAATCCCGAATTGCAATGCGACTATGGCTGGTGTTTATACCGTTACAGCTACAGGAGCTGCTACCTGTTCTGGATCTACCACAGTTGTTGTAAACCCAACTCCAACGATGAACCCAACCGTGACCAGCCCGGTTTGTATTGGGAGTCCCATCACACTTTGCTCGGGTGCACCTGTAGGTGCCTTGGTCGCTTGGACAGGTCCGGCATACGCTAATTTGAATCCTTGCCCAACGATCCCAAGCGCTACCGCTGCGATGTCCGGAAATTACACAGTTACTGTGCTTCAGAACGGATGTCAAGCACAACAAATTATTCCAGTGGTAGTAACTGCGGCCCCTACTGTTACTGCCACACCAAGTTCAAGTTATTGTTCCGGCTCTACGGTTCCTGCTATAAACTTCAACGGAAATCCTGCCAATGCTACTTATACTTGGACAAATAATCAACCCACAATAGGCTTAGCCGCAAGTGGTTCGGGTGGTGTCCCTTCATTTACTGCCACCAACGCTACAGCAAACCCAATCGTAGCAACTGTTTCCGTTGTGCCTCATTTGGGCTCATGCAATGGAACAGCGAGTAATTTTACGATAACGGTTAATCCTGTTCCAGCCTTAACCACACCTGCTTCCAATGTTTATTGTGAAGGGGCGCAGTTTCCAGGTGTGAATTGGGGAGCGAGCGCGGGTTCTACAATTAGTTGGACCAACTCTAACCCAGCAATTGGTCTTCCTGCTTCTGGTACGGGAAACATTCCTGCATTCACCACAAGTCAAGTGACTAACCAAACAATAGCTACGATAACCGCCACCCCGTCTCAAGGAAATTGTGTTGGTACGCCAGTATCTTTCTCTATTACGGTGAACAATGCACCGAGCGCTACAATTAACGATGTCGGCCCTTTTTGCACAAACGGTGGTTTCCAGACCCTCACAGCGGCCACCCCTGGTGGTGTATGGTCTGGTGCGGGAATAATAAATACTTCAAGTGGATTGTTTAACCCCTTAACCGCAGGGGCAAACACACACACGATTACATACACGTTAAACCTACCAAACCAATGTCCAGCATCAGACGTAACACAGATACAGGTTATTAGTGTTCCCGTTGCAAATGCTGGAGTGAACCAAAGTGTATGTCAAGGTCAAACAGTCAACTTAAGTGGATCTTTCACGAATTCAAATACTGGAAACGAGACTTTTGCTTGGACACCCACGACAAATCTTACCAATACAACGACACTTACGCCCACTTACACGGCGAATAGCACTCAGACCTATACATTGACTGTGACTTCTGGGATTTGCAGTTCAACAGACAATGTCGTTGTTACAATGTTGCCTCAGAGCAATGCCACGATTAATGTTGCTGGCCCCTATTGTGCTGATGTTGCTCCAGTTGTTTTGACTGCCGCACAAACCGGAGGAACTTGGAGTGGCCCTGGAATTACCAATGCTTCAACAGGCGCTTTCAATCCGGCGTTGGCGAATGTTGGACCAAACATAATTACTTATTCAATCGGAGGTTCTTGCCCGAGCACAGATACTCAGTCAATAACGATTTATGCCGTACCAAATGGAGCAATTACTCCAGCCGGACCCTACTGTCAATCAGCACTTCCTGTTACACTAACAGCAGCAGCGCCAGGTGGTACATGGAGTGGTACTGGTATTAATAATGCATCTACGGGTAGTTTTGGATCCACAACGTTGGCAGCCAACACCTATGCCATCACTTACACCACATCAGGTAACTGTCCGCGCACATTCAACCAAAATATTGTTGTTAACGCGAGTACCAATGCTACGATTAATGCTGCGGGCCCTTTTTGCCAAGACGATGCTACGGTAATTCTAACGGCTGCTCAAACTGGAGGAACGTGGAGCGGTCCTGGAATAACGAATGCTTCAACCGGAGCGTTTAACCCAGCAAATACAATTACTATAAACAACACCATTACCTATTCAATCGGAGGCCCTTGCCCGAGCACGGATACCCAAGTTATAGTAGTGAACTCGGTTCCTGATGGAACAATCACGCCTGCCGGTCCTTTCTGTCAATCAGATCTTCCATTTACCTTAACTGCCGCGAGCGCAGGAGGAACCTGGAGTGGAACAGGAATTAACAACGCTTCTTCGGGCAGTTTTGGTTCTACAACCTTAGCCGCAAACACATACACTGTAAGCTACAATACCGGTGGAAACTGCGCCCAAACATTTACGGAAACGATTGTAGTTAATGCGAATACAAACGCTACAATTTCCCCAGCTGGTCCTTATTGTTCTGATGAGGCCCCAGTAGTCTTAACAGCAGCTCAAACAGGAGGCACTTGGTCCGGTTTTGGAATTACGAATGGTGCAACCGGAGTCTTTAATCCAGCCCAGGCAAACATCGGAGATAACACAATCACCTATTCGATTGGAGGCCCTTGTCCAAGTTCAGACACTCAAATTATCGTTGTAAACGATGTCCCCGATGGCACAATTACACCAGTGGGTCCATTTTGTCAATCTGACTTACCAGTGACATTAACAGCGGCATCTGCAGGTGGCACATGGAGTGGAACAGGGATATCCAACACTGCAACTGGAAGTTTCGGATCTGCGACTTTAGCTGCAAACACTTATACGATTACCTACAACACAGGAGGCAGTTGTGGGAATGATTTTACGACGACAATAGTTGTTAATGCCAATGTAGACGCTACAATTTCCGAACAATCTAATCTATGCGCGGATGCTGCAGTAGTTAATTTAGTGGCTGCGGATTTAGGAGGGGTTTGGAGCGGAAGTGGAATAACAGACGCTGCAGCTGGCACATTCGATCCTGCTTTAGTTATTCCAGGACCTCAAACAATTACTTACACGATATCAGGTGCGTGTCCTGATTCAGATACTCAAAGCTTTGAAGTATACGAAGTATTCGACGGAACAATTACTCCTGCTGGTCCATTTTGTCAATCGGATCTTCCAATAACATTAGTAGCTGCGAGTGCCGGAGGAACATGGAGTGGCACAGGAATCAATAATGCTTCAACAGGAGCGTTCGGTTCTACAACACTGGCGGCAAGCAACTATACAGTAACCTATACAACCGCAGGAAACTGCCCCCGTGTATTTAATGAAACGGTCGTTGTCAATGCCAATGTTGATGCTACAATTTCGAATGTTAGCGCCTTGTGTGCCGATGTTCCTGCCTTCAATTTAACTGCAGTTGATCCTGGAGGAACTTGGAGTGGCACAGGTATTACCGATGCGGTTGTTGGAACGTTTGACCCAAGTGTTGTTGGGAATGGAACGCCAACAATTACTTATTCTATCCCTGGAGCTTGTCCGAGCAGTGACACGCAAGACATTACAGTTTATGCCGTGTTTGATGGAACGATAACCCCGGTTGGACCGTTTTGTCAGTCGGATTTACCAATCACCATGACTGCCGCTTCATCAGGAGGGACATGGAGTGGAACAGGAATAAACAGTTCGTCAACGGGTTCGTTTGGATCAACATCTTTAGCGGCAAACACCTATACAATCACCTATACAACACAAGGAAATTGCTCAATGCCTTACACAACTTCAGTGGTGGTTAATGCAAATGTTGACGCTACGATTTCGGCGGTTGCTGACCTGTGTAACGATGCGCCGGCAATTAATTTAACAGCTGTGGATGCTGGAGGAACGTGGAGCGGACAAGGAGTGAGCGCAACAGGAACGTTTACCCCAAATTCAGTTACACCGAACACCTACACAATTACTTATTCTATTGGTGGAGCTTGTCCTGACACGGACACTCAGGACATTACTGTATTAGAAGTTCCAGACGGAACAATTACTCCTGCTGGACCATTTTGCCAAGATGCTCTTCCACAAACACTTGTTGCTGCAAGCACTGGCGGAACATGGAGCGGAACAGGAATTACCAATGCCGCAACAGGATCTTTTGGCGCAGTAAATACACCTGCTGGGAATTATTCAATTACTTATACCACTCCAGGTCAATGCTCGCATGTATTTAACCAAACAGTTCAAGTAATTGAAAACCTCGACGCAACAATAGGATCTGCAGGACCTTTTTGTGAAGACGATGCCCCATACACATTAACAGCAGCTAGTCCTGGAGGGGTTTGGAGCGGAACAGGAACGATTGCTACTAATGGTCAAATTTCGCCAAGTGGTTTGGGTGATGGAACATATACATTCAATTACAACATAGACAACAATGGATGTTTAAGCAGCGACAATGTTCAGGTTACCATTAACGCATTGCCGCAACCTAGCTTTACGGCAAGTACCACTAACGGATGTTCTCCACTGTCAGTTACCTTCACGAATACGTCGAATCCTTTGGGAAGCAATTGCGTTTGGTATGTAAACGGTAACCCTGTTGGAAACGGAAATAGTTACAGCGACATCTTTACGGGTAGTTCATGTGAAGACATTGGAATTATGATTACAGACGCAGTAGGATGCAGTCAAAGCTTGACGCTGACAGATATGGTTTGTGTAAATCCAAATCCATCTGCTTCTTTCACTTGGTCTCCTTTGGAGCCTATGCTTGGGGGGGTTGTAAATTTTGAAAACACCTCAATAGGAGGCACCTCTTATACGTGGGACATTAATGGTCAAGGAGCCTCAGGAGAGAGCGTAACTTATAACGTTCCTTCAGTTCCTTCAGGAGAGTTTCAAGCATGTTTGGAAGTAGTAGGTGCTGGCGGCTGCATGGATGCTCAATGTTACACGGTTGTAGTCAGCAGCGAGTCATACATATTCGTTCCTAACTCATTTACTCCAGATGCAGATGGGACAAATGATGTTTTTGCTCCAGTTATAGCAGGATTAACTAGCGATTACAGCTACGCCATTCGTATATACAACCGATGGGGTGAGGTCATATTCGAATCAAACGATCCGAACGAAGTGTGGACCGGAAACGTTCACAATGGCGGGTATTATGCGCAGGAAGATGCCTACGTTTATGAAATTACGCTTCAATTGAGAGCGGGCGAACCGCCATTTAGAAAGGTTGGCTCTGTAGTTCTTATTCGATAAAATTTAGAAAAGGAATTTTCTAAGTTTCCGCAACTATTTTGTACTTTTGTTAGTCTTATGTTCATAAGGGCTCAAAACCCTTTGACAGACCAAAACCTATAGTTGTGAAAAAATATCTATTTACCATCCTAGTAGCCCTTGTCTCTATTGTTGCAAAAGCACAACCTGGGCCAACTACATATACACTAAACCCACAACCAATCAATGGTCAGTATCCAACAGGAATGGTGGTTACGATGTGTTTTACCATGACTGGTTTTGGAGGTTGTGGAACAGCCGAATGGTTTGAGGGTTTCGATTTGAACCTCGGACCAGGATGGACGAATGTTACTCCTGTAACCCCGCCAGCGGATTGTGGTGGAACAGCAGGTGGTGGTCAAGGTTGGATTTGGATGGTTACGAATAACACGGCGGTAGGCCCAGTGGGTCCTGGTTATTTCTACGAAGGGCCAACCGGACCTATTGATGGAAACGCTTCGAATGATTGGGGAGATGCAGGAAATTGTACTTGGAGTTTTTGTGTTAATCTTACTGTAGCAAATTCGCCAGCCGCGGGTAATTTGTCAGTTGCGGTTTCTCCGGCATCCGATGGTTATTGGGGTAGTTGGGGTGGAAATGGTTGTGATTATGCCACACCAATCACCGTACTTCCTCCTTCAACAAGTATTTCCGGTGTTCCAATTTGTGCTGTAACAGCATCTGCAACTTCGACTAATGCAAATAACTGCGCTGGAGCAACAGTTACATTGGCTGCTTCAAATGCTTTCGGAGCAACGAATTACACTTGGACAGGACCAAACAATTTTACAGCAACAGGACAATCGGTAACAATTCCGGGCGCACAAGTTGCTAATGCTGGTTTGTATACAGTAACGGCTACAGGTGCAGCGACATGTTCTGGATCAACAACAGTGGTTGTGAACCCAGTTCCACAAGTAAACGCAACGACGAACGGACCTGTTTGCGTTTGTAACCCACTAACCCTTAATTCAGGTCTAACTCCTACACCGGGATTATTGGTGGCGTGGACTGGACCAGGGTTTGCTTCGTTGACTGCAAATCCGACTATCGCTTGTCCTCAAGTTACGAATAGCGGTGTATACACATGTACCGCTTTGCAGGCAGGATGTCAAACACAACAAACCGTTACCGTACTTGTAAGCCCAACGCCTTCAGCTGTTGTCAGTCCAGGTGGAACGTATAGCGTTTGTTCAGGTGCAACTATTCCAACACAAACGATTACGGGAACTCCTGCGAATGCAGTATTAGGTTGGACCAACACCCAGCCAGGTATCGGAATTCCAGCGACTGGGGTTGGAACAATACCGTCATTCACAGCAACGAACAACACTGCAGCTTCTATTACTTCAGTAGTTACGGTTACGCCAACTTTAGGCACTTGTGTAGGAACCCCAAGTACAATTACAATTACAGTAGGGCCAAGCCCAACTATTATTGAACCTGTTTCAAATTTATACTGTGACGGTGCAACTTTCGCAGGTGTAGATTGGGGGGCAACGCCGTCAAGTACAGTGGTTGATTGGACCAACGACAACACCTCTTCTGGTTTGCCTGCCTCTGGTCAAGGAAACATAGGAAGTTTTCTATTGAACAATCCAACACTAGGTCAAGCACTTTCAACCTTCACAGCCACTCCTTCCGTAGGAACATGTATTGGAACTCCTGTAACTTTTACTGTTACTGTTGCTGGAAATGGTGATGCTACGATTACGGATATTGGACCACTTTGTTCAGACGTTGGTCCGCAAACGATTATTGCCGCGGATCCTACAGGGACTTGGTCGGGAGCCGGAATTGTAAGCACGTCTGGTAATACTTCGGTTTTTGATCCAACTCTTGTTGGTCCAGGTCAGCACGATATTTATTACAGTATTCCCGGTCAATGTGGAGGTTCTGATGGACTCCAAATTGAAGTGGTGAATGTCCCAGCAGCCTTTGCTGGTCTTGACTTCAGTATTTGTGAAGGGGTAGATTCTGTTATGGTTGGGTCTTTTACAAATTCAAACACAGGTACCGAGCAATTTACTTGGTCTCCTGCTACGAATTTGAGCAGCGCAACAGTTTCTTCTCCAACATTAACCGCGACTACAACTCAGACTTACACCCTTACAGTAAATTCTGGAATTTGTGCTTCAAGTGATGATATCGTTGTAACAGTTGTTCCACAAAGTGATGCAACCATTATCGCTTCAGGGCCTTATTGTGCCGACATTGCTCCTGTACAATTAACATCTCTTGAAACAGGAGGAACTTGGACGGGAACAGGAATAACCAATCCAACAAACGGCACATTTGATCCTGCTGTGGCAACCGCAACACCAGGAACCTACACTGTTACGTATTCAATCGGTGGTTTTTGTCCATCAACAGATACTGAAGACTTTGTTGTTTGGGATGTTCCAGATGGAACCATTACTCCTGCAGGTCCGTTTTGTATTACAGAACTTCCAATTACTTTGACTGCCGCTAGTGCAGGTGGAACTTGGAGTGGAACAGGAATAAACAACGCTGTTTCAGGAAGTTTCGGAAGCGCTACAACTACAGCGAATTCTTATTTAATCAACTACAATACGGGCGGTAACTGTCCGCATGATTTTACAACAACCGTTGTTGTAAATGCAAACTCAGATGCAACGATTAATGCAATCGCAGATATCTGTAACGACGCTCCGGCTGTAACACTTACAGCGGCTCAAGGAGGTGGAACATGGTCGGGTCAGGGAGTTTCTGCTGCAGGTAGCTTTAATCCAGTTGGATTAACTCCTGGGCCTTACACAATGACCTATAGTATCGGTGGCGCATGTCCAGATTCAGATACTGAAGACGTTATTGTATTGGCTGTTCCAGACGGGACAATCACTCCTGCCGGACCTTTCTGTCAGGATGCCCTTCCGCAAACACTTACCGCAGCTTCAGCCGGTGGAACTTGGAGTGGAACAGGTATTAACAATGCAGCAAGCGGTTCTTTCGGAAGCACAACCTTAGCTGCCGGAAATTACACTGTGACTTATACCACATCTGGAGTATGTCCACATGCATTCACAGAATCTGTTCAAGTAATTGAAAACCTTGATGCAACCATCACAGCGGCAGGACCATTCTGCGAGAACGCGGCAGCGCAAACTCTAACAGCAGCTAATCCTGGGGGAGTGTGGACAGGAACTGGAGCAATTACAGCCGGTGGACAAATATCTCCAACAACACTGGGTGCTGGAAGCTACACATTCACTTATAATTTGAACAACAGCGGATGTTTGAGTAGCGATGATGTTGTGCTCAACATTAATGCTCTTCCAGTGCCAAGCTTTACCACTAGCGCAACAACAGGATGTTCACCCCTATCAGTAAGTTTCACAAACACGTCTAACCCATTAGGAAGTAACTGCGTTTGGTACTTAGATGGTTCACCAGTGGGCAGTGGAAATACATTCAGCAACTTGTTTGAAGGAAATTCATGTTCCGATGTAGGAATTATGATCACCGACGCTGCGGGATGTAGCGCAACCGTTACTCAAAACGATGTAGTGTGTGTGGTATCTAATCCTTCGGCATCTTTCTCATGGACACCATCTGAACCAACTTCAGGTAGCACGGTGTTTTTCGATAATGCTTCACTAGGAGGTGTAACATACAACTGGACTATTGACGGAACGGAGTACACCAGCGAAAACGTGACTTTCCCGCTTCCAGGTTCTGTGGGTGAGACCTTTGAGGCATGTCTAGAAGTAGTGGGAGCAGGTGGTTGTATGGACGCGCAGTGTTATACCGTTAGCGTGAGCACAAGTTCATACGTTTATGTACCTAATTCATTCACGCCAGACGGAGATGGCAACAATGACGTATTTGCTCCAGTTGTGACAGGTCTGTCAAGTACATCGCGTTACAGCTTTAGCATATACAACCGATGGGGAGATTTAATTTTTGACACCAAAGATCCTAATGCCGTTTGGACAGGCGATGTTAATGGTGGAACGCACTTCGCAGAAGACGGCGCATACGTTTACGAAATAAAGATTCAGTTTAGTTCAGGAGAAGAGCCGTTTAAGAGAATGGGAACTGTAGTTCTCGTTCGCTAACGAATCAAACATACAAAACCGCGAAATTCACGAGCTTCACCGTTCGTGAATTTTGCTTTTATGAGGTAGCTATAAATTCCCTCAGGCGCGAAATAATCACCGTTTTTTACTTCACCCAACCAAGGAGTGTTCGGATTGTTGCTTGAAAAAATAACTTCCCCCCATCGGTTGTAAACGATTGCTTCAAATTCTGTCCAACCGTTAATCTCAGGATTCCAAACATCGTTAATACCATCGTTGTTCGGTGTGAATGAATTCGGTATGTACACATAAATGTTGCAATCATCGAATTCCATATTCCAGTTGCGCGACACCGTCTCACATGCATTCGAAACTGTAACAGAATAATTTCCAGATTCAAAAAAAGAATGTGTGGAGAGTTCATTACCGTCGAACCACAAGAAGTATTCTGCGGTTGGTGAGGTAGCAGTAAGAACAATGGTATCTCCCTGGCAATAAGTGTAATTATTTCCAATGGGTATTACAATTGGATCTAAGTAGGAGATGTTAATTGAATCTGAAACTGTGCAAACACCATCGGAAAATGAGGCTGTGAACAGTCCTGGAGAATTTGCAGTATAGTTGGAAGAAAGTGTGCTCCCGTTCCAAGTGAGTGGGCTGTTGAATGAAAAACTTAAAGTCTCTCCCGTGCATAGGGTCGTGTCTGGGCCTAAATCGACAATAGGAGGCTGCACAAGGGTTACTAAAGCGCTGTCAAGTATTGGACAGCCGTTGTAGAAATAAGTGCCGTAAATCATTCCTGAAGAGGAAATAGGAAGTGTGCTGCTTGTTGTGCCGTTTCCCCAAAGAACGCTTTGATTTGTTTCATAAGAATACGGTTGGTCGGCACACACAGTAACGTCTGGACCTAAGTTCCAATTTGGAAGAGTAACTACAGAAACATTGACCACGTCGGTTAAGGAGCACCCGTTGAGCGTCGCCGTGACTTGATAGTTTCCTGAATTCTGAACGCTGTAGTTCGCGGTATTCGGCCCGTTAAGCCACTGCACAGAACTGAAATTGCCTGTAGCGATTAAAGCAGCAGTTCCACCAGGACAAATAACAGTGTCGTTTCCCCCAAAAACAGAAACTTCAAGAGGCGATACTACAAAATCGAAACTACCGCTAGCGGTATTCCCACATGCGTCAGTAACATATCCCGCCAGATCTGAAATAGAGAGGGTGTAATTTCCGGGAGGCAGATTGCCGAGGGTTGGAATAAGGGTTACCGAAGGATTTCCCGGAGAGTTCGGGGCCGGAAGTTGTATCGAATTGATTGTGACGTTTCCTGAAGGACCTGTTAATTGAAAATCGACGGGTTGAATAGACGTGGTCACAATGTTCTCATCGAATTCTACTACTACCCCTGGGTCGTTGCAATCCGTGGAAACATTCAGGATAGTGGGATTAATATCATCGAATAGGGATGCTGTTGAGTTTGAAAAATCAATGGTGTATCCACTTGAGCTGTTCGACCAGTTCATAACCACCAATGCATAAGTTTGACCTGCCACCACATTTAAATCACCGTTGAAAGCGGGACCGTTTAAATCTCCGGGACCGTTCGAGTTTCCCGAACCCCCATTGGCAGTTGAAATTCCCGTTGGTCCTGAACCAAAGAATAAACCGTAAGAGTTGCAACTTACTTCGGGAGAGGTTCCATTCATGATACCCGCGCAACCGTTATCTGTAATGTTGAACATTCCCCAATCATAGTCGGCGTCGATATCAGAGGGATCTAATATAAAACCCATGTTTCCGGACTGTGTAACTGTAAACGTGTACCACATAGAACTCGTCTCAGTACCGCTGTTGCACGCCCCTGTGGGTTCGAAAACCGTCCCGAATGTCGAAGTGGCATTTGCCTCTGTGTAGACATCTTCGCATAATTGAATCGCCCCGTTGCAATCGCTTACGCTTTGCGCGCGCAACGACGCGGCAAAAAGGAATAGCGTAAAACATAAAGCAAAGCTTTTCATGCAGAAACAGTTAAGGCAGGTTATGCAATTTACTGTTTTTTTTAAGGATATGGAAGAAAGATGAATTTTATATCGAAATG
>Ga0315899_10006007_pt1 | contig 13068 bp, 15 predicted proteins | sample LakEriMetagenome_2_FD_203518 | JGI IMG/M metagenome (GOLD analysis project Ga0315899, IMG submission 203518) | Freshwater fungal communities from buoy surface, Lake Erie, Ohio, United States - Buoy 4 MA112 | ecosystem: Environmental > Aquatic > Freshwater > Lake | place: USA: Lake Erie, Ohio...
AAACAAATTGTTGTTTAGCTTCGCTGCTGACTTTGTCGGTTGTAGAAAGAATTATGCTCGTATTTGCTTGCTGTTAAGTGGGGTTTCTTATTTTACCTCCTAAGGAAGCAACGGAGTTAATTTATTCTTCAAATCCATTCTCTCATGCAGGATTCTCGTAATTTCAATTGATTTATCTTCCAATATCCGATAGAAAATGATGTGCTTTGAGGCTTTTTTACCCTTCAAATTTGGGTGAATTTCTTCATATAATTTGCCTTCTTGCGGCTTTTTAGAGATTGCAGCACATGCATTGATAATTAACTTATAATATTTGTCTGCTTGACTTTCAGACCAGGCATCGAAGGTGTAATTCCAGATATCAGATAAATCCTTAACGGCATTGTTTGTTAATTTAAACTGCGCCATTTATTTTCTTTTTGCCTTTAATGTTCTCAAATGTTCATCCGGATCAAAACCCTCTGCTAACCCACTGTTAATACCTTCGTCAATTGCATGACGCAAAGCAATTATTCTTTGTTCTTCTTCTTCAAGTAATCTCAATCCTGCACGAACAACTTCACTTGCGTTTTTATACCGTCCTTCCCTTAAAATACTTTGAATAAATTGATCAAAATAACTACCCAACGTAATCGATGTGTTCTTACTCATGATTTTTTAATTTTTATAAATATACCAAATATTGGTATTATTAAAAAATAAAAGATCCGATTTTATTAAGTATACGTATGATCTTGCCCCTACCATCTCTTATTCCACACACCCTTAAATGGTGTCTAATCGCTGTGCCAACTGCCTATCTTTTTCGGTAACGATGTTTCCTTCGTCGTGTGTACTTAATTCGACTGTTACGGTGTTGTACATGTTGGTCCATTTCGGATGATGGTTCAATGCTGCGATATGAACACTTGCTTTGACCATCCATTTTATAGCCTCTTGGAACGTAGAAAATTCAAAGGTTTTGTGGAGGGTGTTGTTCTGTTCAGTCCAGTGGTTCATGATCTGTTTGGTATTTAGTTGGATTGTATGAGATTAATAACTTGCGTTTAAGCAATGTATTAAAAGTCCACTAAGCTTCACAAAACCAAGAAAAATAAAATGCACTTGTACTTTGTGTTTTTTTCTTTAAATCAAATACAGTGATTTCAATTTTAGGGTTACCTTTTTCATATGTTTGCGAACCATTGAATGCTCTTATAATGTAACTCTCATTGATATAATATTTGTCTGTACCAAGTATCATTAAGGGTTCAAGAATCTCGATTTTATTATTAATTTTCACCATTCCGTCTGCAAAAACCTCAAAAGAACCTCCAGTTTCAGCATTTTTTTGATCACAGAAATAATGATATCCATATACAAATCTATCTTTATCTGCTATTGATAGTTCATTCAAATTAAAACATTCTAATTGGATAGTCGACTTATTAAAGTCATCGAAATATAAATATGGTTCGATACAACTCATTTCTTGTTCAACTGCAAAATTAGAATTTGCTCTATCTTCTTTCTTGGGACTAACTTTTGTTTCGTTTGTCGAATTACCACAACTTGTCAGTAATAAGGATGCACAGAATACTACGCCTAAAATCGTTTTCATTTTACTATATGTTTAAATTTCTTTCCTACTTATAAGGCTTTTCGGATTTCACCCCACTTTTTATTGTGGGTTCTAGGCTCCACATATATTTTCATTTGTCAAACTTACCCATAACGTTTTGCAGCTACAAGTTCGTGGCGGTATTCGAAGCGCAAAACTGTCAACTTGCATAAAAGTTTCATTTGAAAACTGAACTTCATTTACCACCGAACCGCCAATTTCTTGAAGGTGCTGTTATGCCCAATACTTGTTTCTATTCGATCTTATTAGTTTGTTTATTTGATCAACTGCCATTTCAAATCTCTCCTCCCAGTTGCCTTTAATCTCTATAATTTCTATGTTATGGTCTGTCAAAACTTGTCGGTGTGAAAGGTCTAATGAATTTCTTTCAATTTCACTCAATCTTGTACCGTCTTGTATATACTCAACATCGTTATTTAAGTACAGATAAATATTTGCTCTATTTGAATTATAAATGTCAGTACTTATTTCAAGTTCTTTTTCAAACATGAAGCGTGAATATGATTTTGTTGTATGTATGTCGGTGTCAATAATTACAAGAGGGCTATCGGCTAAAATTGATTTATCAATTCTCTTTGCGTGTTCTGTTGCTACAAGATAGAGGTCGTCAAAATTAAAAGAATTTGAGTTGGCGATAAGATCTCTTCCAGCTTCTGAAACAAAACTACAATTGAAATACTTTGCAAGCTTTATTGTCAGAGTTGTTTTGCCGGAGCACTCTGTTCCTAAAATGACAACTTTAAGCAAAAGGTCGGGTTTCACGCTGTTCGGGACATACTGCCAATTATTAAAAACATCATTACGAATAGCAGAAGCCGAAATAGGATAAAGTTTTTTATTAATATCGAAAGCAATATGCTGAATATTCATAAAGGAGGCAACGAAGTTGCCGTATTCTTCTGATGTAATCAAAAGCGAATAATCAGGCAATTCCTTTTTAAAAACGTCCGACCAAAGTTTTGAAACTGATTCGGAAGATTCTGATGTATTTGGTAATTCGCTTTCCAAATAGTTTAATGTTCTTATTTCAATATTTTTCTCTTTTTCAAAAGCCTTTTCAATCCAAGTCTTTCTAAATTTGTCTTGAATTTTTTCTTTGTCGCTACAACAAACTAATACTGTTAGAAAATCGCACTTTGTTAAAGCAAAATTTATCATCGCTTCATGTCCTTTGTGAAAAGGCAAAAATTTTCCAAATACAAATGCTTTAGTCATTGCTCAATTGTTTTTTCCAATGATAAAGTCCGTAAGATGCTAACCCAAGAAAAATAAAATATTCAAGTGAGAGAAAGTAAATACCTTTCTTGAAATACAAAACAACACACACCAAATCCACCGCAATCCACAAATACCAATTCTCAATTTTCTTTTTTGCAAGCAATACTGTCGCCACAATGCTAGAAACCATAACCAACGAATCAATATAAGGATAAGATGCTTTCGATTTGAAATATTCAGGCAAATAGAAATGAATGTTGGAGAAAAGAAAACCAGAAAGCATGGTGAAAATAAAAATTGCTGATGCAAGCAGCAATTTGTTTCTGAAATTTATTTTAGAAATCGTTTTCTCTGCTGTGTTTTTTTCCCAGTAATACCAACCATATATTGTAATGATGAAAAAATAAACTTGCAGAAACATGTCTGCATAAAGTTGAACTTGAAAGAATAAAATGAATAGAAATATTTCATTTACTATTCCTGTTGCCCAAGTTAGAATGTTGTTTTTTGTTGCAAGATAAACAGATATTAGTCCAAACAATGTACCGATCAGTTCAACGTAGCTGATTTGATATCCGATTATTTCGTAAGCGATATTATTTATGTCGAATAATGTCATTAAAAACTATACTGAATTGAAGCGTAAAAATTTGTTGGTGCTTGAACAAAATACTTTTTACCTCCGTCAAAGTCCACATATCCTTGATTAAAATATTTGGCATTTGTAATGTTGTTCAGAAATATTGAACATTGAAATCCGTATAAGTTGTAACTCACTCTACTATTCAATAGAAAATAACTATTCACTTTTTCTTCATTGGCAAAGTCAATAAATGACGGATGCTGGTATCTCCCAGATAATGCTATTGTAAAATTGTTTTTTGAAAAAACGGCTTCCTGATTAATAATTAGAGGAGGCGTAAGTATTGGACTAAATGTTTCAGTTTGTTCTGTTATACGACTGTAATTGAATGATGAATTGTTTATTAGCGAAAAATGTTTTGTAATCATGCAACTAATGCTTAATTCAAGTCCTGTTCTATAACTCTGTTCAACATTGTTTGTAAGTGCTAAACCATTTGGTCCAAATTTTCCGTCCAATACAATTTCGTTTTGGAAATCCATATAGTAAAGGTTCACATTGAAATTCAATTTTTCTTTTTGAAACCTGAAACCTAATTCGTGATTAAGAACTGATTCGGGTTTAATATTGAATAAAATGGCATTACCTAAACTGTCGGCTAATAAATCGTCATTACCGCCAAACATATCGTTTCTTGTTGGCTCTCGTCCTGTGTAGCCTACGCTGTAATAAACTATTGAATTATTATTTATCGTTGCACTCAATCCTGCTTTGGGATTGATAAAATGCCAATCCAATTTTTGTAAAGGAACTGAACCTTTGTAATCAAAATTTACATAACGATATTGTAAATCAGCAAAAAACGTAAACCTTTTGAATGTGTAATCTGCTTTTGAAAAAACACTTATTTCGTTTTTATGTCCATTGTTTTGGTAAAGTTGTCCTAATGCTTTTTCACTTCCTGTGTGCTGGCGGTTATATGTGTTTCCGTGAAGTCCTGATGTTAAATGAAATTGTTTTTTAGAAAAAGAATAATTACTGAAAAAACCAACAAGATTAGATTCAAAGGCGTAGTTGTATAATTCTTCAGTTGAAGGTAAACCTAAGAAATTATTGAAGTCAAAGCCGTAGTTCCCTTTTAGGAAAGTATTATATATGCTTGTTTCAAGTGATGATGACTTGCCTATTTGCCAAGAGTTTTTTAATTGTGTTAATGTTTGAAAAAACTTGTCTTTTTCTTGTTGGCTATTGGCGTTTGTTCTTCTATCAATAGAAATTAAAGAATCTAAAACACCAAGCCAAGCCATATCATTTTGCTGTTGTCCTAACAAAAAATTGAGCTTCCAAATTGATTTCTTTTGAAAAAGTCCACCGCTTAAAAAAACGGATTGCGAATTATTGGAAGAATTATATTTATATCCGTCCGAATAAATTTGTGATGCTCTAACATAAAGTGCTTTTTTGTTTTTTATACCGCTGTTGTACTCGCCAAAAACTCGTAAACTGTTGAATGAACCATAACCTAGACCAAAAGTTGTTTTAGTTGAGTCGGCAAGATTTGCCGAAAATAATTGAACGCTACCACCATAACTTGCCACTCCGTTTTTTGATGTTCCTACGCCACGCTGGATTTGAATTTTGCTTACCGAATTAAGAATGTCGGGGTAGTTTGAGAAATAAGCCCCTTGGTCTTCAGGTTCGTTTAGTGGAACTCCGTCAAGTGTCATATTTATTCTTGTTTGGTCAATTCCCCTTAACCTAAAATAAGAATAACCTTGCGAATTTCCTGCATCAGAATAGTTCGTTATTGATGGTGTTTCTGCAAGTAAAAATGATGGTTCTTGTCCAGTTGATTTTGTTTTGAGGTCTTTTGAACTTATATTCTGAAAAGTTATTGGAGTCAGTTTGTCGGCTTGATAGGTTATTATAATTTCTTTTAACGACCTCAAACTATCAGTCTGAATTGATTCTTGAGCAAAAGCGTAATTACTAATAAAAACTGAAATACCTATTAGTAGTTTAATGCGTTTCAAAATAATTTTATTTGTGAAATAGTTATAGAACATTCTGATCCTGAATAGTATTTATTAATTACTTGAGAAAAAATTTCTGATTCAGTTTGTATAGCTTTAAAAAGCGTCATACAAGATTTCATTTTAAGGTAATCAGGATCACCAAGTATTTCATAAGCAGATTTATTTTCTATTTTAAAAAAAGCATTTGTAATTTCGATAAGTCTTCTTCCTAGAATAGGATGATTGTAATACATTGAAGCCTCTTCAACACAGGTAATTGCATATTTTTGTGCTGTTGAGCTATATCCTAATCCTTTATATTGTGGAAAAATATACCACATCCAATGACTTGATTTATTTCCCCTTTTAATTTCATTTAAAGCAATTTGATACATATTTTCTTGGGCATCAATAAACCTATTTAGATTAAACTTGTCTGTCATAACTTATCATTAAATTTTATTTCTTGCATTGGACATATAACTAGCTTATACCCGCCACAAACCTTCCCCAAGCACTCAAATCCTGTTGTCTTGGAGCTAGTTCATAGCGTATATACGAATATACAACTTTTCTTGGATTCGGCTTTTTGTTGTTTTACACCGTTTGCTTCACACAAGGCACAACATTGTGTATTTTTGTAGCATGGAACCCATTCGAAACAAAGTAAAAGAAAGCGGCTTGATTCAATTAGATCTAGCGGATTTCTTACCGAAAGAAGCGCCTGTGAGTTTGGATTTAAGCGAACAACTTTGGCAAGGGTTTGTGCTGAAAGAAAAAGAGTTCAGGGCCTGGATTAAAGAAACCGATTGGTCCATCTATGCCATTAAAGCGGTGCGCATCCATTGTGCTACCGACGCGATCATTCCAACGTGGGCATACATGCTCGTCACGGCCGCCTTGGCGGAACATACCACAGATGTGGTGTCGGGGAGTGAAGTGGCCATGGAACATTATTTAATTCGCAAGGCATTAAATCACTTGGAATTATCTGATTTTGTGGATCAACGCGTGATCGTAAAAGGCTGCGCCAACTTACTAGACCAGGAACACGCCTTGACGCAACTAGTACTGGCCTTAAAACCTTACGTTAAATCGATGATGTTTGGTGAGCCGTGTTCTACGGTTCCGATTTTTAAGCGTTAAGCTTCTTCTTCAACCGTAGCTGGAACCAAAATTCTACCGCAATGCTCGCACACCAAAATTTTCTTCTTGGTAACGATGTCTAATTGACGTTGAGGTGGGATTTTGTTAAAACATCCACCGCACGAACCACGCATTACTTGAACAACAGCAAGACCGTTCTTTGCGTTGTTTCGTAAACGGGAGTAAGCAAAAATCAAACGCTCTTCGATGTTCTTCTTAGCCGCCTCCGATGCTTTCATTAATTTGTCTTCATCCTTCTGCGTTTCGCTAACGATATCGTCCAGTTCTTTTTGCTTGATCGATAAATCAGATTTACGCATTTCTAAACGTGCTTGCGCTTCATCAAGAATTTCTTTCTTCCCTTCGATTTTTAGCTTCGCTTCTTTGCTTCGCTTCTCATGCAATTTAATTTCTAACTCTTGGTATTCAATCTCCTTGCTTAAGGATTCAAATTCACGGTTATTTCGAACGTTGTTTTGACGTTCTTTGTATTTAGTGATCGCGGTTTCAGATTCTTTGGAAGCATTTTTACGCTCTGCAATCTCATTATCCAATTCCTTGATTTCATCTTGAATTTTTCCAACACGCGTTTCTAAGCCGCCAATTTCATCTTCCAAATCACGAACTTCAAGGGGTAATTCCCCACGGATGGTTCGAATTCGGTCAATTTCAGAGTCAATTTTTTGAAGCTCAAAAAGAGAATCAAGCTTCTCGGCAATGCTAACTTCTTTTTTACTTGCAGTGGCCATATTCAAAGGAAATTTATCGGATTTGTATTATTTACAGTTAATTGGACGGCAAAGGTAGGAAATTTTTCCCTAATTGTTTCAACTAATAATGCAGAAGTATATTGCTCACTTTCATAATGCCCAATATCTGCAATTACAATTTTGTTTTCTGCACCAAAAAACTCGTGGTATTTGAAGTCTCCACTGATGAATATGTCAGCGTTTTGCTGGATTGCCTGAGGTAATAGGAAACTTCCCGCGCCCCCGCAAAGCGCTACGGTACGTATGGGTTTTTTCTGCAGTGCCGTATACCGAATCACCCCACAATTAAATGCTTGCTTCAGGTGGCTTAGAAACTCCAGTTCGTCCATGGGTGCTGGCAGTTGTCCAATCATTCCGCTGCCAACCTGTGTATTACTGTTTTCCAAAGCAATTAAATCATACGCCACTTCTTCATACGGATGCGCTGCCTTCATGGCTGCTAGCACCGCGCCTATGTTGTTTTTCTCCAGAATATATTCCATTTTCGCCTCTTCTAGCCTCGTTGGTACATGTGCTTCACCGATCGTAGGGTTTGCCTTTTCATTGGGTGTGAATGTTCCTGTGCCAAGGGTAGCATAGCCACAGTTATAGTAATTCCCTATGTTCCCAGCGCCAGCGGCACATACCGCCTCATGGACGCGTTCTTCGGAGTCTACAGGCGTATAAACAACCAATTTAAACAGGGTGTGCTGCTTAGGCTGAAGAACACGGCACTGCGTTAGGCCAATGGTTTCCGCAATTTTCGCGTTCACCCCATCGATGTGATTGTCTAGGTTGGTGTGTATGGCATAAATCGCGATGTCATGTTTTATGCATTGGCGCAAGATGCGCTCGATTTCCGTTGAAACACCAATCCGTTTAATGCCCTTGAACAGGATCGGATGATGCACCAGAATTACATTACTGCCCGTTTCTATGGCTTCTTTTACAATGGCCTCTGTACAGTCAAGCGCCACAAGCACGCGGGTAATTTCCATGCTTGGATCACCAAGTTGCAAGCCTGAATTATCGTAATCTTCCTGAAGGTTCAGTGGAAATCGTTCTTCCAAATAAGCCGTAAGCTGAAATAGTTTCATTAAAATGTTTTTGAGATACCAAAGGTGAATCCCATGGCATTTGCCTTGTGGATGTAGGCATTGTATTTACTGTAGGTGTTGGAAAGTTGTTGTCTGTAAACGGCTTTTAGGATCATTCCCCATCCTTTTTCGCCCGTATATTGTATCCCTCCCTGTAAATAAACCTGAAATACCGCCGAGGTAAAATCATTGTTCTTGATTTTAAGGGTTTCCTTTTCGTTAGCACCCAAGGCAGTCGACCAGTTTATTTGTTGTATGCTTCGGTTGAAAATCATTGGAGCAATTCCCGCCCCGAGAAACACCCGAAATGAACTTCCGTATTGAAGATTAAGTGCCAGGGGCAAGCCAAGGTAGCGGTATTGATTGGTGTAACTTAAACTGCTGTCGCTGTTGGGGTCATTGAATGCATATTGCTCTCCCTGCTGCAGCCATAACAATCCCGATTCAAATCGGATCCATTTCCCTAAGCCGGTTTGCATCCCAAGGCCATAGCTCCATAAGGTTAATGGGGTTTCATTGGCTCGTTCACCCAAGGGAGTATTTAGAAATGAGGCATTGGGCACCAAGGTGCGAAACGACTGATTTCGTGTGATTTCCATAGATACTTGGGTGGGCATTTTCTGTTGTACCCATGCATTTTTCTTTTTGGCTTGCTGATTAATTTCAAGTTGCCCGAAGCTTGACTGAAACGCAAGGCTTAGGATAAGGCAGCACACTAATAGATATCTAATCATGGAGTAAATTTACGAAAGAATGCTTAACCTATATCAACAGCTTTTCCCTATTTCCTACCTACCTTTGTCTTCTAAAAAATATATAAGAATTATGACAACTTGGAAAATTGACAACATGCACAGTGAAGTAGGCTTCAAAGTGCGCCACATGATGATTTCAAACGTATCGGGGAATTTTGCTTCGTTTGATGCTACTTTAAATTCAGCAGATGATAACTTAGCAGATGCATCCTTTGACTTTTCTGCTGCAATCGATAGCATTCAAACCGGCGTTGCGGATAGAGACGGTCACTTAAAGTCAGGAGATTTCTTTGACGCAGCAGCTTATCCAACCTTATCGTTTAAATCGACTGAAGTAATTCAACACGGTGGCGATTGGCAAATTAAAGGGGATATGACCATTAAAGGGGTATCTCATCCAATTACATTAAATGCAGAATTTGCAGGTGTGGCAGTTGATCCTTACGGACAAACAAAAGCAGGGTTAACCATTACAGGGAAAATCAAGCGTTCGGATTTTGGATTAACATGGTCTGCAGTAACTGAAGCTGGGAATGTTGTCCTTGGGGATGAAATTACCCTAATCAGTGAAGCGCAATTTGTAAAACAAGCGTAAGCTTAGAATAATAAACGTGTTAAGGGCCTTCGGGCCCTTTTTTTATGCTAACTCGGCCAATTCAATCCACCGATTGGTCTTAGTATCCAGGTGTTCAACAACCACTCCGATGCGTTGTCCCAAGGTAATGAGTTCGTCATTCGATAAATCACCTTTCGATAAGGCAGCGCTTAGTTCTTCTTTTTCGGATTCAAGTAACGCAATGTCTTTTTCCAGTTGATTGAATTCAATTTGTTCCTTATAACTCATTCGTTTCTTCTCGGAACTTTGTTTATTTTCTTTCGGTTTTTCTGCTTGAACTTCAGGTGCTTTTGGTTTGCGTTGTTCCATCCGATAGGCCGAATAATTCCCCGTAATATCCACAATCTTACCCTCGCCTTCAAATACGAATAAATGATCCGTAATCTTATCCATGAAGTAGCGATCATGCGAAATCACAACCAAACTTCCTTCAAATAAGGATAAATAACTTTCAAGTGCCGCCATGGAGAAAATATCCAAGTCATTGGTTGGTTCATCCAGCACCAAGAAATTGGGGTTTGCCATCAATACGCGCAGTAATTTCAATCGACGTTTTTCTCCACCGCTCAACTTTGATACAAATTGATAATGCATGTCTCTCGGGAAGAGAAAGCGCTCAAGTAAGTGTGCTGCCGATAATTGCCTGCCTTTTTCTAAGGGGATGAATTCCGCGACCTCTTTTACAATGTCTATCACTTTGGCATCCGCCTTGAATTCAATAATATCTTGTGTATAGTGACCAAAAAACAGGGTGTCACCCACCACGATTTTTCCGCCATCTGGCGCTAATTCACCAAGCAGTAACTTGATAAATGTGGTTTTTCCTGTCCCGTTATTCCCAACGATACCTAGCCGTTCTCTTCGCTGAAAATTATAAGAGAATCCATCCAAAATTTTCTTAGCTCCATAGGATTTCTTTACGTTGTGGAATTCTACAATTTTTGTCCCCAAGCGTTCCATTTTGATGCCGAGCTGTAATTCTTCAGAACCTACTTTTCTCGAGGCGGCGTTCTTTACATCTAAAAAGGCGTCAATACGCGCTTTTTGCTTCGTGCCACGTGCTTTTGGTTGCCTTCTAATCCATTCTAATTCCGTTCGGAAGGTGTTTTTAGCCTTCTCAATGCTGGAAGCGAGTTGTTCCTGACGCTCGGCTTTTTTGTATAGGTAATAGGAGAAATTCCCATTGTATTTGTAGAGTGTCTTGTCTTCAAGTTCAAGAATCACATCACACACGGCTTCTAGAAAATAGCGGTCGTGAGTAACCATAAACACGGTGGCTTTGCTTGCTGATAAATAGGATTCAAGCCATTCGATCATGTCTAAATCCAAGTGATTGGTTGGCTCATCCAACACCAAGAAGTCGGCTCCGGCGAGCAATACTTTTGCTAAGGAAATACGTTTTTTTTGTCCACCGGATAAGGTGTTAATCAGGGCATCAGCATCTAATTTTAATATCCCCAGAATTCGTGAAATTTCCGCTTCTGTTCCCCAACCGTCAATGGCTGTTATTTCATTGCTGAGTCGTTCAACTTCATCATTGTTCTCTGCTTCTAAGGCCTTATTGTAGGCAGAAAGTAGGCCATGACTCTCGTTGTAATTATCTGAAACGATATCCCAAACCGTAGAATCCGGCGTGTATGCATCCGTTTGATCCATCCACGCGATGCGTATTTCTTTACGAAAAACTACCGTGCCAGAATCCGCGGATTCTTTGCCATACAAGCAACGCAATAGGGTGGTTTTACCTGCTCCGTTTTTAGCAACAAGCGCTACCTTCTGCCCTTGATCGATTCCAAAGGTAAGTTGTTCAAATAGGATACGTTCTCCAAACGATTTGGAGAGGTTTTCAACGGAGAGTACATTCATGGTGTTTATGCTTAACGCAAGCGATCGATCGAGTCAATTATAAGTTTGTCTCTTAGCACTCCCTTGTATCCAAAATATGTAAAAGGTAGTGTACAGGATAAGATGTAAAAACCAAGCCGCACGGAATTGTTACTGTCTGAAGGGGCATCAACGAATAGATAGGTGCTCCAGATTACAAAAAGAAACACAAGGAATGCATTGAGCATTAGTGTGAGGCGAGCAAGGCTCAGCTGGCGATTGATTTTCTTATACGACATCATGGTGATAAAGAGTAAGAAAATCATGCCTAGGGCAAGCAAAAACAAGGGGATCATTTCACTTGAAACAAATTTCTCTTGATGATTGGTAATGTAATAAGATGATCGTCCAAATAAATCAACGGTGCTAACTTCTTGTCCACCTTTTGCTTCGAATTTCAAGAAATTCAACCCGGCAAATAGTGATCCAAACAGCAACATGGAAATCAAAAAGTGAATAGAATAATTGCGTCCGAACATAGCGTTATTTTCTACAAAGATACGCGCTTATTTAATAAGTAGGCATCAAGAATTACTAAGGCGGCCATAGCGTTCACAATTGGAACCGCTCGAGGCACCACACATACGTCGTGCCGACCACGCGGCGCAAGGGTAATATGTTCACCGGAAGCGTTCATGGTTTCTTGCGCTTGCATAATGGTAGCCACCGGCTTGAAAGCCACTCGATACAGGATGGGCATTCCATTAGAAAGGCCGCCCTGTATGCCTCCAGAGTAATTAGTCGCTGTATTAAATCCATCCGTAAAGGCATCGTTGTGCGCACTTCCCTTCATGCCAATCGCATCGAATCCGCTTCCAAATTCAACACCTTTTACCGCATTGATTGAAAGCATTGCTTTACCCAGTTCCGCATGTAATTTATCGAATACCGGTTCTCCTAAACCAGCGGGAACGCCATGAATAACACCTCGAATTGCTCCGCCCAAGGTATCTCCTTCACGTTTCGTTTCTTCAATTAAGGCAATCATCTGGTCGGATGAGGGTTGATCCGGGCACCGAACTAACGATTGGTCAATGTGTGATGTACTAAAAAAGTCTGTTGAATTAAACCGACAGCTTCCTATTTGGTCTACATAGGTTGAAAACTGAATTCCAACATGCGCCAATAGTTGTTCCGCAATCGCTCCAGCTACCACGCGACATACTGTTTCTCTAGCACTCGATCTTCCGCCTCCGCGCGGATCACGGTGTCCGTATTTTTTGTCATAGGTAAAATCAGCGTGGGATGGCCGATATGCGGTATTAAGCTGTTCGTAATCTTCCGGCCGTTGGTCATGATTTCGAAGGATAAACCCGATGGGTGTACCGGTAGTTTTCCCTTGGTAAATACCCGATAGAAATTCAACTTCATCGCTTTCATTTCG
>Ga0315899_10006008_pt1 | contig 13064 bp, 18 predicted proteins | sample LakEriMetagenome_2_FD_203518 | JGI IMG/M metagenome (GOLD analysis project Ga0315899, IMG submission 203518) | Freshwater fungal communities from buoy surface, Lake Erie, Ohio, United States - Buoy 4 MA112 | ecosystem: Environmental > Aquatic > Freshwater > Lake | place: USA: Lake Erie, Ohio...
GGGGCCAAGCCCTCGCACTAACTAAGCACTGCTGACTAAGTTAACTAACTAATGCACTGCTGAACTAACTAATGCACTGCTGACGTTTCAGTAACTAACTAAAGCACTGCTGACGTTTCACATGAATCGCGCTTACTGTACAACAAAATCAACTCTCACACCAACTCTCTCGTAGAATCTCAATGGTGCATCTCTGTGCGTATGTGTGTGTGTGTGTGTGCGCGCGCGCGCATGTGTGTGTGTGTGTGTGTGTGTGTGTGCGCGCGCGTTAGTTACTGAAACGTCAGCAGTGCATTAGTTAGTTCAGCAGTGCATTAGTTAGTTAACTTAGTCAGCAGTGCTTAGTTAGTGCGAGGGCTTGGCCCCTGACCCAAAAGTTGGCAACCTGTTCTCGAGGACCAACTACATGAAAAAACGGTTTTATAACACAACGTTTCGTCATACGTGCGGGGAGAGTCAGGCGGTTGGTGTGTATGGCAGACTCATACACACATACGAAAACACACAAACGCTGCTCCCACTGGCAGGGGCGAGACGAGCTGAGAAAAGCGGAAAGGTCGCATCGCCGAAGTCCAGCCATGTGAGCCTTCTCTCCGTTGCATTCATGAGCCCTCTCACATCTGCATTCTCCTTCTGCCCATTTCTCCTTGATCCTTCCCCCTTTCCCCTTTCCCCTCTCTCCTCCTCCATCGCGGCTCGCTCCTCCTCTCCTTCTCCCTGCTGGTTTCGCCCGCTCAGAGCACTACTATCGCAACGGCCAATATCTTATCACTACTATCGCCACTACTATCGCCAAGAGCAATGTCTTGTGCGTGGTCACCAATGTCTTGCCATACGTGTGCACCGCACGTGTCTTGTCGGTCGTTGCGCTTTGCACACGTATTGCATCGCCATATAAGCACGCCCGGAGCGCGAGCGCGAGTACCTGAACATGCGCGTACCTGTGCATCAGTACGTATACATGCGGATTGGACCAAGTGCCTGACAGTGTAGGGAATTGGGGTGTGTCCGGGGTGTGTGCCAGGTGCTGTATCATGGTGTTGAGCGTTGCCCTGGCCCTCATGTCCATTCTCCTTGTCATGAAGATTCTAGGATACATTTCAATCTGATTTTTTATTGAATAAAATGCACGCACCCATCCGGCCATCCCCTCCTCTAACTCCACACGTCTCCACCCACGGATTCTCAAAGTCAACGATATTTATGGCGCACATTACCATCAAACCTTGTATCAACAACAGGAATTTCCTCGGCGACGGCAGAAATCGGGCGTGCAGCACGAGGGCTCCAGTGCTCAGGCATCGTCATCCCAGATTCCTCCTCGGAGAACCAAAGAAAAGGCGAGGAGCCCGAAGCAGTGCCCGAGCCGTGACGTCTTGAACAGGAAAATAAAAAATAGAATTGATTCCAGCCACCAAGACAGCCGAGGTCGCAACCGTGCAACTGGTTTGCTGACCACTGCTAGAGACTAAAGACACCCTGGCCACCATGGGACTAGGTGCAGCTCGCAGCAGCAAGGACCTTGCCAGTGCTTCGCTTGCGAGCCAAGAGCCCAAAGGCGGCGCGGAGATTCAGGGCGAAAATGCAACTCCCTCAGACGCGGGCCTAAATGTCAATTCCAGGCCCAAGATATTCGTCGCCTCCTCGCGGGGGTCCGTACCCAGATCGCGGGGGTCCATATCCAGGTGGAGGCGCTCCACGCGACGGTGGGGGAACGTTCGCCGGTTCGCGTCCTGGTAGACCTGAAAAGCGTGGTGCAAAGTCCGGCTGTGGCGGCATGTACTCATAAGGGGGCATTTGCTGCGGCGGGGGCCCGTATTCGTAGGGCAGGTGCTGCGGCGGCGGCCCGTATTCATACGGCATGTGCTGAGGCTGGGGGGCGTATTCATAGGGCCCGTACTCGTAGGGCACGTACTGCGGAGGCCCACGCATGTACTGATGATGCCGGGGGCCTTGCACATAATGCACAGGCGGCTTGCCCATGTGAACGTATTCCGGCTGCGGAACGTATTGCAAAGTCTGCGGAGGGCCTTGCACATATTCAACCTAGCCGCGACACACGTGCTCGCTTGTCACAGGGCGCGCGCAGTATGGCATGGGATCGGGAGGCTTAGCAGTTGACGCCATGGCACATGCCCAAGCAAACTTTGTCATCAAACCGCCCCTTTTGCATTCACCTCACTGCAAACAAACCACACAAGTGGAGGGCGAATGCATGCAAGAGAAAATACCTGCTGTGGACGGTGTACGTATTGCACCGGCTGCGGCTGCGGCTGCGGCTGAGGCATCTGAACCTGAACCTGAACCTCTTGCGGCTGGGGTTGGGCCTGTCCTGTGGCTGCACAATCGCGGACAACGGTGTACTTATTCCATGTTGTCCGTACCTCAACCACACTTCCTTGCGGGCCCCTGAGCAGCGTGTTTGCCTGATCCAGAGTGCACCCATTCATGTTGTACCCGTCAATCTTGCGGATCGCGTCTCCCACCTTCAGGCCGCTGATTGAGGCATGTGAGCCAGGGGTGATACTTGCGACGGCGAAGTAGCGCCCCTGCTGCCAGAGAGCAACACCAATGGTCGCTATCACAGGCGCCTGGCGCTGCTGCACAGGCATGTGCTGCTGGGTCTGCACAGGCATCTGCTGCTTGGGCTGCTGCACGTACTCGACCTGCGGCTGCTGGACATACTCCACGCGGGGCTGCGGCATTCCCCACGCCGGCACAGGCATCGGCTGCCCGTAGGGCACCATAGGTTGATGCATCACGGGCATCATCCGTTGCTGCATCGCGGGCATCTGCGGCGATGGTCGCACAAACTCGAAAACCTCATACTGCGGCTGCTGAGCATACCACTCTGGCGGCACCATGCTGGGATCGAACGAGAAGTCCTCTGCGTTGGAGAGCACACTCAACGCCCCGTCGGAGCCCACTGAATTGGTGCTTGCATACAGGTCCGGCCCCGGGCCTCGCGGGTCCGGGCCCCGCACTGGCGGCCCGCGCTCCGGCGGCCCTCGAGCATAGTAGTCAGGCCTAGGACGCTGCGGCGGCAGCACCCGGTCGTACGGCTGCGGCTGGAAAAAATTGCGCATCCACTCCTCCTGGGAGCAGCACACACAGCGCACACGCGGCGCGCCCAGATCGCACGTAGACCGCGCGCAGACAAGCACGTGTCACATGGCTTTAGCTTCATGTGTACCGATGCCGCGCCCGTGGTGCAAGCCGGCCGCGTGCAAGGCAGCCGCGCGGGAGAACAGACCTCGGCCGTGTCGCGCGGCGGACCTCGCGGGTCGTATGTGGTGTCTTGATATCCATCCGGCGGGGCTTGTGCGTATGCACTCATGTGTCGCCGAGCTCCCCACACCGGATCTGTGTGCTGTAATTCAAAATTCTTCGGTTTTCGAAAGTTTAACTATTGACCGTGACTCAAGTGGTTCCCTCACTAACAAAATAAAACGTCAATCTAGAAACGAAACCTTCTCTCTGTGTCCGTCCTGCACCCCTTCCCCAGAATACAGAATACAGAATGACAACGTTACCGCGCCCCTCTGCAGCACAAGCACAAGCACACCTACTGCGGATTACGTATTTCAGAAGTCCACAAGTCACAAGTCCAAAACTCCTCCTAAGATCCAAAGTCAGAATACCGGGCGTGCTATGAGCACGCCACTCCTCCGCATACCGCGTTCCGCGAGGCGTGGATCCGCGAGGCCTGGACGTGGATCACCACGCAGGCAGGCTACGACCGCTCATTTTACCGCACTACGTAGACAACAACCACCGAAAAGCCCGAACTTTTTGACGAACATGTGCACCGCAAGTACAATGGAAGCATCAACTTCCGTCAGACGCTGCAGGCAGGTGTTGCCGGTGACAGCGAGCTCAAACGGGGGCTCAGCGCGAAGTGGTCGTGCGATCACCCCAGCCGGAGCCCGCAGGCGATGCAGGCCTGAAGACTTTCTCCGCGGGCTCGAGGTTGCAGGCGCGCAGGAGACCATCCATTTCGTCGGCTCGCACGCCGGCAAGGACATCCCGAACCGGAGAGGGAGGGCCTGCTCAGGGAGCTGCTAGGGCAGAGGTACGTCGGCAATAGTAAGGACACGCTGAAGGAACTGCTCCTCGCAGCCGAGTGGGAGCGGTTTGTACAGCTCCGTAGGGACGCGCCCCTTCGGAGGCGATGGGTGTGCCGCATGTAGAGGCGCGCACGACAGCCTCTGACGAACCTGCCGGGGCCGGGCGAATACCCGCCCATCAGCTACAACGCGTGCAAAATGCTTATGAGATGACACACAAATGAGCTCAAGATTTGAGGACGTGACTAAGTAAGATGTACGTAATATATTTCATCTGGGTAGCATTTGAGAACATGGGATGTGCACATGGCGATGAGCAGCTTCGGCCTGTCGAAGGGGACTTCGTCCTCTCAAGCTTTGCGCTCATGTGCATTTCGGTATGTCGGCCCTTGCAGTTGTTGTTGGATTTGGTTGATCTTGAATGCATGTCTGTGCCTCTAGGGTTTTGGTATTTTTCTATGGGTCATGCATGGTTTCTAGGAAGTGGAACATGGTCTGATAATGTTGAACCCTTTGCTTTTTATCACTATTCGAATTCAGTGCGGTTGCCTCCCTCCCTCCCTCCTCGTTTTCTGCCTGATTTAATCTCGTCTTCTGTCTGACTTCATCTCACGTCTGCTACCTGACTTGATCCCCATTCTCTTGGTTGTTTCCGTACTTGGACCGAACTTCACTATCCTCAAATCCTCTATGGCACTTCCACTATTCCCCCCAGGCGGATACCTGTTCACGTCCTTTGCCTCGCAAAATTCTTCAAATCCTCACACTCTGTGGCGCTGCCTTCCTGTGCCCGTGATGTCAAATACGTGTGCGCTTGATCAAACTTCTTTACAGAGCAAGTTCGAGCTCACGTTGGGCCTTGTCAAGTGCATGGAATATTTTCTCGAAGGCAAAGAACCCGAAAATCTACAGTTGAATTGAGATGCCGCACGTTTTGCTCCGTGCTTGAGTGTTGATGTCATGTTTGTTCCGATTGTGCCCGTCCGGAACAAGGACGGGTGTGATAATGTGGTAATGTGTCACTAATTGCTGGATTTGTACCTGCAGATGACATCAGCTTCAACTTTGTTCAGGTATATAAGAGATGAAACGTCACTTTTGTTTTCAAATGTCGTCTTCGAGACTCATGAATTGCATGATCAATCGATTGATGGTTACTGACAGCTTATTTGTGCACAGCAAATGTATGGTGATGCGCGGGTGCGACCGGCAGACCTGGATGAATTTGAAGAGGTACACCAACATGCGCACGAACAAGCATGCAGGTATGCGTTGTCGAGAGCACGAGATTAGTTTGCGCCAAGGGTATTTGAAACTCGTGACTAAGTCTGTGTGAATCTCATATCAATCACGATGTGGTTAGATGGAGATGAAAGAGTCTGGACAGTACGAGGCCATTTGAAGTACGCCAGATGATGATGAGGAACGCGACCTGTCTGATGGACGCTTCCGGAATCTGCTATTCGGTGGTGACATTCAAAATTTCGACAACCCGACCATCTTCCCGTTCTATCCGTAAATTGCGTGAAAATTCTACGTGCATGCTTGCATGTACGTGATCATTATGAAAGCAACGTCAAGCACACGCCACTTGCATACACACACTTGAAACACGCGGGTCGAATACGTTTTTGCAACGCTACCATCTCTTCCGTGTGATCCTTGGCTGGCACACGCGAGCGAAAATACACACGTACACACTTATTACACGCGCACACACAGACTTACTGCCAAAGAAACTCGTCGAAAAATTCTGCCACGGCGGCAAATACGAGTATGCTGTACCCGGGCCCGGCACTTCAGACGTGGCTCAAGTCGTGGCTGAAGTGACGTACACCATCAACCGATGGCTTGAAAGATGTGGGGGTACACCCGGCGGCGAAGGCTCAAGTGCCATGGTGGGATCCTTCGGATGGACCATCAACCGATGACTTGAAAGTTGTGGGGGTACACCCGGCGGCGGCGGCATCGGCTACCCGGTGAGGGCTAGAAGAGCGTCAGTACGCCAGCAACGCCAACATCGCCTAAAATCACCTCACCCCCTCCCGTGACGCACGTGCCGGTGCCTCTCGTGGCATGGCAAAATTAGTATGGTGGCAGTATGGTGCCAGCAGCTCAGGCAAGCGAGGCAGCTGCGCCGCGACCAACTTGGTGCACAGGTATAGGTATATAGATACCGAGGTTTGATGCGTCTGTGCGTGCAGGCGCCATTGTTGTTACCCGCTCGCGTCTAGCTTCCTATGCAACCCCGCCGCGACAAGACACCATTTTCGCAACGTCACCCGGCTTAGGATCTAGTGTAACAATGGTAAAATCTAAGTGTAAGAATGGTAAAATGAATAAAGAAGAGAAGCCAACGTCATGCAATTCGCTCCCAGCCCGGCCGTCCCGGGCAATCACTTCAAGTGTTTGCCCTAAATGTAGGAGTCAAAACAGTGTACTCTTTTTATTCTTGAATGGGCTCCAGCCCTGATGCCTGGGCCAGTGTGGAGTTCAGATTGCTGATCCGCAGTGCCTTGGCATTTGCATATGCCGTGTAGAGGCGACTGACAACGACCGCCATGATGGCCAGCAATACCGTGACAGGAGGGAGGATTGCCCCCAGGAGGGATGAAATCCCTGCATGAGTATGTAAGGACGCATGTGAATGCGCATGTTGTTGTAAACAACCCGTGCCCCCAATCCGATGCGCACAACGCAACATTAACAAGATGCAGAAATGATGCAGGATTTGAAGAGTGCTAAGAATAAAAGATCTTACCAGGCGCAGGGAACAAAGTGGCGGAAACATTCGTTAAGTCCTTGTTGTTTTTGGGCCTTGCAATGTTGTAGATTTTTTTGCTGCAGTCGAAACCATCCCTGATGCACAAAGGTCTCAACATGCAAATGAATGTAGGCCAGTGTAGCTTTGTGTGTATGCGTATTCACCTTCCAGCTGACATGCTTGCGTGAAAATATGTACATGAAAATGTATTCACTGATACGTGCGTTTTCAAATGCATACCATCGTAAAAGGCTGGTCTTGCCGTCGCCTTGCTCACAGATGCACATGGCAATAGACCGATTGCCACTGTTGGTGACGCACTTGCCATGCCCAGAGCAAGAGTTGGTCAGCCCTCCCGGGCAAAGATCGTCGCACTTTTCTCCCGCCCAACTGGGGCTGCACTCGCAGGTTGTGTCGTTGAGACACTTACCGTGCCCGCTGCAAACGTTCGCCGTTCCGCCCTGCACCAGGAACAAAGGAAACGAGCACCACCAAGTTGGCCACGCAGTGGCCTAGGGAAGTTATACAGAGGGCACTGCACCGAGACCAAGCAAGGTGCTGGGAGCCAAACAGAGTATGAAGAAAAGAGCGGAAGCTGAGCCACGCTGCTAGCACTGGAAAATCGTACCGGACACTCCTGCATACAGTCCTGGCCGCGATAGCCGTAGTTGCACTCGCACTTGCCTCTACTGTTGCAGGTGCCCCGCCCCCCACACGGAACCCCGTAGACATCTGGACACCTGAACTCGCATGCTGCTCCTCGATAGAGCGGGTCGCATTCGCATTTGGCATCGCGCGTGCACTTTCCGTGGATGTTGCAAGGAAAGATGTTGGAGCCCGGACACTCGATTGAGCAGTCCGCGCCGCGCCATCCGCCGAGACAAGTACACGTTCCATCTGCCTCGCAGATTCCGCGTTTTGAACACGGGCGTGCGGCACTACCCACGCATTCAATTTCGCACGTCTTGCCGCGGAAGCCTTCAAAGCAATCACATTTCGCGCCGGTGTCTCCGTCTGGCAAGCAAGTTCCCTTGTTCGCGCACACCTTTCCGAACCTCTTTGGGCATTCCGCTGTGCAGTTTTTGCCTGTACCAAGCCGCGTGGTGTGAGGACAAGGCAGACACAGCCCTAGCAATCCTTTTGCTAGCGATGTTCCCCCGTCGTCGACAGCCGGTGCGCAAGTGAGTGGTTGATAGGGGATTCCGAGGGACGCTCACCTTGCCAACCGAAGTCACACGCGCACGTTGACGAGGCGAACAAACACTCGCCGTGGCCATTGCAAGGGTTCGAATGCCCGTGAGGGCATTCCTTGTCGCACATTGGCCCGGAAAACGTGATGTTTGGACAGCGGCACACCCGCATGATTGTGGGCACGTAACCCTTCACTCCGTCCTGCGCCAGCCACGAGCCCAACGGCGGCGTTGAGCAAATGTGCGCCGGGCCGGTCGTGCAGTTGGTTGCTGGGACGCACTGCACGTTTTCAAAGGATGCCATGCCCTCCAAGTTGCTCAGCACGGTCATCAGCACTGCGCCCAGTGCTCCAGATAGCCGCATCCTGCCGCGGCGGCGGACGCTCCACACCGAACGTTGCTCGGTTTGGAGATGAGATTGTTCGTGCGTTATCTCGCGCGAACTCCAGAGACCGGCATGGGAGGGAGCTCCAGAGACGGCATGGCATAGGGAGCCAACTCCGCTGCACGCCCCGTGCAGCAGGAGATGCCGAGCAAAAATGCCTCCTGGCAGGCGTTCAAAGAAGACTGCAAGAAAATGCGCTCCATCCCATGCGCCGCGTCGGGGTGCGGGCGAGGGGATTGCACGCGGACGCACCCGTCGCTGCCGCAGGGACAGAGAGGGGCAGCGCGCATCGTCGGCCGAGGTTGGATGTGGCGCCGCGCTGCCGCCCGGCGGCTACCTGCAGGCGCGCGGGTGTGCGTGGCGGCGCTCCTCGCCAGCGCCATCGGGAGCGGCGCGGGCACAGGCGAGGATGCCGAGTGTGCGCGCGGGGACGCGCTCAGGCGCTCTGGCAGCACGCGCGCCGCCCTCGTCGCGTACAAGGCCTGTGTCGCCCGCGGTGGCGGAGGCGCGGTGACGCGCCACAATTTTGGCGTGGCCCTGATAGACAGCGCAGAGTACGAGGATGCTCTAGGGTACCTGGAGAGCGCGGTTGCGCTGCAGCCGCTGCTCGCTGCGAGCTATGCGGGCATAGGAAAGGCGCTGGAGGGAGTGCACCGCTGCCGAGAGGCGGCTTCGTTTTACCGCCAGGCTGTAGCCATTTCGCTCCGACAGCTCCAGAGCGCGGACCCATTCCGCGCGCTGCTGCTCAGCGCGTTGCTGCGATGCCCCCATGCTGTTGCAGACGCACATCCACTCGCTGAACGCCTGCGTGATTCGGTCCAAGCCGACGACGCCATCGCAGAGACGGTGCCAAGCGGTGCGTCTTTGGGTGACTGGCAGCTTTGGCTTCAGCTCGGCACAGTCGCGCTGCACTCCACGCGGTGCAGCGAAGCCGTTGCAGCCTTCTACACCTGCGTTCGCCTTGGGGGTGCGGGGAGTGGCGGCGACGCCGACGACTGCCACTTTGGCGCTGCCATCTGTGCCACGCAAAATGCGCAGCACCTGCTCGCTGCCAGCCTCTTCCAGGCGGCGTCGCGCCGCAAGTCGCCCCGCCGCACACTCGCGCAGATGGGGTATGTAAGACAAATGGACCCACGTACGCCCCCCGATGTACCTCGTGGAACTGGTTGCTGACGTACGCCATCACGTTCTCTTGCATGCAGGGCGCTGTTGAATCGCGCAAAGGCCATCAGCTGGGAGGAGATGGGCGGCGGTGGGGATGCGGGGTGGCAAAGCTACGAGCAGGAGCAGAGGCGGTTGTGTGTGGCGCTGCAGCATGAGTACTTGGGCGAGTTTGATCGCGGTGCTATTCCGCAGTGGGCACTCGTGCAGCCCCATGAATTGCTGGTCTGTGTCTTTATCTGCGTCTGTGTGCCTGTGTGTCTCTGTCTGTATCTATACATGTATGCACCTTGCGACTGTAGTATACTATATACTATATAGTATACTATATACTATATACTATATAGTATACGGTATACTATATACTATATACTATATACTATATAGTATATAGTATACCATCTTATATAATCTTATAGTATACATAGAAGCAAAAGAGACCTAGTATAGGAGCAAAAGAGACCTAGCATTGGAGCAAAAGAGGCGGCTGTATCATACATATCACATTAAATCCCAACGTCTACACTTGTGTGTGTGCGTGCGTGTCGGTATCTCTGTTTATTACTTGTGTATGCGTGTCTTGGCACAGACACTGGACGTGGGCGGCGAAGCATTCTTGGCCCTGGCCATTGCCTACTCCCAGGGCATGGCGCAGGGGCTCTCCCCCGCGCCCCTCCCCCCCGCGCCCCCTCGCCACGCAGGAGGCATGACAGGGAAGGCGCTGGTCTTGGGTTATCTCTCCTCAGACTTTACCGCGCATGCGACTACGCATTTGCTCAAGGGTGTCTTTGCACTGCATGCCCTGCGCCGTGTTGATACCGTTTGTCTTGACCTCCGCCACGCCGCCAGCGCCGCCGTGCCCACCGCAGCCGCCTCCTCTTCCGCCAAGGGCGATGGCAGTGTGTGGCACAATGAGGTGGCTCAGGTATGCCAGCAGCAGTAGGGCTCTTTTGCTCCCGTGTAAATCTCTTTTGCCATTATAGCCGGTCTCTTTTGCCGCTGTAGTTGGTATCTTTTGACACTTTGTGCATTCCTCAGCATTGCCACCTCGTGTCCGTGGGGGGGTTTGATGCGCGCAAGGCCGCGTCTGTCATTCGGCGCCAGCACGTGCAGGTGTTGATCGACCTCAATGGCTGGACGGCGGGACACCGCGGCGACATTCTGCACCAGCGCGCCGCTCCCATTCAAGCCCTCTACCTCGGTACAAATGCTCGCAAGTTAGTATCTAGTGGCTTTATACAATACACATACAAGAGCGCTGACTTTTTGGGAATTTGTGTCAAGGTTACCCAGCAACCACTGGCGCGCGCTACATGGACTACTTTCTCAGCGACCCCACAGCCTCGCCGCCAGACCTCGCAGAGCATTTCTCCGAGAAGCTTGTCCTGCTGTCCGCGTGCTACTATGTCAATGACCACGCTCGCTACCACGAGGAGGAGGCCCGCGCCTTCGAGAGCGCGGGAGCTGCTGGCAGTGCCTCTCGCCGTGCGCACTTGCAGGCCAACAGAGACGCTCTTGGCCTCCCGCGCGATGGGACACTGGTCGCCAACTTCAATCAGCTGTACAAGGTGACCCCTAGCGTCTTTGACACGTGGATGGGGGCCATCGCGCAGCTGGAGGATGCATATTTCTGGCAGCCCATGCCAATCAACAGCCCGTCAGCGCTGGGCGCACAAAGGCGGATGCTTGCGCGCGCACGCTCGTTTGGACTTGCTGCGCATCGGGTGGTAATTACCAACAACACCAACATCGTTGAGTTCGTGCGCCGCTGCGGGCTCGCTGATCTGGTTCTCGACACATACCCCATCAGTGCCCATACCGTGGCCATGGACGTGCTGTGGATGGGTACCCCGCTGCTTACACGCACGGGCGAAGCTTTCAGTTCCCGCGTCGCGTCTTCTATACTTGCCGCCCTTGGTCTCCACGGTGTGTTGTGTGCGCGGACGATGGAGGACTTTTCGGCCATTGCTTCCCGCCTTATCGGCAGCAGTAGAGGACAGAAGGAGCGGGGGAGGCTGCGGCGTGCAATCGAGCACCGTCGTTGGTCCTGGCCCCTTTTCGACCGCGCCCGTCAGGTTGAGAGCCTGGAAACGGCCTCGCGCTTAATGTGGGAGGTATACGCAGCAGGACTCGCTCCACACCACATCGTTCTCGCGTCCTCGCCATTTGGTAGCAAGGACTAAGCCCTGAAAGGCAATCAGTGCATGTGGTAAATGACCGGGCAAGTCCCAGCAGCGGGCTGGGAGACACAATTGCGCGCAACTCCGGCGCCTCGGCAGCTGCCGTCCAAAGCTGTCACTGTGGCTGCATTTATGACGAAGCTGCTTGACTCGTCGCGAGCGCAACGTGCTGACTAGGACAATCTGCCTTTTCCTCCTCTCCACCTCGAAACACTCGAAAGTATTCAAATGAAGCCTCTATGTACTTGCGGGCCCTGGTGTGTCTCATAGGACCTACTGCTGCTCAGCGGTGTATGTTTCTTTGTTTCTTTGTATTATGTAATCGAAACTGGTCCAACAGGGGCCCGTGGCCCGGGGCGAACTTGAACCTGGGGCTTCCCTTTGCCAGTGAACACCCGCTGGCCGCTTACCTCTGATGCCCGCTCCGCCCACACCCTTTACCCTACAACTAACCCTAGCCTGCACTCGAAAACCAGACTTCAGAGCACACCACCCCTCCGCCACTGCCCCCCCACCTCCTCCACCCTCTCCTCATTCGCCTCCTTTGTGCACTCTGATGCTTCTCATTGCTCTCCTTCAACCCCACAATCTCTTCCTCTCTGTTTCTTTTCCAGCTCTCCTGCCACTTCCTGCTCCACACCCGACGCCACCACCACAAACCCGATCGCCAGCTTTGCCTCCCACGTTGTGTTTGTGTCTTTGCCGCATCAAGAGTGTATGCTCTACCTGAGATAGGGAGGGAGGGAGGGAGGGAGGGACAGATGTAAAGAGAGAGGGAGGGAGGTCAAGGGTGATCTCTTCATCTCTGAATCCCCTGCTTCCCTACAACCCCTAACTCTGACCTCGACACTATGCCTCTGGACATGCCCCCACACTCCACCCTCAACCCCCCATGTCATGTTTATCCATTCCTTTATTACCGTATCCGCATGCAATACACACGCGATCTACAGGTGTGATCAAGGGTCTCGCAGCATTCCTATACTCTCGCTTTTTTCTCTCCTCAGCTATTCCTCTGCGATTGGTAGGTACTTGGCGAACGCCATGTATCCTCCTTTTTGGTGTCACCCTGAAGAGGCGTTGTACTTACCGACCTTGAGTCATCTTTGATTGTCAATGGACTTCTCTCTCTCTCTCTCTCTCTCTCTCTCTCTCTCCTCGTCACATGTATCCTCCTCTCCTCTTCCTTGGAAAAAAACTCTGTTCCCTAATGCAGAGCTGAACCTTCTCTCGCCGGGCAGTGGCTGCCCGCTGCAGGCGGGGACGGGGCATGGGCGGCCAGGACGGGCTCCGGGCCGATGCTGATGCGTGGTGACA
>Ga0315899_10006009_pt1 | contig 13063 bp, 8 predicted proteins | sample LakEriMetagenome_2_FD_203518 | JGI IMG/M metagenome (GOLD analysis project Ga0315899, IMG submission 203518) | Freshwater fungal communities from buoy surface, Lake Erie, Ohio, United States - Buoy 4 MA112 | ecosystem: Environmental > Aquatic > Freshwater > Lake | place: USA: Lake Erie, Ohio...
TTTGTTCTTAATTGCTTCCAAAACTTTTACTACCCAGGAAACCATGACCAATGCACATACTGCACGTGCATGGTTCTTAGAAAAAGCCATAGATGAAAAACATATCGCTACCCATTTTGTGGCCTTGTCTACCAATGAAAAAGCAGTAAATGCTTTTGGCATTAGTAGTAAAAATATGTTTGAGTTTTGGGATTGGGTGGGCGGAAGATATTCCTTATGGAGTGCCATTGGACTTTCCATAGCATTAACCATTGGATACGAAAACTTTGAAAAATTATTAAAAGGCGCACACCAGGCCGATCTTCATTTTAAAAACGAAGCAATCGATAAAAACATACCAGTGATTATGGCATTATTGGGAATTTGGTATACCAACTTCTTTGGATCTCAAAGTGAAGCTATACTCCCTTATGACCAATATATGCATCGATTTGCGGCCTACTTTCAACAAGGCAATATGGAAAGTAATGGCAAGTTTATTGATCGTAATGGAACGGCAGTGAACTATAGCACTGGCCCAGTCATTTGGGGAGAACCAGGCACTAATGGACAACATGCTTTTTATCAATTAATACACCAAGGTACCTTAGTTATCCCTTGTGATTTTATTGCGCCTGCGATTAGCCACAACCCTATCGGCGATCATCATGACAAATTATTAAGTAATTATTTTGCGCAAACTGAAGCTTTGTTAAATGGAAAAACAAATGCTGAAGTAGTTGCAGAATTAAAACAAAGTAAAAAAACTGCTAAGGAAATTGAAACCTTAGCGCCCTTTAAAGTATTCACAGGGAACAAACCGACAAATTCTTTTTTAGTTAAAAAAATTACGCCAGAAACCTTAGGTTTTTTAATAGCCACCTATGAACATAAAATATTTACCCAAGGGGTTATTTGGAATATATTTAGTTATGACCAATGGGGCGTTGAATTAGGAAAACAATTGGCCAATAAAATATTGCCAGAATTAACTGACAACAATAAAGTGGAAAATCACGATAGCTCCACCAATGGTTTAATCAATCAATATAAAAATTGGAAAACACAAGCTTAATTTCTCCTGATTTAATCATACGTACAATTGCCCTTCAAGACAATGAAGCCATCGCGAAAGTAATACGAGCAGCTTTAACTGAATTTGGCGCTAATAAACCAGGAACTGTTTATTACGATACAACTACAGATCATTTATTTGAATTATTCCAAATACCCGGTGCCATTTATTTCATAGCAGAATTAAAAGGTACGGTGGTTGGTGGCGCAGGTATCTTCCCTACGGAAGGACTTCCAGAAAAAACATGTGAATTAGTAAAACTCTATTTACACAAGGATGCAAGAGGTATTGGCTTAGGGAAACAACTTTTACTAAAATCAATGCAATGGGCCAAGGAAAATGGATACGATCAAGTGTATTTAGAATCCATGCCCGAACTTTCCAAAGCAGTCAGTATTTATGAAAATGTTGGGTTTAAAAAAATCCATCATGCACTTGGTAATAGTGGACATGATGGATGTGATATTTGGATGATTAAAAACTTATAATCGCTTTACAAAAGTAATAGCTGATTACCATTTTTCAACCTCTTCTTGACTCATATTATCGCCCTGACTTGCAGGTGTATCTCTAGCTTCTAATGGCTTTTTTTCAGTTATTGAAGCTGGATCAATTTCAACTTCAGTTGTATCAGCCACAATTGGATTTGCTTCTGCAGGAGTTGCAGGTGATGTAGCCGAAGCAACTGATGCTGTAGTATCTGATACTTCCTGTGGTGCAGTATATCTTACTCCTTGCTCTGGTGAATTGAAATCTTCTTCATGGTTAAACGCATCAAAATCAAAATCGGGCATTAATTCAGTTTTAACAAAATCCATGGCTTCATTCACTGCCTTAATAAACTTATTGAAATCTTCTTTGTAAATGAAAATTTTATGACGATCATAACCGTTGTTGTCGAAACGCTTTCTGCTCTCTGTAATAGTTAAAAAATAATCATTTGAACGGGTAGCTCTTACGTCAAAAAAATAAGTGCGTCTTTTTCCAGCACGGATTCGCGTACTATAAACACTTTCAATGGTTCGCTCATTACTGCTTTCGAAGTTCTCTTGCTCCATAGTTAGATTGAATTATAACTAAAAATATAAAAATGTTATTGAAAATCAAAAAAAATGTCCCTTTTCCATCCAAGGCGGGAAATAAGACTTCTTGAACATTCGACCACTTTAATTATTGTCTAAAGACTGTTGCGCCCTATATAATTCAGCATAAAGGCCATTTTTAGCTAACAAGCTATCATGAGTACCCTGCTCGGCAATTTTACCCTCCTGTAGATAGATGATGAGGTCGAAATTGAAATTGTAGAAAATACGGTGCGTAATAAAAAGGGTCGTTTTATCTTTTATATAATAATCAAGATTACCTAAAATAGTTCTTTCGGTATTTGCATCTACTGCACTTAAACAGTCATCTAAAATCAAAATAGATGGATTTTTTATTAATGCCCTTGCAATTGCCACTCTTTGTTTTTGTCCCCCACTTAAAGTAGTGCCACGCTCTCCTACTAAGGTATCAAATTGTTTGGGCAAACTATTAATCTCATTTAATACATGTGCAGTTTTGGCTGCATGTGTTAAATCATCATAGGCCACTTTTTCTTTTAATCCAAACTGAATATTATTTTGAATCGTATCGCTGAATAAAAATACATCTTGCTGTACATAGCCAATTTCATTTCTTAAATGCTGCACCTGATATTGATTTACATCTACCCCATCGATCAAAATTTGACCAGTGGTGGTTTCATACATTCTAGTTAATAATTGCGCAATAGTAGTTTTTCCAGAACCCGTCTTACCTAATATTAGAACTTTTTGACCCGATTTTATAGTTAAATTAAAATCAGATACTGCTTTAATTTCTGAATGTGGGAAAACCAATGATACATCCTTAAAAATAATATCACCGTTTAGTGGTGTTATTTCAGGGGAGGCTGTATTTGTAATATTTGGTTGAATAGATAAAAATTCATTTAATCTTTTTTGTGACGCAGCAGCTCGTTGAATCATACTTGCCGTCCAACCAATCGCACTCACGGGGAAAGTAAGCATATTGATATAAATCACAAACTCAATGACAGTAGCCACTTTGGAAGGGTCTTGCAGCGCTTGTAATCCACCAAGGTAAATAGTTATTAAAGTACTTAAGCCAATCATTAAAGCCATTGTTGGTGCATAAATTGCTTCCACTTTTGCCAAGCTCACTGCATTTTCACGATACAATTCACTATTTTTTTTAAAGAACCCCAACATTGCTTTTTCTTGCACAAATGATTTGATGACCCTAATGCCTGAATAAGATTCCTGTGCATTCGTGGTTAAATCAGAAAGTTGCCCTTGAATTTGTTCACTCTTTTTATTAATGATGCTATTCACATAATAAATAGTAATGGCTAATATGGGTAACGGTGCTAAAACGTACAAACTAAGTAATACATCCTTGCTAAACATATTGTACAAGCAAAAACCAATTAATGAAACTAGGTTAATTAAATACATTAAAGATGGGCCGGTATACATGCGAACCCTACTCACATCTTCAGTGATGCGACTCATTAAATCACCCGTGCTATGTGTTTTATAAAATTCAGTATCTAATTTTTGATAGTGTTCGTACACTTGGTTTTTTTGATCAAACTCAATATGCCTACTCATCACAATAATAGTTTGGCGCATAAAAAACATAAAAACCCCTCTGATGATGGCCAAAATCAAAATAATAAGACTACAAAATGTGACCAAACCAGCAAATGTAAAATTAAAATGAGCACTTATTTGATCGATACCAATCGTGACCATTTCATTATGAATTGGGGAGAGGGTATTAGAACCCGGTAATTTAGCTTGAACCAAACCAACCACATAACCTGTGATTTGGGGTGCCAAAACCGCTAAATAGTTAGTTGCAATGACAAATACAATTCCAATGAAGAATCGCACCCGATATTTCCAAAAAAACACATTTAATGTAGATAATTCTTTCACTTAGCCCATTTTTGTAAAGATACATGGTAGTCAATAAATTAGACCAATTGTTTAACCATATAAATTGCAAGTATTTTTGCAAAATTCGGTTTCCCTTCCTACATTTGCCGCGGAGAGTTGGCAGAGCGGTCGATTGCGGCAGTCTTGAAAACTGTTGACTGTAACAGGTCCTGGGGTTCGAATCCCTAACTCTCCGCAGAATGACAAAAAAGGGGCTAAAAGCCCCTTTTTTAATGCCCAAAACTGAACGAAGTGACAAAATGTAGCGGGAGCAGAAAAATGAAGCTTGCTTCAATTTTGCTGTGAACGATACATTTAGAAATGGCGCAGCCATTTGTTTTTGGCATAAAAACTACCGGCTTCCCCTTTTTTGTCATTCTCGCCCCCCACCAGGATCACCGACCGAAGGGAGGTAATCCTGGTGGGGGGAACTTTGTAAAATTATAGATGGGAAGCCGGAGCAAAGCGACGGCAATCGGGAATTTTAAAAATAGAAATTTAACTAAACAATGAATTTAACTACTGCACCCCTTCCCCATGAAATGAAACTGGCTTAACTAGGTTGCCACTAAAAAATAGTGTAGCTGATTTTGAAAATGGTCCTATGGCTGCACCATTGAAACCTAAAGTAATAATTGTATGCGCGCCTGGTGTCAATACTATATTTTTAGTGTATTTAGGTGTAGTACAACCACAACTCACTATTACATTATCCAAAGTGATATTTGAATTACTGATATTTTGAACATCAACATTGTATTCAATAGGTTTACCATTGGTAATCTTACCCATATCGTAATTATCATTGGTGAATTTCAAAAATTTAGCAATATCATTATCAGTTGCAGGTTTTGTTTGCGCATTTAAGGAAAATACACCAAATAAAAGAAATGATAAAAGAGTAACTAATTTCATATTTAATTTTTTATATTTTCAGATAATTTATATAATTCAAAAATACTGGTAATCTCTAATTTTTTAAAAATTACCTTTTTGATTGTAGAAATTGTATTTGCCTTTAATGATAATGCATTTGCGATTTCACTTGTTTTCATACCCTTGGCCAACATATGATAAACTTCCAATTCTCTAGTTGCTAAACTAACAATTGGATGATTGTTTGTTTTTTTACTCATAATTTTCAACTTATTTATTTAAAATAAATATGTAACTATATCTATTAACTACTTGTTCTTCAATATCCTTTCTTGCTTCACCACAATCTTTCAAAAGCTCACGTTCACCAACTTGTTTAATAATCGTATTATTAAATGAATTCGCTAAGGATTTGAATATTCTTTTAGCACGGCGTAATGATAAATCTTCATTGTATTCTAAAGCTCCATTACAATCGGCGGCTGATACAATTACAATTTTCTTGCCTTTCATACTTTTAACACGCTCAATGAGTTTGTAATAATCGTTTAAATCTTTCTTAATGATATACACCTGATCAAATGGATGGTGTAATTCAACATAATCAGTTGTTAAGCTTTTAAGTGAATCAATTGTTCTAACAAATTGTTTTGATTGTTTAGCTAATTCTGCATTTCTTATTGCATCTTCTTTTAACTTAATTTCTTTTAATTCTTGTTCAGGGATTGGTAAATTTAATAATGTAATAGATTTATTGTATTCATTATTTGTTTTGATGTAATTATCTGAATTTACTTCAATTTCATGCTTATTTCCATATTTATCATACACAGCTACAACAAATTTTTGATTGGGTCTAGTATTAAATGCATAGTTTGAATTTGCATCTAAAAAAGTACTATCCTCCAGTATTTTCTTACCATTCTCATCATATGAAAATAAATAAACCTTGGTATTACCCATCTTTTTGAAATCTGTTAATATTTGACCTGAAATTTTAACCAAGGCCTTTTTATAATCAAAAGCGAATATATCATCAGATCCATTTCTGTTGGAGCTAAAATATCCGGCATTATCATTGATATAAAATGCCAAATCATCAGTAGTGCTGTTAATTGGATAGCCTAAGTTCTTAACCACAAATTCATCCTTATTATTTGCCTCTACCCTATATATATCCAAACCGCCTAAACCTGGGTGACCATTTGAACTAAAACAGAATAAACCATCATAAAATGTCGGGAATAGTTCATTGCCTTCTGTATTTACAACTTGACCCAAATTATTTGTTGCTTTCCATGAACCGTCATTGTTTTTTTCAATATAATAAATATCAGTACCACCAAGTCCAGTAGGTTCATCACTTACATAATACAAGCGCTTGCCATCGGGCGTAACTGCTGGATGGAAATAACTATAGTTTTTGTTATTGAAGAACATTTTGTACCCCCTAGTCCAATTGTTATTTACAAATCGAGATTCCCAAATTTCTAATTTTTTTACCCCTCTGGAATTCAATTGATTACGTGTATAGTATGCTCTTAAACCATCACTTGTAAAGCTAACTGAACCAATATTATATTTTAAGCCAACTTGAAATTTGAATAACGAAACAGTAGAATCATTATATTTTACATTTTTAATATCATAATTACCATAGAACTTGTTATTGTCATTACTTGTTTGAGTCGTATAATCGGCAACTGATCGAGGTAATCTTTTATCAGTCCATTTGAAATTAACAACAGAATCGGTTCTAATATTATCTTCATTAGATCTAAAATATAGCTTCGTGTATCCTGCACCATCCCAACCAAATTCGTATTTCTTAAAAAGATTAAATAAGTTAAATCTTCTTTTTTTAATGGGTAATCTATTTGACTCAAAAATCAAACCACTATTATATGGAACTACATTATACTCATTATACGGGGTACTTAATATCGTGTTGAATATTTTATAATCTATGGAGTCTTTATAAAAATTTGACCAGTTATTAAATCCATAAATTCTAGCATCCACAATTTTTGTTTTAACAGAATCTGGTAAAGCTGAATAATTAATAATTGCTTCATCATACTTTTTGACAGTAGCCAATAACTCAGGTAATAAGTAGTAACTTTTATGCCCTAAGGATACTGCTTTCTCCATATATTTTAATGCACTATCATATTGATTCACATTTTTATAGGCTGAAGCCATATTTTTTAAAGCCAATGTATCATTAGGATAAATTGACAAATATTTTTTATAAAAAGGAATACTATAAGAATATCTTAAATTATTATATTCTTGATTAGCTACCTTTAATAAATTACGCCCTTGTTTTGTTTGGGCATTAGCTATTGTGGATAGTAAAAGAAATAATATATATAGTGGAAATTTCATAATAAATAATTAAAAGTATCTGGTAGATTTAATTTTCGACTTGCTACTTCCCCACTCATAGCGTATCATAATTTCATGTGATCCTCTTGTGTAAGCCTTTAAAGGGGAAAATGGCATATCATAAGCATATCCAATTCTTAAATTTCTGCTCGCTTGAACTTCAGCCATACCTAAAACTGCATCACCTGTTCGATAACTAACGCCTAAGCCTATCATATCTTTTAGCCATACATTTGTATTAAAGTCAAATTCAATCGGTGCGCCACTTACCATCTTTATCATGGTAGAAGGTTTTAAATTAACTTCCTCATTAATTTTAATCACATATCCCATGGTGGTAAACAAATGAAAATCATCCGTTTTTTGTATACCTGACGCAAAATTTTCGTATTTGGCTAATCTTGATTTTAATACACTTGGCGATGAAATTCCTAAATAAAATTGATCCGTATTGTAATACAATCCAAATCCAACAGAAGGGTTCCATTGGGAAGGTATGACCGTTACAAAAGTATTATCACCAGGGGTAAACCTATTTTGCACATCTAGGGAATTAAATTGGTAATTCATTAAACCCACACTTAAACCAACAGATAAAATCCCCTTATCAGATACTTTAATACGACTTGATAAAAATCCATTTACGCCACTTGCATCTTCAACACCTAGCTGATCACTATACATTTGTATACCCAAACCTACTCTTCCCTCTTTGATAGATTGATCTAAACTTAAAGAAGTTGTTTTTGGAGCGCCTCTTAATCCGACCCATTGATTTCTTTGAAAAAAGTTCAATCCCAAAACTTCTCTACTACCTGCATAAGCTGGGTTAACCCCTAACATATTATACATGTATTGCGAATACATAGGCTCGGTTTGAGCAAATGTATTTTCGAACAGTGTAAAAATAAAGCACATGCAAATTAGTGCTGATAATTTTACCCCCTTTGATATATTTTTAATACTCAATTTCATAATATTATCAGCTTATCTTTTTATAGTTAATGGGCCTGCTAATCTCACAACACCTCCATTAAAATCAGTGCCTTCAACAATATAGTAGTAGGTGCCTTCTGGAACATCCTCCCCTAAGAAATTAGCAACTCCTTTTCCTCTCCAATCATTTTTATAATCATCGCTTCTGAATACCTCATTACCCCATCTGTTAAATACTTTCACAGCTACTTTAGAGCCAAATGGTTTAATAATATTCCAGGTATCATCTATACCGTCATTGTTAGGTGAGAAACCTTCTGGTATTTTAAAGTCTAGTTTAGGAATTACAAATAATGTAGGTATACGTTTAGTGCTATCTGGACTTAACCTTGCAGGATCTGTTGAAGCTAAATCAACCAATCCTAAACTCATAGGCGCTTTTAAATTTGCTGTATTCAAGAAATTACCGGAATTATTATTTCCTACATTAACTAATATGTTTATTGAATCTGTTTTATATGCGTTTAATATGGAAACAATGTTTAACAATTCAATATTAGCAATACCATCATAGCTATTATTACTCATTAATAATCCAGAAGTGGTTACGCCTAATACTTTAACGCCTTTAATATCACTAAACACTTTTGTTAAATCATCTTTTATACTAATACTATCAATACTTTCATTTGTAAGATTCTTTATTAAGATATTAAAACTAATATTGAAACTACCATCCATATTTAACTTAATACCACTTGCTGATTTTCTAATATCAAATATTTGAGTAGGTATTAATGGTTTTACTAAAATATGTAATGTTGCATTCGCACAAGTTTTTGGAGTGCCTCCACATACTGTATATACTATATCAATTGGCCCTACAAATCCTGGAGCTGGCGTAAATGAATAAGTACCATCAGGATTAATCACTAAAACACCTTGAGAAGCAAGCGGTTTACTATATGATGATATTGTTAAATTATTATTTGCGCCAGTATTCTTATCATTACTTAATAAATTACCATAAGCAGTTTTTTGATAAGTACTTACATAGTCATCGGATGCCATAGTTACCGGACTAAGTCCTGCTGGCTTAATCGTATAATAAACAACTGCATTTTTACAACTTGCAGGTATTGCATTATCACAAATAGAATAAACTAAACTATCTGTTCCTACAAATCCAGGAGCTGGTGTATAGGTAATAGTTCCATCAGGATTAGTCACTGCTTTACCATTTGCTGGATTTTTTGATATTACTAATGAACCTATATTTAAAACAGCTCCAATATTTGTTGCCCTATCATTTAGTAATACACTTGTTTTAACTGCGGTGTTTTCCAGCGTAATTTCAACATCTGGATTACTAATTGGCGGATTGGTTTTAATATTTGGATCAATGACAGTTATCTGCATTGGCACAATAGGACAACCAGTTGTTTGACCAGGATTACAAACAGGAACATAATAAATATAAGTACCTGGTACACTTGAAGTAAATGTATAGGTGCCATCGGTATTCATTTTAAAGTTTGCGCCAGAAGGATTACTTGCAGCTGCTTGTGGAGGGCCATAATTGGTGCCTGGGATAATTTCATCATTAGTACTTACATTTCCTGTTACTGGAATATTTACTAAAGTTTCATTAAAATCAGGTTTTAATATTACTGGAACTGGATCTACTAATATATGCAGCGTTGCTTTTGCACATGTTATTGGGGTACCTCCGCATACTTCATAAACAATATCAACTGGGCCACTAAACCCTACAGCTGGGGTAAAGTTATAAGTACCATCTGAATTAAATACTAGTGTTCCTTGCGCAGATGTTGGCCCTGTTACCAATGTAGCAACTAATGCATTTGTTGATGTTAATGTACCAGTATTTATATCATTGCTTAATACATTACCGGATACCGTATTTGAACCATTAATTGAACCTGGTATTGTATTATAATCATCAACTGCTATTGTAACAGCTGGAATAGTTGCAGCATGTACCGTAAAGTACACTACTGCTTCATTACATTTAGCTGGTGTTGTATTATCACATACAGTATATATGACACTATCTGTTCCAACATAACCTGATGCTGGTGTATAAGTAATTGTACCATCCGCATTCACAACCACAGTTCCATGTGCAGGCTGAACCGCCACACTTACACTTGATGGATTTAATGAACTTCCAGGATTACCAGCTTTGTCGTTCGCTAAAATATTTATAGTAGTTGGACTATTGTATTTAATAGTTGCAACGTCATTATTTACTACTGGTTTATCAGTATAAGTTGCAGGATCTAATACGGTAATTTCTAAAGGCACCAATGGACATGCTGTAATTTGACCTGCTGCACAAACAGGAACATAATATATATACTTACCTGGTGTATTGCCAGTAAATGTATATGTTCCATCTTTATTAATAGTTATTGTTCCGCCTGCAGGATTCGTTGTTGCAGCTAATGGTGTACCATAAGTTGTACCAGGTTCTACTTTATCATTTGTAGATAAATTACCTTTTACAGGAACATTAATATTAGTGACGTTTATGTCTGATGTAATGACAGAATCATCACCAGGACAACCATTATTAGATACAACACCTTTTTCTGTTCTACAATTATCAACTGCATCTAGAATACCATCACCATCACTATCAGTATCACGATAATCAGGTACTCCATCGCCATCAGTATCAACAGGATTTAATGGATCTGTACCTTTTTCAACTGAATCAGGTATACCATCACCATCACTATCCGTATCACGATAATCAGGAACACCATCTTTATCTGTGTCAACAGGATTTAATGGATCTGTACCTTTTTCTACACTATCAGGTATACCATCACCATCACTATCTGTATCTCTATAATCAGGTACTCCATCGCCATCAGTATCAACAGGATTTAATGGATCTGTTCCTTTCTCAACTGAGTCAGGTATACCATCACCATCACTATCTGTATCTCTATAATCAGGTACACCATCTTTATCAGTATCAACAGGATTTAAAGGATCTGTTCCTTTCTCAACTGAGTCAGGTATACCATCACCATCACTATCAGTATCTCTGTAATCAGGAACACCATCTTTATCTGTGTCAACAGGATTTAATGGATCTGTTCCTTTTTCTACGCTATCAGGTATACCATCGTTATCAGAATCAGTATCTAAATAATCTGGAACACCATCCCCGTCAGTATCTACAGGACTATTACCATTTGCTCCTTTTTCAACAGAATCTGGTATACCATCACCATCACTATCAGTATCTCTGTAATCAGGAACACCATCTTTATCTGTGTCAACAGGATTTAATGGATCTGTTCCTTTCTCAACTGAGTCAGGAATACCATCACCATCACTATCGGTATCACGATAATCAGGTACACCATCGCCATCAGTATCAACTGGATTTAATGGATCTGTTCCTTTTTCAACACTATCAGGAATACCATCGTTATCAGAATCAGTATCTCTGTAATCAGGCACACCATCACCATCAGTATCAACAGGATTTAATGGATCTGTTCCTTTTTCAACTGAGTCAGGTATACCATCACCATCACTATCCGTATCACGATAATCAGGTACACCATCTTTATCAGTGTCAACTGGATTCAATGGATCCGTTCCTTTTTCAACACTATCAGGTATACCATCGTTATCAGAATCAGTATCTCTGTAATCAGGAACACCATCGCCATCAGTATCAACAGGATTTAATGGATCCGTACCTTTTTCAACTGAGTCAGGAATACCATCACCATCACTATCTGTATCACGATAATCAGGAACACCATCTTTATCAGTGTCAACAGGATTTAATGGATCCGTTCCTTTTTCAACTGAATCAGGAATACCATCACCATCACTATCAGTATCACGATAATCAGGAACACCATCACCATCGGTGTCTAAAGGTGTAGCCCCATTTGTTCCTTTTTCTACGCTATCAGGTATGCCATCGTTATCAGAATCAGTATCTAAATAATCTGGAACACCATCCCCGTCTGTATCTACTGGACTATTACCATTTGTTCCTTTTTCAACAGAATCTGGTATGCCATCACCATCACTATCTAAATCGTATGGATTTACTTTTCCATCACCATCAGTATCAAGCGGAGTTAACCCACCATTAGTTGAAAGTGGCACACCATTTGCATCAACTCCTCCATCAACGACTCCATCACCATTATTATCAATTCCTCCAGACTCTCTGACATCATTTATTCCATCATTATCACTATCAAGATCTAAATTATTTGGAATACCATCCCCATCAGTATCACAGGAAGATGATGATGGATTACAAGCAGCATTTTCAACAGTATCAAGTATGCCATCATTGTCATCATCTAAGTCAACTGAGTCTGGAATACGATCTCCATCAGTATCTTTTAGTACTGTAATATTTAAATTTGAAGTCGCTGTTGTTGTACCGTCACTTACTGTGTAACCAATTGTCGGTACGCTTCCATTATAATTAGCAACTGGTGTAAAGGTGTAAGTACCATCTGCGTTCACTACCACCGTTCCAACGCCAGGAATTGTTGCTGTAGTTCCCGCTGTATATTCAACACCACCAATCGTAAACTTAGTAACAGTTAAAGTTGTACCAGCATCAACATCTGTATCATTAGTTAATACATTACCAGTGGCAGGTGTATCCTCATTAACAGTTTTTGTATCTGCTACTGGAGTTGGCGCATCGTTTACAGCAGTGACTGTAATATTTAAAGTAGAAGTCGCTGTTGCTGTTCCGTCACTTACTGTGTAACCAATTGTCGGAACTGATCCGTTATAATTAGCA
>Ga0315899_10006010_pt1 | contig 13061 bp, 9 predicted proteins | sample LakEriMetagenome_2_FD_203518 | JGI IMG/M metagenome (GOLD analysis project Ga0315899, IMG submission 203518) | Freshwater fungal communities from buoy surface, Lake Erie, Ohio, United States - Buoy 4 MA112 | ecosystem: Environmental > Aquatic > Freshwater > Lake | place: USA: Lake Erie, Ohio...
TCTTCGCGGAAGATGTTCTCTGCACCGACGACTTGATCGAGTCCGACGTTCTGCATCGTTCTCGCCATCGACGCGTGAACTCCAGAAAACATTACGGTGACGGAACGATCTTTCATGCGGCGCACGAACGCTTCCATCACATGAATGCAAACCGCATCTGGATTGTTCGCACGTCGCATCCGGAGCACAATAAGCTTCAAACTGTCGGGCAAGGTCTCTTCGAATTCCTTCAACTGTCTTTCCAAATCTGGAGCGCAGCCAAAGAACAACTCCCCTTCAATGTTGAGAATGCGAATGTAAGAACATCGCAAATCGGAGGGTATCGCTTCGCGAATCACTCGCTCATGGGTAATCGTAAGCTCGTTTACTTTGATCTTGGCGGCCCGCGGAACATAAAACGCAAACGAAAGCAACACCCCGACGAGGATGCAAAACTCAATCGAAATAAAGACCGCCGAAAAAGCGGTCGCAACTAGAATCGAAGCGTCGTAACGTGTCGCCTGGAAGTGATAAGCTACTTGCTTTGGATCAACCATTCGAAACGCAGTCAAAATCAAAATGCCCGCCAAAGAAGCGCGCGGTACATACTGAGCCAACGGAGCAAACAAGAGAATCGTGGCTGTCACCCCTACGGCACTGATGACGCCAGACCACTGGGTAGCAGCGCCGGTCACGTGATTGATGTACGATCGAGTCAACGAGCCTGAACCCGGGAAGCATTGAAAGAAACTCCCTGCCATGTTCGCGACTCCTTCGCTAAGGCATTGCTGGTTCATATCCAGCTTCTGACCTGTCTTGCCAGCGATCGATTTCGCCATGGCCATCGCTTCGAGAAGTCCCAAGAAGGCGATAGCCAATGCACTGTTGGAAAGCAATCGAATCAGCCCCCAATCGATCGTCGGCATTTCAAAGCTTGGTAACTCGCGCGGCACTTGCCCCAACAATCGTATGCCTGACGCCTTCGCCGGATCCAACATCGCCAGTACCGCTCCCGCAGAAGCCAATGCTAACAACAGTTCAGGCAAACCTAATCGGAACTTTCGGTTGAGATACCGTGCCACAAGTGCAATCACGATGGTGAGCGCAGCGATTCCAAATGTTGGCAAATGAACAGAACCACCCTCGGTCATGGTGCGATAAAACTTGACGAGAAAGTGATCATGCACATCACCCACCGCTTTCAAGCCCATGACCGACTTGAGTTGATCCAGCAATAGCAATATCGATGCACCAATCGTGAATCCGATGATCACGGAATGCGATATGAATCGCGAGAGGTCGCCAAACCGAAACAATGCAATCCCCGTCTGGATCGCACCAATAAACAACGCCATCATGATGGCGGATTGTTGCCATTGAAGTTGCTTGTCCGGCGACAATGCTTCAAAGTCGCCGAACGCCATCGTCAATGCACTTAGCATCGCAATCGAAATGGCGTTGGTGGGGCCATTGATCAATTGTTTGGAGGAATCCAAGAGGGCCCCCACGGTAGTCATCACAATCGCCGTGAAAAGCCCCATCTGCGGTGGCATATGAAAAATCAATGCATACGCCATTGCCTGCGGAACAGCCACCGCAGCAACGGTCAATCCAGCGAGTACATCACGCCGAAAACTGGCAACATTGTAAGTTCGTAAGGAATCGATCGCTGGTACGTAGCGATATAAGGCATCTGCCAGTTTGGAAGACATGAATTCATTCGACGCGGGGATTTGCTTCCTGCCATCCTGAGAATGACGTCATCACGGGCAGGCTTCAGCTCTCAATTGTACCAAAAAAAATCGCTTCCCCAAAGCTTGTTCCACCTAGCGAGTAAATAGCGACGAGGCACTTTTCTATTCGCCAGAGCCTGAGTTCCGTTGGCTTGGTTTCTGCCACGACGTCTCGCCACCACGTTGGATGAAGATGCGAAGAGCTGCTGACAACTCGTTGAAGACCTTTTTATTCGTGGCGGCAACGTTTTGACGCTCCTGCGGGTCATTCTTCAAATCGTAAAGTTCTAACGGACTATAAGGGTCATTTTGTAGAAGTTTCCAGTCGCCACGGATGATCGCTTCATAACTCTTACCACCATAAGCAGGACCTCCTTCGCGACGAACGAAGTAGAGGTCGCGCGGCGTGGTGATCGTTTTGCCGCTGAACAATGGGACGAGACTCACGGCGTCAAGGTCAGCGGCGGGTTTCACGCCAGCCAGTTCAAGAAATGTTGGGAATAGATCAAAGTTCAAACCCGCATAATCACACTTGGAGCCGGGTGCAATAAATCCCGGCCAGCGGACCATGAATGGCACTCGCAATCCGCCGTCGTAATGACTCTGCTTGCCATCTCGCCATGGATCATTGTTCTGACCATGGGGTAGCGAGCCACCGTTATCCGCAGTGAACACTACCAATGTGTTTCGATCGAGTCCCGTCCGTTTCAACTCCGCCAGCACCTTTCCGATTCGGTCATCCAGATGCTCAACGAATGCTAAGTTTTTCGCTCGCTTCTCCTCCAAATGTGGCGCTCGTTTTTGCACAGATTTCAGCCACTCGTGCGGTGGCTCGATCGGGAAGTGTGGCGCATTGTATGCAAGATAGAAGAAGAATGGTTCATCCGGTTTCGTGGCGCGATCACGTAGGTAGTTTATCGTCCATTCAGAAAACAAATCCGTAGCATGGCCTCTCGGCTGGATAACGTCAGCGTTGCGTCGCATGTAGTTTTTGCCATGACGCGAATGCGACGTATAACTGTCCATCATGTCGCCAAGAAAACCGTGAAAGAAATCGAAGCCGCGTTCGTTCGGGGTATTTGGCGATTCCAGTCCAAGATGCCACTTGCCAACGATCGCTGTATGGTAGCCCGTCTTCTTGAGTTCCTCGGCTAACGTCGATACGTTCGGATCGAAGAAACCCCACGAATCCTCGGGTTTGGTACGGATCACTCCAGGCACACCAACTCGATCTGCATAACGTCCCGTTAGCAACGCCGCTCGCGACGGGGAGCACACCGTGCAGTTGGCTCGCATCGAGGTAAACAGCATTCCCTCAGCACCGATGCGATCGATGTTCGGCGTGCGCACATCCGACGCATGATAAGCTGAAACATCTCCATAACCATGATCATCCGTAAAGATCAATAAGATGTTTGGCCTGTCCGCGGGCTCGGCGACCCGTACGAAAAGGCAGCTCGCGATAACAACGAGAAAAGACACGTAAGTCTTCATTCCATGAACCTATTTTGAACTAATACTATCGATCTTCAGTTCGGCTTCTAAAAATGCGAACGCCTTCTCTAGCGCGACGTTATCTCTTGCTGCCTCCATATGACCAGCACCCTCAATCGTATGCATTTCTGTCTTTACGCCGCTCGACTTGAGCGCATCAAAGCACGACTGGGACCACGCCATCGGAACAACCTTGTCCACAGTACCATTAAAGAAGAAAACGGGCGCATCCTCTTTGTCCACGAACGCGGTCGCAGATGCATCTCGGAACAAATCCGGGCAACTCTTTAGATCGCCACCCATCCAGTATTCGGCCCATTTGCCATTGTCTGGAAAGGAACGAAAGTCCGTCGGCGCCCCGCCTGCAGCCGCTGCTTTGATTCGTGTATCCACATTGCCGTTCTTTTCATTTGGCTTTTCGCCAGTCGTAGCCAACAAGCAGACCAAATGTCCTCCAGCCGAATAGCCAATCGCTCCCAACCGTTCGGTATCGACTTTGAATTCGGTCGCGTTGGCTCGAACCCATTTGACAGCTTCGCGGCAATCCTCGATCTGAGCAGGGAATTTGTGTTCAGGTGCTAATCGATAATCGATAGCGAAACAGACCATTCCTCTCTTAGCCAGCTCCTTGGCATAGGTTCGCAGTTGTTGTCGATTCCCCGAACGCCAAGCGCCACCATGAACGACCAAAACCGCAGGAAGATCCCCTTCGCGTTTCGGTACGAATGCATCCAACAATAACTCGCGGTCGCCTGCTTTCGAGTAAACGATCTTTTCGCGTATCTCAACGTCGGCGTCTTTCGAATCTGCCCAAATAGCGGATAAGCAAAGAACAATGGGTGTGAAAAGCAGCATCGATCGATCTTTCATGCAAGTGAACGGATTGTGCCAGGAACCGCTTATGCGCGGATCATTTCCATCAAATCGTGGGTCGACAGTTTCGCAGCAGCACTAGTTCCTTCAAGGATTCCCTCGACAAGATCCCGTTTGGTTTCATGAAGTGCCAAGATCTCTTCTTCGATCGTACCACGCGCGACGATGCGATAGACCATCACCGGCTTGTCTTGTCCGAATCGGTGCGCTCTATCCGTCGCTTGATCTTCTACCGCTGGGTTCCACCACGGGTCCATATGGATAACGTAGTCTGCTGCGGTCAAGTTCAAACCGGTTCCTCCGGCCTTCAACGAAATCAAGAAGACCGTGTCATTGCCGTTTTGGAAATCATCGACACGCTTTTGTCGTTCCAGTGCAGGAGTCGAACCGTCCAAGTATTGGTAGCTGATGCCTCGTTCGTCCAAAGCTTTTCGGATCAATGCGAGATGCTCGGTAAACTGACTGAATACCAAGGCGCGGTGTCCTTCCTCACGAAGATTATCGAGCGTCTCACATAACTGATCCAATTTTGCTGACGAGCGATCCCATTGCTTGTTCACCATTCCAGGATGGCATGCGAACTGACGCAACCGAGTTAGCAAAGCCAAGATCTTGAATCGCTGATCCTTGATATCGGGTAAAGCTGCGAGGTTGTTGATCTCGCCAATCGCCGAACGTCTCACCAACTCATACTGCGCTCGCTCCTCCGGGCTCAAGTCCACATAAAGGACCATCTCCGTTCGCGGAGGCAATTCTTTCAAGACTTCTTCCTTGGTACGTCGCAGAACGAATGGTTGCAGTCGCTTGGCCAACGACAGTCTCGCATCATCATCGTTGTTCTTTTCGATGGGAGTGGCAAACCTTTTTCGGAAACTCTCCCATCCGCCGAAAACACCAGGCGATACGACACTAAAGAGACTCCACAGTTCCCCCAAGTGGTTCTCCATCGGTGTGCCTGTCAATGCGATCGACCACTTTGCGTTGAACGACGATACGGCTTGCGATGTTTTGCTCCGCGCGTTCTTGATCGCTTGAGCTTCATCCATTACCAGCGTTCCCCACTCCACTTTGGCCAACTCCGATCCATCGCGAAGCGCCAAGGCGTAACTGCTTACGACGATATCACCTGGCTTCAGATTGCTAAGCATCTCTTGCCGGTCGGATTCGCGGTAAAGGATTGGATTGAGCTCTGGTGCAAATCGCTGCGTCTCGCGGATCCAGTTAAAACCAACCGACGTTGGTGCGATAACCAAAATAGGACCTTCGGATTGTCGATCTAACAGAACAGCGAGTGTTTGAAGTGTTTTGCCCAACCCCATATCGTCGGCCAAGATCCCGCCAACACCCCATTCAGCGAGCCTTCGTAGCCATTGAAAGCCCTCGATTTGATAATCACGTAGCTCTGCTTGCAGCCCCTTGGGCAACTTGGGTTCCAGTGTTTCTGCACGTGCCAAACGCGTCATGCATTGCTGCCAAGACTTCGCAGCTTTGACTTCGATGTCCTCGCTAGCCAAAGATCGAACGGCCAAGGCGGCAGTCGCATCCATCAACAAATTCTTCCGATCTAAGTGGGACGCACCACGCAGCTGAAGGAGCTTTTCTCGCAAGCCTGCTTCAATTTTTGCCCATTGCCCGTCTCCCACTTTGACGTAGTCCGAGAGTTCCGGGCTTACAGTACCACCGAGGTTTTCCAGGATCTGTTCTAACGGAAGCGAACTATCGGCAAAGGTGCATTCCCCTGTGATCCCGAACCAATTTCGTTTCGACGTTATCTCGACTTTCAAGTTCTTCGAGGTAACGGCTCCTAGCACCTTGATCGGCTTCTGACTGTCTTTGTTCCAAAGAATCTCAATTTCGTCTTTGTACAAATCCAACTTCTCAAGCAAAACAATTCCGTGCTCGAAGCGTTCAATCGTTCCAGTGAAGTCATTGGCTGGTACAGCGTTAACCTTGAGACGATCGGCTATCTCCGTACAGTTCTTGATCTCTCGCGTCGCATTGCGGATCCACTGCACAGGCTTGCCTTCGACCTTACCAGCAGTCACGCTAGGCTGCGATCCAGGCAGAGTAATCAACCCGCTCTCCGTTTTGATACGCAAACCATAGTCGAGCCGTCCATCGGGACGAGCGCGCATCATCATGACAACTTTACCCGGATCATCACGGAATGTGCCCATCAGGTCGTGAGGCAAAACGATTGGGAGCCGTTTACTTAACTCTACCGCCTTGGCGAAGAAATCTTTGCCATGCTTTCGATCCACCTTGGGCAACCGAAGTATTTGCAACGCCAGATCTCCATTGCCAGTCGGCAAGGGGACAACCAGGATCCGTTTCCGGTCGTTATCAATATGCATCAGCAACCTATCGGTGCCCACAAGCCTACCAGGTGGAATCGGCTGGCCGTTGGGGAGCACACAAAAGCCAAATCCCTGAGGCGAATCGGTAAGACCCAACGCAAAACTGGCTTTTTCGACAGTGATCGGTTCCCCGTCGAAACATACATTTTCAGCACCGATCAAGCAGGGAAGCGCATCGAAGATATCTACCGCAAACTCGTGATTCCGATACTCTTGTTTGCCTAAGCCAATAACCTTACGGTCAGCTTCGTTGAACAAATGGCTAGGCTTCGTGAGCAATTCTTGGTATTTGAGTTTCTTTCCTTTCGTAAATCCGTTGCCTGATTTCTTTTTGGATTGAACGAAAGGGTTGATGATGTAGTTCTGGCTGTGCAATTGAATATTCCAGATGATGCGATCTTCCTGCACATTCAACGATTCCAATTTTGGAAGTTCAGCATCCTCGTAGGTCGACTCCTGAACCGTTCGAATCAACTGATCAAAAAGCTTGAGTGAAATAAGACTCCGATCCACATGAAACTTCGCGTGATCGGGAACCCCTTTGTCAAACTTCTCGTCTCGAAGCCGTCGCCCAAATGCGGAATAACTCGATTGAAATTGATCTAACAAACAGTCGAGTGAGTACTCCACGTGGATACAAGCAGCAACTCCATTCGATTTTTCACATGAGCATCCATACTGCGGTTGGTCCTTTAGTGGTTGCAGCCGGACAAACGTGACGTACTTTTCGCTACCTGCATAGACTTCGAAGTGAATCTCGCCCGTGTCATAAACATGGGTGATTCGCGGCGCCGCATGGTAAGGAGCCGCATCGAGCCCCTCTGGGAAGTCGCTTTCCTGGAGATCGAATGCGAGGTCCGACCACTCTTGAAAATAGTCCACCCTTTTCGTAGTGGAAGGAAGAGCATTGAACGCCTTGATGAGGGACGGTGGAAGCACTGCACCCGATTCACTCACACCCATCGCTGCATGTATCTGCGATTGAAGTGACTTCAAAAACTGATTCTTCGATGGTTGCTTACCGGCCATTCGCCATTCCCTTGTAGAAGATTCCATTTGGTCCCAGACTCATTTTGGGTGCAGTCATTGTAATAGAATCTCCATTCACAGGAGACGGATTGCCACCGGCTTTTTTCAAGAATTCGGAAGCAAACTCAACTCGAGTAGCCACGAGGATGGCTCTGATGCCACTTCCAGGCGGTCTCCACAATGCTTTCGATGGATACGTACTTTGGCTTCCAGTTTAGCTCCCGCTGGGCTTTTGAGCTGTCTGCTATCAAACACGCGGGGTCTCCTGCTCGCCGAGGCGCGATGACCGCGGGAATAGCATGCCCAGTGATCTTTCGACAAGCTTCGATGACCTGCTGAACACTGTGGCCGACGCCGGTCCCAAGATTCATCTGAAGCACGGAGTTTGGTTGCAGCTTTTGAAGCGCCGCGAGATGAGCCGTCGCCAGATCTTCCACGTGAATGTAATCCCGAATGCATGTGCCGTCTTCGGTTGGGTAGTCTGTCCCAAAAATCGAAATGTGGGGCCGTTGACCTAGCGCCACTTGCAAGACGATCGGAATGAGGTGGGACTCTGGGTCGTGATCTTCTCCGATGGAAGCGTCCGACGATGCCCCCGAAGCATTGAAGTAACGAAGCGCAGCCACCCCAAACCCATACGCATGTGCATAATCTGCCAAAGCTCGCTCCACCACGAGCTTCGTAAATCCATACGGATTGATTGGGTTCTGGGGAGTATCTTCCGAGATTGGCATCTTCTCAGGTTGGCCATACGTGGCTGTGGTACTGGAAAATACAAATCGCCAAACACCGACCGCTCGCATCGCTTCCAGCAATTCAAAGGTTGCGATCACATTGTTCTGATAGTACATCGCAGGATGCTGCACCGATTCTCCAACCAGTGCATAAGCCGCAAAATGCATGACCGCTTCAATCTCTTTATCTCGCATCACCTGCATCAGCAGTGCGCGGTCCGTGAGATTACCCTCGATCAAGCGGCCTGCAGGTACACTTTCCCGATGCCCGAGTGAAAGATTGTCATACACCCAAACCTCATGGCCTTGGGCGAGAAGCAGTCGAACAGTATGCGATCCGACATACCCCGCACCGCCAACAACCAGTACCTTCATCCTAAACTCCAAACTACTTGCCAAGTTGCGTCTCGACGTGGATATGAAACAATTGCACAATCGTAGAAAGTTCCTCACGAATCCGCGAGAGGGTTAATTCCGATGGGCGTCAGCAAACTCAAGAAATTCAAGCAAACGGCCCCGGAAGTCTCGCAACCCTCCGAGACCATGGCGGGCTGGATCGAACGCTATACGGTCTATTTGCGAAGCGAATGCCACTTGGCAGACAATACAGTGAACGCGTATCGACGCGATTTGGAGCATATGAAAGAGTGGCTAGACGGTCGCTCCCCAACAAAAATCAAGATCGATGATCTCACGGACTTTGCTGGCTATCTCAAAGGGATCGGATTGGCCCCAACCTCCGTTTCTCGCCACATCGTTGCCATTCGAATGTTCTACAAATTTTTGCAACTCGAATCGGCGATCGACCACAATCCCGCAGAACTGCTGCTGACACCGAAGGTCTGGCACCGCGTCCCCAAAGTTTTAACCGTTGGCCAAGTGGACCGCTTCATGGCAGCTCCGATCAAGTCGGACCCTCACTGGATCCGCGACCGAGCCATTTTGGAATTGATGTACGCCACCGGTTGCCGAGTTTCAGAAATCAGCAACCTTCTCCTGGCGAACGTTCAATTGGACGAAGGTTACTGTCTAGCAGAAGGCAAAGGGAGCAAACAACGTATGGTCCCATTGGGAGATCGCGCCATCGACGCCATCCGCACCTACCTGACCGAGTATCGCCCACGACTCCTCGGCAACAAAGAACCAAGTGCCATCCCTTGGTTGATCCTATCCCGATCCGGCCATCGACTTCGCCGTGAAGCCATTTGGGAATTGATCAAGCGATGTGCATTGCGAGCCAACGTCGATCCCGAGATCAGCCCCCACACATTGCGTCACTCCTTTGCAACCCATCTGCTAGCAGGCGGAGCCGACCTGCGATTGATCCAAGAGATGCTGGGACACGCCAACATTCAAACAACGCAAATCTACACGCAAGTCGAAAACGGCAAGCTCAAAAAAATCCACAAACAGTTCCATCCCCGAAGCTAGCAATACGCTGCTCGCATCACTTCGCATCGATCAGCAAGGATAGCGAGAAGCGGTTCGTTGGGGTGGAGGAGAATGAGTATTCAATAATGGAGATTGCAAAATTCAAAATGAAGGCGTAATTGGCTGCAAGTCGTCTTATCCGGGATGATTTTGCATTTTTCAATTTTCACTACTCATTAACGATTCATCCTCCTTGCTCTGCGTCAAGAAGATCGATTGTCTTTAGGTCGCCAAAGAACTGTCCGGTCGGGTCAAGCCCGGGTCAAGCCCGAGCCGGACAGGGCTATAGGACGGCTACGGCTTGACCCTACCGTCCGCAGCTTTGGCGTGCTACACAGTCCCGCGTCAAGGCCGCGCCCCTGGTCACCAACCGCCCACACTCGGTCGAACTCCTTACTGAAGCCAGTCTGGTAACACAGCCAGTCCTGGTAATTCGATGTTCACATCGTCCGGCATCGCTCGCTCCAAAAGCCATACAAATGGACCGTCAAGGAGTCCACCAGCAGCAAGATATCATGCATGGCATGCACTTTTTCCACGCGGAGATTCAACGTTTGTCCATCCGACAAAACGGGGCAAAGGCAATCAAACGCATTCAGAAGGCTAATGCTTGCTAGAACCGATAGCCTTTGCATTCGATTCGGAATTCCGTTAAAATCAACCTGTTGTGCATGTCCTTTTTCAGTCCTTTTTTAGAGATAGGAATTGCCTGCGAAATCGCTGAATTGGAATCAACTAGATCTATTCACAACCGAATAGAACAGACCAACGCAAATGCAGGAACCACATATCGCTGCCCATAGGATACGTTCTGTCAGACTTTCTGGAATGAATGAGAACCCACTTGAGCCAGAAAAAAGGCTAGCTGCAACCATGGAGTGGACCACACCCGCAAGCAGACCTCCTATCAAACCACCTTCTATGCCGTTTAGAATTCGTTTTGGTCCCCACACAACCAGGGTGCATCCGATTCCAATACCTATCCCAATCAGTGCCCAAACGAAACATTGTAAGGCAGTAGTCTGCACGATTGGTTCAATGTTGACTCCAAGAAGATTGATGGACTCACCATGGCTGACTTTTACCAAATAGGCAGCTGACAGACCAAGATAAAAGCCACCGATTGCTGCCGCAATAGCCCCGCTTATCGATGCCAAAGCCGCCGAGCCGAGCCTATTTTTTGTCGCGACCATTAATCCGATTGCTAACCCTAGCAATGCACCCATGATCGCGAAATGGATTGCGTAATTCCGAGAATGGAACTCGCTAATAGCTGCGTTGTAACGGGCCAAGTACTCAGGACTTGGAGCAAGCGGCATATCAACGAAATCGGGGGGCATCTTAAATAAATTGCCAATTTGCCCAACTACAACAGATCCCGCGACACTCACTAGAAGGGCTGCGGTCAACAACAACCAGAAAGTCATCTTCGATCGTGGAGCCGCCGATAGCTTGTCGGATTGTTGTGAAGTAATTGAGTCATTCATGATTGCTCCATTGATTTGAAATGCAACGTTCCTTCAAAAAAAGAGGCTTGCCCACGTTAAACGAAGTGGACAAACCTTAGATCCAAAGAAAAGCTGTACAGAAGTTTACTTGGACGAGAGGCTGATGCTCAACGGCTGCATTCCCGCGACTATATCAAAGCTCAATCCCGAAGTTTCGTGTTTGGAGTACTTTGCTGGAACGAGTGCCTTGGGCATAGATTTCTGCTGCTCTCGGTACTGAGCATCTGTCCCCATTAGCATGTCAGCATCCGACTTAGGAGCGGTTTGAATCGCAGCAGCAGGATCGTCCTTGCTTATAGTCACCTTGTTCGTTCCAAGCGCGACTTGCATCTGAAACTTGCCCTCCTTGTTCGTCGAGGCTGTTGCCAATGCGCCACCGCCTCCACCGATAAACGCTATCATGCCTCCATCCAAGGGTTTTCCGTCAAGCGTGACCGACCCGGAAATTGAAACACGACCGTCATCTACTCCGCCGCATCCCGTTACAATTAGCAACGCGATCGCTGCAAAAAAACAACCACGGCTTGAAGGTATTCTCATATCTACTGCCCCACCGATGCTGTCTGGCCATCAGCCTTAGCACCTAGTCGATTATAATTGACCATGTCGATGCTTTGACTTAAGAAATGAACGGAACCATCACCCATTACAACATTCGCACCACCCGTGTGCCGTGATTTAAAGCCCACCTCTGTGTTCCAAGTGCATCTTGCATTGCAAGCCGTCTTGCCCTTTGCGAGGGCTGTTGCAACATCAGGTTCGGACGAATCAAAATTGATCGGTATCTGAGTGAAAATCCCCCATTTATTGGAATGGCACCAGCCCTGCCGAGCATGGTTCGATGAGTCGGCTCGAATCTCACCAAAGAAAATGGTGTTCGATAGACCGTCGCTTACATCTCCAAATTTTCCGGTATATGCCCAGCCTTGGCGCGTAAACGGACCTGCTGGCGACGATTGTGGAGTGTTGGGGATATTGAAAGCTTGAAACGTGGCGAAAAGTGGGCAAGAGCAGTTGCCATTGTTTGACAAGGCTGACGATGGGCCCATGCTGAAGGTGTAGTTCGATGGTTGGATTTGATTGACCCCTGGTGAAATCGGATCATTAACATCCGATGGGCAAATATAGGCTGGAACACGTGCACCTTTCAGAAACATTCCACCTTGTATATTCGCGGGGAATCGTGCGTTGTTGATTGGCAAAGCAAAATCGAATTGGCTGTACAAGGCTTGTTGCTCAATGTAGGGCAAAATAAAAGCGAGAGACGATCCGCGTTCGTTAATCGGACCGACAAATCGTCCGAAAGTTACATCCACCGTTCCACCGTTCCAGACCGCACCGGGTGGAATTCGCTTGATAGTGCTTTCGTAATTGTGAATCGCCAAACCAATCTGTTTTAGATTGTTGGTGCACTGCATGCGTCTCGCCGCTTCACGGGCTGCTTGAACAGCAGGTAGAAGCAAGCCAACCAAAATGCCAATAATGGCAATGACGACTAATAACTCTACAAGCGTAAACGCTTGTCTCTTCCGACCAAGAATAACCATGATCCATCTCCGTCTAAACGAAAACCAGAAGACACAACTCATTTACTGTACTCGAACGACCGAGCAAGTCATGAGTGCCTCTGATTCTAGCGAAGTTTAAGTACGTGGTGAGTTTCGTTTCCAAAAAATTTTAGTTGGCAGCTAGAAAGGGTTCCGCCCGTTAATCTGTGCCCGGCTTTTCAAGAGCGACTTCGCCCGAACGTTTTTTTGCGAACCAAATCCGAAAACTCGGAAGTAAAATGAACCGCGAATGACGTTGCTGCTTCGTGAACCTGTGAGAGCCAAGACGGAAGCGAATTGGTATTGAATGATGCAGATTGCAGAATTCAAAACAACGATGAACTCAGGATCGCGATAATCCAACTCACCCAGTTCG
>Ga0315899_10006013_pt1 | contig 13058 bp, 16 predicted proteins | sample LakEriMetagenome_2_FD_203518 | JGI IMG/M metagenome (GOLD analysis project Ga0315899, IMG submission 203518) | Freshwater fungal communities from buoy surface, Lake Erie, Ohio, United States - Buoy 4 MA112 | ecosystem: Environmental > Aquatic > Freshwater > Lake | place: USA: Lake Erie, Ohio...
GACTTTGTGGCTCTCAGTGTGTGCGCGATTCCCCGCCTCCATGCTATATCCCTGCATACCCTGCACACAGTTCGTATATATACCTGCATACCCTGCACACAGTAGTTGGTTCAGTTAGTGATGGGACACAGTAGTTAGTATAGTCAGTGATTTACATAGCAATACCTGCAATACCTGCACACCCTGCGCACAGTATCTCACACACTCGGTGCTTATGTGGCCTCCTCCTCGCGTGTGCCGTATTGGTGTGCCTCCTTCTCCTCCTCCTCCTCCTCCTCCTCCTCGCGTAAATCGTATTCGTGTGCCTCTTCTTCTCCTCCTCCTCCTCCTCCTTCTCCTCCTCCTCCTCGCGAATACCGTATTCGTGTGCGTCTCCGCTGCGCCTAAAATGAAATGGTGTACACTGTATATATATATATATATATATATATATATACGTCTCCCCTGCACCAATGATAAGATGGTATACACACACCACCTGCTCCTGTATTGGGTCTTAGTACGGTGACCTAAACCCTGCACCCTACCCCTAAACCCTAAACCCCACGCCCTAACCCTAAACCCCTAACCCTAAACCGCCTGTTCTTGCATTGGGTCCATGCTCAGGTATGGTGACGCATATGCGGCGGGTTTTGTTTGTGTGTGCAGAGACTAGTCCGAGACCGCGACGTGTCTGCTCCCTTACCGTTACCGTGTGTTCCTAATGTGTTCCTAATGTGTTCCTAATGTGTTGCAGACTAGTCCGAGACCGCGAGGTGTCTGCTCCCTTCACCCTCCAACTCAATCCTCAAGACTCTCCGTATGTGGTCATTCCCTTCACCCACGAACCTGGCCAGGTGATCAGATGAGCGGGCAGAGTGGCGGCAGTGTCGTGTTGTGAGTGTGTGAGGGTGTGTGTGTGTGAGAGTGAGTGAGTGTGTGTGTGTGTGTGTGTGTCGTGTGCAAATTCAGTGTGTGTCGTGAATGTGAGTGTGCGCGGGCGTGCGCGTGCATGTGTGCGTGTGTGCAGCGCCGCACTCATGTATAATCGCACGTGCACATGTGCGGTGGGCGTGGTATAGAACCTTAGTGCGCACATACATGCTGCATGCATGTTTGAGCCAATACACAGGTGCACGTTATATATATACGTATAATCTCAATGTGGGACTGCAACGTGGCCGTTTTGTTTTTGCAGGAGGGCCCGTTCGTGCTCAACGTCTGGCACAAGAAGCCTATCTTCATGCGCGGCGGCGAGCTCCTCAGGTGCTCTCGCGTGCGCGGGCGTGCGCGATATTTTTCTGTCGCTCACTCCTTTGCCGGCTCCCTCTATGGACACGCGCCGCCTCATCGAGCCAAAGCCCGCACCAGCCGTAGCGCCGCCGCGGCGATGAGTGCCCAAATTGCAGGGCCGCCCGCGCGCATTCGTCCAACAGTGCTTCGCCGTCGCAAACCCCGCCGCCACGAACCCCGCCGCCATTCCTTCTTCCTGCAAGCGAGCGTTACGCTGTTGCAGTTGTTGCAGTTGTTGCAACAGCAGTTGTTGCTATCGCTCTCGCGCCTTGGCTTGTTGAATGGCTTGCTGTTGAATGGCTTGCTGACCAGGCGCCATTTGCGCAGCGGACCGCCAGCTGCCTTGGCGGATGATCAAGAGGAGGCGGACGTGTGGGGTGAGTGGGAGGTGGGGGAGAAGGAGCAAGACGACGATGATGTGGTTGGTGAAGGTGGCAAGGCTAACAAAGGCAGAAGCGATGGAGGGGGGGGGGGCGGCGGGGGGGGAGGCGCCGCAACCAGCAGCTTTGCTGCTGATAACCCGAGAGGTTCCGCAGTGACGGGCGGGGGTGCTGCGGGAGGCGGTGGAGGAGGAGGTGTTGCTGGAACGGACTTGTACTCGGCCTTGGTCACCATTTGCAGGTGCGTTTTCCCTCACACCGTGCTTCCGCTGCGTGCGTGTGGCTATCATACCTCGATCACGATTTATGGTAGGAGGGACGCAAGTGTCTGTCCGTGATCGGTAACACTACAGAGGTACTGGCAACACAGGGAGCTGGGTCCTCGTCTAGATGTGGAACAGAGGAAAGGCCTAGCAAAGGCCCTGGGGATAGATTGACGGAGTCGGAAAGCGTTACAGATGCCAACGGGAAGCGCTGCGCGTGAGGCACTGTGTCATCTGCTGCCTGTCGTTCGATAAATTTCAACTTGCATGCTTTTGTGTTTGGGTATTTGCCGCCAATATTTTTTCCCCCCACAGCTCTGGGCCCCTCTAGAACATCTTTGACTATACAAACCCCCCTTCCGTTTGAATTCCGAGTCAGACTGGCATCCCCAACGGTGTGTGTGTTTATCACTGCAGTACCTAATACAAAGCTGTTCACGTGGGGGGAGGGGGATAGTGGAGGACATGTGCTACGAGAGACGACGAGCCGGGGCCTTAGTGGACTAGTCTGCCCCATCACGCACTAGTGAACGCGGGGGGGAGGGAGATTGTGTGAAAGAAGGAGGGGGAGGAGAAGGGCACTGGGGCTGCTACTATGCCACAGCCCTCGACATTGAGGTTGATCCTCAACGCCGCCGCTTTGTTTGCCGCCGCGAGTCCGCCGGCGACTTTGCTCTTCAGCGACTCAGTGTGGACTTTGGTGTGTGTGTGTTTATACCGCTTTTATTACTGCAGTACCTATTACAAAGCTGTTCGCGTTGGGGGAGGAGAGTGGAGGACATGTGCTACGAGAGACGACGAGCCGGGGCCTTAGTGGACTAGTCTGCCCCATCACGCACTAGTGAACCGTGACGTGGGGGGGAGGGAGATCATGATCCAGGTGCAGTGTGCACTCGACGTGGGCAATGCATGGTGTGTCTTTTTTGGAATCCGCCAAAAAGAAGGCACGACGGCAAATATTTTGGTCATTGGATGATGACCAGTACAGTGATTCAAAATTTGAATTCTTGTACCAGTTTTGAATTTTCGGTTCAGGGAGCTGAAAATTTCCTTTTTGTCTGGATACAAAACGTGCCTCTACAAATCCGGTGCGCTAGGGAGAACCATTTTCCTCCCGTCACGACCCCGTCACGTGACTTCACGCATTGCCCACTGGCACGCGCCGAATGGTGTGGGAGGCTCCGGCGAAAGACATTTAAAAGTTTTTGTCTCCAACTCAAGTACTCAAACGGTCAGTGTCTCTAGCGCGAAGAAACTTTCGAGAAAGTTGATCGTAGGACACGCCCCCCTGGGGTACCGTTTCTTTCAGACTGGGGTGTGGAGGAGATATAAACTCGGGCAAACGAAGCAGAACCCTTCCGACGGGGGTCTTTGGGACGTCTCACTGTCTCGGCCCCGGGGGTGGGGTCTTTTTGTACCAGTAGATGGCAACACCCTTGTGGTCACGAGATTTCTCGATTTTGTGGGTGACGCCACGTCTCCTTGAATGGAGCCCCACACACCGGCCGCGCTGGGGTTCACGACCGGGCTGGAGGCGCTGTGCGGTGTCGCAGCACATGCACAGCCGGGCGCACAGACGCCTGCCTCAGCGGCGGCAGCCTACAATACGCCACTGACCACAGTGCGCGTAGCGGGGCGGACGCCTGACCGTGCAGATGACACGTCAGGTTCAGACAATGACGGCGATGGATCGCCTTCTGTGCGCGGGCAGGGCAAATTGCGGGGGCGTGGCCGTGGGCGGGGCCGCGGCGGAGGACGCCCTCGCAGAGGGCGGTGCCGCTAGAGCCCGGGGTGGTTCAAGTGGGAGGGCGCACAACGTTACGTCAGGTGAGGCGGGTCGCCAGCAAATGGTGCCTCGGCCGAAGCCCCTGCCGAGGACAGCGGCGAGACGACCACCGAGGACTGGGCGAGATGTGCATCTCTCTAGCTGCTATACAGGAAACGGCCAAAGTGGGGGGGGGGAAGGGGCTGATATAGAGTGTCACAGAGATGAGAGTGCGGGAGCCTGATCATACGGTGTTGCGCGATCATGTGTCACCCGCCTCCGGTACTAAATTGGAAGTAGAGAACTTGGTGCCCGTCTACGAAATTGGTAGTGAGAATTTAGGAATTCGTTTTTTAATTTTTTGTTTTGGACTTAGGTATGCGTATTCCTTTTTTTTTAAAAAATGCACCTTTACCGTCTACTGCCAAGGCAATTTTCGGCAAAACTCGGTGCAAGAAGGCAGATAGTAAGGAATTGATAGCAAAATGCATACTATTAGCGCCTGCCATGTACATTACGGGAGGGGGGTCGGGGGATTGGTGTGAGAAAGTGGCGGCAACAGCTGATGAGACTTACGGCAAAGGAGAGAATGGGAGGGGGGGTAGGGGGGGGGGGGGGAAGTGAGAGAGAGAGAGAGGGAGAGAGAAACAGACAGACAAAGAGAGACAGAGCACGCACATAAACGTACGCCGAGAAGAGGAGCGAGAGAGGGAGAGGGGGAGAGACATACCACAGCGGGGCCGGCGGAGGCACTAGCGAGGGCGGATGAGCCGCGCGACTGTTGATCAGACTTGCAGTAGAGCTCGACCAAGCCCTCTAGCGAGATGCCCAAGGCCGGGTCGGACTTGATGGTCTTGCAAAACGTCTTGAAGCGCAACTCCCCGGTGAAGCACCGCCCGCTGCGGTAGGTGTCCACGCACCACTGGTTGTACTCCGCCATGGTGAGGTGCCCTATCAGAAATTCTCACAAGTGAGCGCCCTGTATATTTTCAACACAAAGTCACCATAGAGCACTGGTTAGAATAAGTTGCCGTCGCGGTTCTTGTCGTACTTGCGGAAGACCTCGGTCAGATCCGCCTCAATCCCGAGCACAACCTCCTGCTGCTCCGGAGTCAGGCGCTCGAAGTAGGCACGCCCCCTTGCCACGCCCATGGATCCCTGCCTTCCCATGGATCCCTGCTTGCCGCCCATTGAACCCTGGCGGACGGCGCCCGCTGAGCCGATGCGCTGCATGGTGGGACCGACGACCGCGACGTTGCGCGACGAGGTCGGGACAGCGAGCTGACGTCCCGCAAGTGTCAGTACAGGGCTGAAGGCGCCAGCCGACGCGACCACCGCCGCCAGCATGAGCCCGCATAGCAACATCTCATTCGCTGTAGTTGAATGCGGCTGCATTCTCCAAAGTTTTCAGTGATCACATCATTTAAGACGTGTTGTAATTTACAACTTTTGGATTCTTTTTGCAACACCTCAGTTTGTACCGGCCCTCTTTACTGTACCTGTATCTCAGAGTGGAATAAAATCATCACCAATCATCATCAGCCGTGTTACAGATGCAGATGGCCTTTTCGCCGACACAGCCGATGCTGACATTCGGCCGGTCGCCAATTCTCCCGATGATCCCATTGTCGCCGCCGTCGTATTGCGCGCACCCAATCGTGCTTATGTCTCCGCGCCCCTCCTGCGCGCATCCAAGTGCCGTCACCCAGCCGCGACCTTCCCACTCGCCCGCCGGCAGAGAGTCGCCGGAGCAGAAGACGTCCAGCCAGCGGTGCGCAGTCGGGCTTCGGCCCCCCGCGCGGGACGATCAGGCGCAGGACATCAAGGTCGACAAGAACTTCCACTTTTTCTTGGACTTGGACGGAATAGTCCCTGGGTATGACGTGCACGCATCAGCCGACACTTGCATCTGCATGCACTTGCATGCGCGCGGAGCTGGCGCGGTAGCTGCCATAATCTCTCTATCTTCATTTTTTTTCGGCCCTGACAGGTTGCACTGCACAGGAGGCTGAGCAGTGTGAGGCGCGAGGACGATGGTTTTTTTGGGACACCAAATCTGACTCCGGCCAGTGCGCCCGCCGTAGTGTCGATTATGGTAGACGCTGATGAATCGGTCACCGCGGCCCCGATCGACCAGCTCACCGACGTGGACAATTTCCTGCGCAACAACTACGTTCAGGTAGATGTTGCCCGATCCGGCGGAGAGACTGCACAAAGACGGGATGGTCAACACGCACAAATGCAAGAAGAGGAACACGGGCAGGATGCATTGCCAGTACAAAGGGCTCTATCTCGGCATGCGCTGAGGAGCACGCCGCCACCTCCAGGCGCAGGCAAACTAGAGAAGTCAAAGTCGACGCCGATTGATTCACTGCAGCATCAAGTGTTTCAAAAGGCTGCGAACTCAACGCTGCGCGAGGTAGACCTGGAGTTTGAAAACCTGCTGACGAGAGCCACATTTTCAGCAGAAGAGCCTCCTTTGTTCGCCTCACCATTGCACTTGCAGCACCATGAAACACGAATGGAGTTGCAAACCGCTCAGGAAGCAATCACATCTTCTAGAATCCACCATAGGGAACGAGACAGTACGTCAGAGACCATTCGCTCTCCACCTCCTGCTGTCCAGCACGCAAGAATGGATGGTGAGCATCCAACAAGATACCCGCAGCCTGCAAAAAAAGAAACCTCGCAGACTGCCTCAAACCCGCAGAGTAAGAGTAAGGCAACACGGGTCGTCGGGTACACGGAATACACCAAAGGCTACCCGTTTGCGAGTCCTGCAAACATGGGCTATCACCAGCATTCTTCCAACACAAACAGATCGCCCATTCAACAAACTGAAGGAAGCCAACGCGGAAATTCTAAAAATCACCCGGAAAGTGAAAATCTGGCAATCACGGAAGGATGCATGTGGATGGCGCAGAGAGCAGAGGAAGTAGAGAATTCAAAACGGAGCATGCAAGCTCCTCGTCCGCCGAAAACGCCGCCGCCCCCTTCTCAAGACCTTTGGACCTTCCGGCGTTCCATCCTACTTCCTGCCCCAGGTGTTTCCTCTCCACGTGTCAGAAATCAAATTGCATTGCTCACAAACGTGCCAAAAAACCAAGCTCAAGAATCGCCTCCAGGACCCTATACACATGATGAATATCTTTCTGAAAACCCGGGGCCCGTGCAGCCATTGCCATCGGGAAGTAACATAAACTTTGTTTACAAGACGACTGACGCAGACGTGCCCACGTTTTCGGAACCGAAGGAGGCAAGGCAGGCCCTGGCGAGTGCGAGGGGGCTAGAGGAACGTCTTCAACAGTCACTGGCCACGCCGTTGAACTCTGAGGCACATGCGAGCACCCTGCGCATCGAGTTGCAGGAGAAACTGCAAGAGGTGCAGCAAGTCATGGCGGAGAAAGAAGCCTTGCCCTGGCCACAGCTGTCGTCATCGTCGAGTAAATTGCAGCAGGCATCTGATTCGGTCGCCGACTGGATGAGCCTGCCACCACTGACGGCAACATTTCCTGTGCAAAGACCCGCTGTCCAAGTTGCAGGCGATCTTGTCGCTAGCCCGAGACTACTCAGCGGGGCACGGACGTCACGATTTCATGAGCAAAGACCCACTGTCCAAGTCGCCGGCGATCTTAGCCCGAGGCCACTTAGAGCGACAACGGAGCCGAAAGACGATGCAGTCCGCGAGGAGGTGGAAGACCTGGACTTCATGAAGACTCTGAGGAAGACGGTTGCGAGTGACAAAGAACGCGAGCGGCTCATGCTCGAATGGCTCCTCACTAAATACACATGAACGTGGTTGTTCACGTGGAGACTGCAGCAGCGACTCACAGACACGTGCGTATTGCAAGAGAAATGGACCGCGGTTCTAAAACGAACTCCACACAACCCTTCTCTGCCGAATGCTCACGAACCCTCACACGGCCGACACATGAGTATGAAAGTGCGTACGCGGTTTCACATGACGCAGTTTCTTTCTCTCTCTCTCTCTCTCTCTCTCTCTCTCTCTCTCTCTCTCTCTCTCTCTCTCTCTCTCTCTCTCTCTCTCTCTCTCTCTCTCTCTCTCTCTCTTTCCCTCTCTCTCTCTCTCCCCCTCTCTCCCTCTCTCTCTCTCTCTCTCTCCGTGCGTTTTCGCTGTCATATTGGCGTGGCTCGAGTTTGACCACGACACCAATGATTTTTTCGATAGACAGTGTACATAGAGTACAGCCAGGAGCCCATTCACTGACTGCTTTGACTAAAGTTCAAGACTGCCCAGCTGTTATTCTGGCCTCAGACGTTGCTGTTGCGTGCTGTCGACACTTGCCCTCAAGATTATACCATTTAGTCTCAACTCCGTTGTGCGCCCCAACTTGAACCACCTTCCCTCAGTCCCTCCCTCCGTCCGTCAAAACGCTCTCTTACCTCGTTGATAACCTCAAATGGGACGTGACAGGATTGGACCGTGACCTTTTGTTTTCCAATTAAACACTCAACACACCCACCCTCGTGCGCAGCACTTACACGGGGTGCGTAACCTCAAAACTTGGAGGAGCAGGTGCTGATATCGACACGAAGTGTCCCATCTCAGACACCTGCCATCGTTACCCTCCATCAGAAAAAACCCTTGGTGTGAAGAGACACGAAGAGATAATGCACATGCGCAGGCGCAGGCGCAGGCACTTGCACCATGCACGCACATTCAACACCATGTACGCACTTGAATGTGCGCACGCACGGATGCCTGCACAAATGCATGCGTGCGCACACGCGCAGACAAAAGAGTAGTTCCAACAAACTCTCTCTTTCATATGAGGAGGAGGATACATGCCAGATGAGGAGGAGGATACTTTAGTTCCAACAAACTCTCTCTTCTCCCTTTACTGTCTCTCTCAACCTGGGATTCGTGCATGCGCGAAAGCTCGGACTCGCCAGCACACACGGCAATCAGCACATGCAGGTTCGGCGAATACACCTTCAAATGCTCCGGAATCCCCATGTGATTTTCGCCTGAAGATGTTCGTGCAGAGAGTTCGTGCAGAGAGGAGCATGCGACAGACGGGGGAGTATCAGAGAGGGAACAACGGAGGGATGGGGGGCAGCTGGCAAGGTGGAGGGGCGGCGTTTGGCTAATGGGCCTTGGGGAGGGAGGCGAGGGGGGTTTAGGGGTTAGGGTTAAGGTTTTTGGGTTTCGGGGGCGCTCGTCCGGGTTCGTTCTGCGCAAGGAGGGCTTTGCGTACATCTGTCTCGTCTCTGCTTACGCAAGTGAGGCCTTCAGTGCTCGCATGCTCGCGCAATGTACACTACGAAAAAACCAACGGATACAAATTACAGTGGAATTTGCCGCAGACGTGCACTATCAACGGACGCTTTCCGCCCCTCTCGCCGCCGCCGCTTCCACCACCACTCCCATCTGCAGCAGTAGCAATGGAATGAGCCATGGTTGCGTCCCACAGCGTCTGCGCCTCGAGCATCAGGTCCGTTTTCTTTGTGCTGAACCCAATGTATGGGCATGCCGGTTCCGACGCGTCCGAGGTCGAGGCCGCCTTAATGGGCTGCATGGCGCCGGGCGCCGTCGCCTTCGCCGGGTCGGCGGCAGGCGGCGCGGGAGAAGACGGCGCTGGAGCGTGCAGCATCTCCATCAGGCGATTGAACTTGTCTCTGTAGTTCGCCGAAGGAGGAGCGATTGGGAGGGGTGCGAGATGGGTAGATGACGAAGGCTCGAGGTCAAATAAGGCGTCGCGGCCTCGCTTACCAACCATAGACACGTACCGGCGGGGGGCGTTGGCAGCGATCACAGGGAGCTGCCAGACACGAACACCTCAGTGCTCACGCACATCGATCGTTGATTAGCAAGCCATGCACGACAACGATCAATGTGCGCGAGCCCTGAGGCGTGCTAATCAATCTCTTTCCACACCTGCGCGGCCTTTGCATACTCTACCAGAGGTCGATAGTCCTTGTAATTCCCCCACGCTCGGGCGTCAGAAATGAAGTCAGTCTCGCGGATGAGTCCTTGCAAGTATTCATTCATGACCACCTGAACATCCCGTTCGAACATCTCCAGGGACAGCACAATTTGGCGGGTGTTTCCGTGCTCCTCATGCACTCGCTTGAGGAGGTGGGATTCCAATCTGTGGGCCTCAGCATCGTCATGGACTTCGCCTATCAGGAGCACGTCGTGCTCGCCTGCTTCCGTCACCAGCTCTTCCACGCTGCTCGGGCGCACGCGATGGCCGGTCTGCGAGGTGACGGGGCGGAGAGGGTCATCGACACGCCGCACGATGTTGAAGCCCTGAGCGCAGACATGTGGCCTGTTATTCCTCTTCTCAGCCTCGTCCTTGCGTTTCTCTGCTTTTGGCGAAACGCCGGAGACTGTAAGAATGGCTGCACACGCAGAGTAAAATGCCAGCACCCTGCCGCAACTTTGGTAGCCCGCGCCTTCTCGCCTGGAGCTCGGACCCGCTCCCGCCAACAGGCCTGCGCCACCACGAGCGCACACACGCTCGTATCAGATACCCCCGATTCCACTCACAGCCCCGGCAGCGCAAGCACAGAAGAACAAACAGGTGACTGCACCTCGCGTCCCCCCGGGGGTCAACCCAGCGGAGGGGAGCTTTGCGCTCGCCGCAACGCGTGGCAGCACGGAGCGCGCCAGTGGCGACAGCGCCTGCCCGCGTCGCCACAACGCCTCCTGCAGCATCAGGTGCACCCGCTGCCGCGTCGATCGCGGAGCGCTGTTCATCGCCCTTTTTCTTAGGCGTTCTGGCGGACCACGAACAAACGACATGGTTGCATTATGGTGGAGGCGCTTGCTGACTGCTGTGAACGGCAGAAGCAGCACGGGGCGGGTGTGCGTCCCGGCACTGCACGCCCCGCGTCGCGCGGTGCATGGGCCGAGTCCGCGCGTCCCTGCCTCGCCCCTCGCGCCGCGATCAGCCTTTTCTCGGAGCGCCTGCGAGCACGCGGTCCATTTGCCGACGCTGGAGCTGCCCAGTTCCGTCGACGCAGCCGCGAAGCCGACGATTGCGGTGGCCATGTCAGGTGGAGTTGATTCGTCGGTGACGGCATGGCTGCTCAAGGAAGCTGGGTACAACATTTTTGGAATACACATGCAAAATTGGGACGAGGAGGAAGAGAAAGGAATGCATGCAGAGGTCTCAGGGCATTGCAGCTCGGCGCAGGACTTGTTAGATGCTCGTCGCACTTGCGATCTGCTTGGCGTGGAGCTGAAGCTGGTGCGCTTTGTTCGAGAATACTGGACTGACGTGTTCGATCCCATGCTCCGGGACTACATGGCTGGCGCGACGCCAAATCCCGATATCGCCTGCAATCGCGAGATCAAATTCAACAGTCTCCTTGAACAGGCACACCTTCTCGGTGCACACATCTTGGCAACTGGGCACTACGCGCGTCTGGAGTACACGCACGAAGCCGCTCGTCTCCTGGAGGCCAGAGACGGGACAAAAGACCAGAGCTACTTCCTCTCGAGCGTGCCGGGGTCGGCATTCAAAAAAGTGATGTTCCCGTTGGGGGTCTTATTGAAAGAAGAAGTGCGGGCAATAGCATCTGCTGCCAACCTCCCTGCCGCTTCCAAACGCGAGTCCATGGGACTTTGTTTTGTCGGTCGGCGGCGCTTCGACCACTTCCTCTCCAACTACCTCCCGGACATGCAGCCCTCTGCCATTCCTGCGTCGTCCTCGCCAGCTTCAGCGACGGAAGCCGCTGCCGCATGCCCCTCGCAGATGGGCGGACAGTTCGTGTGTGTAGAAACACGTCGTCCATTGGGGCCTCATAAAGGGCTTCACCTGTATACTATTGGCCAGGGCGCGAAAATCTCCGGCGCTGCGGTGCGCTTGAGCTTTGTCGTATGCCTGCTGCCTGCTTGCCAGCGTGCGCGTGCGTGCACGCGTGTGTGGCTGTCTGCAGAAATATTGTCGTGCGCGGCCGTGCAGAGCACCTCCACAAGGGCTTCATTCTCGCGCGCGATCTTCTCTCTCTACACGTGTGTGTGTTTGCCTGTGTGTGTGTCAGAGAGGGAGGGAGAGGGAGAGGGAGAGAGCAAACGTCCGTTGCGTGCGAGGCGTACGGCTTCTGTCTGAAGCGCCGAGAAACCTGGTAGGTGAAATGGTATGCAGCAGCCAAAAAAGACAGCAACATTCTTGTCTCTATACTAAGTCTCTTTTGACACTTGCGGATACCTCAGGTCTCTTTTGACACTTATACCGCAGGTCTCTTTTGACACTTGTGGATACCTCAGGTCTCTTTTGACACTTATACCGCAGGTATCTTTTGAAATTTTCGGATACCTGTGGTCTCTTTTGACACTTACACCTCAGGTCTCTTTTGACACTTGCGGATCTCTTTTGACAGGTGAAATGGTATCTAGCAGAGACCTACTATAGTGTCAAAAGAGACCTACTATAGTGTCAAAAGAGACCTACTGATATCTTTTGACAGGTGAAATGGTATCTAGCAGCGAACGGCGAAAGAAAGCAGCAACATTCTTGTCATTTATTTTTTTTAATTTCTTGTTTTTCAGGTGAAATGGTATGTAGCGGCGAAAGAAGGCTCCAACCTTCTTGTCGCCCCCAGCTCTGAGCACTCTTCCCTGTATACCACTTCGATGCTGGCCGGTCCTGCGCACTGGATTGCAGGTGCGGAATTTATTATGCCACTCACTGCACGCTGACAGACAATGGTCGGGCCCATCCAGCTGTGTTTCTGACAGGACAGAAGCGGTTACAGGACACGTGCCGTGTGCGGATGGCGAGTGTGACAGTGGCGCAAAAGGTGCGCCTGCGCCAGCATCGCGGGCGCCTGCTGGCAGGACTGCGGCGGAGGAGGGGGAGGAGGAGGAGGAGGAGGAGGAGGCAGGGGCGCTGTGTGGCCTTTGGAAAGACACGTCGGAATGGATCATGTGTGAAGCCCGGATCCGGCATTTGCAGCCGCTGTCGCGATGTCGTGTCAAGCTTTCGCAGGCCTCCACGAACCTCTCGCATATCGACGGCGCTGACCACTCATTCCGTCTGGCGCCTTGGGGTAGGTTGTGTTGCTAATGTGTTGCTAATGTGTTGCTAATGTGTTGCTAATGCAGGTGTGGCTGTCCATGTATGGCCCTGTCCTGGCATGCTTATGTGTGTGTGTGTGTGTGTGTGTGTGTGTGTGTGTGTGTGTGTGTGTGTGTGTGTGTGTGTGTGTGTGTGTGTGTGTGTGTGTGTGTTTTTTTGTGTGTGTGTGTGTGTGTGTGTGTGTGTGTGTGTGTGTTTGTTTTTGTGTGTGTGTGTGTGTGTGTGTGTGTGTGTGTGTGTGTGTGTGTGTGTGTGTGTGTGTGTGTGTGTGTGTGTGTGTGTGTGTGTGTGTGTGTGTGTGTGTGTGTGTGTGTGTGTGTGTGTGTGT
>Ga0315899_10006014_pt1 | contig 13057 bp, 19 predicted proteins | sample LakEriMetagenome_2_FD_203518 | JGI IMG/M metagenome (GOLD analysis project Ga0315899, IMG submission 203518) | Freshwater fungal communities from buoy surface, Lake Erie, Ohio, United States - Buoy 4 MA112 | ecosystem: Environmental > Aquatic > Freshwater > Lake | place: USA: Lake Erie, Ohio...
GTGAAGTCGCGCTTCTGCCCTCCACACGTGACCCACGCAATCGTGCACTCTTGCCGCACATGCTTGCACGGCATGAGTGTGTGCTGCGGGTCTTATCTGGAGAGTCTTTCTGGCTCTCGTGTGGTGACTAGTGTCAATGTGAAACTGTGAAATAAGGAATATTGTCAATGTAAAACGGTACAATAAGACAAAGTCAACTACGGGAGAGTCCTTCTGGAGAGTCTTTTTGGCTTTCGTGTCGTGACTCGCGTATCGTCACTGTTGACTTTCATGACATGATATATGGTAACTCTTGTCGTGATATGATACGTGATAACTCTTGATTCTTGTCTCTGGACTTTTGTCTTGTCGCATGCCTCCGGTCTCTTGATCTCATGTCTCACGCCTGAGGACTCCATTCTCTCTTCTCTTCATCACTGGCGTCTCTCCCATCTTCAAGACTCTTGTCTCTTGTCGCATGACGGTTGTCACTCCTCTGCCTTTGACGTTTGTCCCTCCTCCTCGCAATGCAGGTGAGGTGGCCAACGCCGATTTACACAAAAGGCGGACAGGTGTTGTCTCGAGAAGCGTTGGAATGGCTGGGCAGCCTGGTGCAGGCGCACCCAGAACGCACGCAACACTCGCAACACTCGCAATGGGTGGCTCGAGGGATGGGGAGGTACCTCGTAAACCACTTGCGTTGCGAGGCAGGGGAGACGCAAAAGGAGGAAGGGCAACGATGTGCAAGCGTCTACGCTGAGCTGACGCAGGGCATCGAAAGGGAAGCGGGAAGAATGCTGCGCGCCTTGGGCCAGCACCCGTTTATGACACGGTACAATCGCCTTGCGGACAGCTTGTCAGGGCGGCAAGTCTCGGTACGTCTGTGCGCGCTCGAGTTTCACCGGGTCCTCAAGGGCGGTCACTCCGTCCCCTCCTTCTCTGCCGGGGAAAGCAGAGCTAAAAGGGGTGGAGGTGGTCCTCGTGGCAACCAGGGAGATGGTCCTGGCATCCAGGGAGAAGGTCCTCATGGCAGGCCCTCAGCTGCTAATGCCTCTAGGCCTTGGGGCTCTTCGGCGGCTGGCCCTTGTCCCAGAGGCCTCAGTCACTTTGTTGGATTCCTATTTGTGACAGGCAACGACCAAGCGCAGGAGGCTGGCCGTGGCAGCGGCCACGCTGAGCGGTCTGACCTGCCGCCTGACGGTACTCTCCTTTCCCCCCTCATGATGCCTTCTTTTAGGCGTCCTGTATCCTGTGCACTGCTTCGTGGGTGACGCGAGTGAGAGCAGGAGTGCACCTCATGGATGGGCGTATCTATCATCCCTCCCAAAGGCGCGTGCATGGAGTGGAGGCTCAAGCCGGGATGCTGGTATGCTTCCGAGCCTTTGAACCCTTCCACGCGCTTCCTTAGCCCCCTCGTTCCCCGCATCTCGTCCCCCCCCCCTTTGCCCAGTGCAGCCCTCGCTCCTCACCACATCCAATCAGAACCAGGTGGGTGTTAAGGAGAGGGGTCATTGTGACGACCATGGCCCATGTCGCCACAATTCCGCGTGTCGCGTAAGGAATCACGGGCACGTGATTTCTCATGCGACTATGCGGCAGGTCTGATGCGACTACGTGACCGATCATTTGATGCGGTCATTTAATGCGACTATGTCGCAGGTCATTTGATGTCTGATGACTGTGGCAGGAACACATTGGGAGGAACACAATTAGGAACACAATTAGGAACACATTAGGAACACAATCATTTGATGTCTGGCAGGTCATTTTCCCTCACATGGTTCAGTTCTACGTGCCAAGTGCAGCGGGGGAGTTCAGCGCCATCTACTTCGAGTTTATCGTCGACTGAGCATCGCACAGTGACACATTACAACAAGGAATGAATCTCGCCCTCCGACCTTCAGTCGCTTCTTGATTGTCAGCTTCTCTCTCTCTCTCTCTCTCTCTCTCTCCGTGCTGTGAGCGACGAGTGCTTGTGACATACCAGGAATCTCTGTTTGTACAAAAGAAAGACGCTCAACGTGGAAGACGCGAAGACAATGGGGCGTTTCTCAACCTTGCACCATTGCTACACCCTTGCCCATGTGCAAGGCGGCGTGTGACCGGGGTGCGCAAACACAAGCTTCAATTGAGAAACACCCCTTTCGGGATCTTCTATGCGGTCAAGACTTTACAAAGCACTATCCCAGCTCGTCCTGCAGCAAGGACGAGAGTAACCGGGGGCGTCTGGGCGGTGGGCGGCACGAGGACAGTGGACACAACGCGATGGAGGGCAGCTTGGATAGGTGGCAGCTTCAAGACGCGCTGCTCCTGCGCTTTTTCCTGGTCCATCACCTCAGCGGACTGCTGTAATTGACCTGCGTCGGCTTTGCCGTGGTCGTTGCCCATCGGTGCTGCGCGCGTGACAACATAGTCCTTGAAGCATCGATGATCCGAGCCACTAGAACCCCCGGCAACCGTCCGCTCCTGCCGCTCTTCGTGCGCCACGCTCACCTTCACACCGGCTTTGACGCTTCTGATTTCAAATTGGCGCTCCATGTGCGGCGTGTGTGCGAGGAGCCTGACCGCCATCAGGAGTTGTGCGTGTGGTACGGGCAAGCTTCTGGCAATGGTATCATCGTCGAGTACTATCTTGAGCACCTGTCCCTCCGACGAGGCCAGGAGCAGCGAGCTGCAATGCGGAAGCCAGGTTGTGTGCCAAAAGACAAAGGGGCGAGCAAAGAGGTAGCGCATAATCCCGGTCTTGACTGACAGCATGGCTACCTTCCCATCATCCTGCGTCACCACAACACACGGCCGCCCATGATACACTATTCGACTGCCTCCGCCTTGTACCTGCGCTCCACCCGTGTTGCGTGAAAGCGACCCGGTGCTGGGGGGCGCACTGAGATCGGGGAGCCACGTGACGCTGGTTACCCATCCCTTGTGCCCACTTTGCACTGGCATGAAAACTGGCCACTCTGGCTGTGTGTGCGCCGTGGAGTTAGCGCTGGCGTGCCGGTGTCAAAGGCGGGCAGGTGCTAGCGGCGTGGTCAAGACTGCATGCAGTTCCGCTTCTACCTCTCTACACCGCATGCCGTGCTTTACACACCCCACCCTCCACACTCTGCACTCGCATCTGCCTCCCACAGGCGAAGAGACCTGTCGAATATCCCACAGGCGGATGCGCCCGTCGATACCTCCTGCACACCAGCCGTCGATGCCATCATGCGCCATCCAGCTAGTGAAAGCAAGCGTGATGCGGCATGGGCGTAGTTGCAGCAAGTCGTTGCAGCAAGTCGAGTACCACTAGCAGAGCGCATGCCTGCTGCCCCGCCCCACCGCCCCAAGCCTTGCCTCTGCGCACGCACGCATTCGGGCAACGAAAAGGGAGACGGGGAGACCTGTGACAAAGACGGCGTGAAAGCTCGCTTGTGACACACACACACCTGTGATACACAAACACACCTGTGGCAACAGCACCATGTGACACACACACACACCTGTGACAAAGACGGCGCCGGAGCACCATGTCACGCACGTCACCTGGCATCCGTCAGCTGCCCCCACCGTGATCACCCCGTCCCAATCCACGTGCAATTCACTGGCATCTGCCAAACGGCACAAAAATGTGAAAGATGTCAAAGATAGAATGACAATGACAATCTCATATCAACCCTACACAATGACAATGAGATGAGCAAGATAGAATGACAATGATAGATTGACAAAGACAAAGACAAAGACAATCTCATGTCAACCATACACAACGACAATCAGATGTCAACGATACAATCACTGCCATGTTTGGGGGACTAATAGATCGTCAGGGGGACCTCGCACCTGTGAGCGCCCCCCCCCCCCTGCTTGCTTGCTGCCCCGGGGTGGAGAGACAGAAGGGGACAATCAACGTGTGCCCATTGCTGTTGGCGGCGGCCAGGTACCCGCGGCCTTCGCACCCGCTCGCGCTACCTGCAGGCTGAGGTACATTGCTCATAGGCGACCAAGCCAGGCAGCTGGCGTATCCGCTCTCAATCTCGAGCCTCCCAAACTCCTCGCAATCTACCCTGTTTTGCCCTCGCAGCATCCGAACCCATGTTAGGGTTTAGTTAGGATTTAGTTAGGGTTGGGTTAGGTCATTTGCCCGCGCTGTAGCATTACATCAATCGTAAAATAGATCTTAGTAGCGTTGTTGTTAGTGAGGACTTGGCAGACACGCAATATTCTTGAGCATGTGGCACAAACGCACACAGGCGGCTCTCGCGTAGGATCAGTCTATACTTGGGGTTGGAGGCAGCCTGTCTGCCTGTCTCAACTTCGGGTTCGAGGCAGAGTGTCAAGAAGAGACGCATCAGCTCACGTGACAGCTCACGTGGGGAGCGTGCTTGGAGGGCGGCACACACGCACCAGTTGGACTTGTCGCCAGGCTTGCCGCTTGCTTCCTCCCTCACTGGTGGCAAGGGAACGGACACGAGGACGACGTGCCCGGAACTGGAGGCGACAGCGAGCACCCCCAGTCTCTGCAGGCCCCGGGCGCCGCCGGGCCACGGACACCAAGCCACCGCATGCACCAAGGCCCCGCGCCCCTTGAGATGTATGACCATGGCCAGCTCTGGAGCAAGCCATGCACCCGAGAGCTCTGGTGCAAGCCCTGCACGCGCCTCGCTATCTGCCCCTTCCCCTCTGCCGTCCTTGCTCTCTGGCGCAACTAGCTGCACACACACTCTCTCCCGGGTTCACGGCGTTAGGCGCTTGCGGCACGGGCTGGCCGCAAGAGCAAAACGCAAGGCCCCAAGAACAAGGCGCAAGGCCCAAATAATACGCCGCCATACGCGCCGAGCACCGAGAGGAGACCTGCCAGATCTGGAGGGGACAAGAGCCATGAAAGCGCTTGCCCAACGCCGTCTCCTGCCCATGCGTCCCTGCCCTGTCATCCCACGCGACACAAGCATGACCCGTGCAGACATGTGCGCATCATCACGTGCAAGCGACGACGACATGCAGGACACACACCTCTCGTCCTCGAGGATGGGCGGCAAGAGCGGCATAGACAGCCCCCTTGCAAGGGCCACTCGCCATTCGTCCGCTCACATCCAGAGCCCACACTACATGCACCAGCCAGCAGCTCACGCGTATCAAACACAACCAAAATTCAACTTGAATGGGGCGGACAACAGGACGCGGTGAAGGACCGAGGCATGTGGACAAACCTGAACCGCCGGCGAAAAGTACACATTCTTGGCCAGCGCCCCGTGCACCCCCGTCAGCAGCACAGCCATGGTCCCCCCTCTTTCTCTTTGCCCCACCGTTCGCACCCATGCCCGCGTCCGCCTCAGCTACTGCCGAGGGGCTAGCGCTGCCATGGTGCATGGCGCTAGAAAAGAGAAGCACAGGGCCCAGGTCCACCGCCTCGCCGTCGTTGCTGCCGTCCTGCATGGGAGGGCGGCGGGCGGCAAGTGAGGGTGTGCGGGGTACAGAAGTGCCTGGCTTCGGCAGGGGAACACACGCCACCAAAGGCTGCCTCACGGCGAAGCACCCAGCGCAAGTGCAAGAACACATGGTGCCGCGGGCGCACATGGGGGCTTGCACTCGCGCCAACGCCAGGGAAGGGGGGCGGGATGGAAAGAGAGACGTTCAGAGAGCCCCAGACAACAGGGCATGATTCGCGCAGGGTCTCGGTGATGGGTACGCCAGGCTGGATGTCAGGGCCCTGCAGACTCAAATGTCCACCGCGTTCGTCAACAGGACGGACACGCACAGCACCATCAGGCCTTTCTTTGCAAAAGATGCGTGCGCAAGGTGTGTCGCAGAACAGCACGGATCATCATTATTCATTATCATCGCACCATCAAAAAACTCTCAGAACCTTCACGTCCACACGTCACGGTCCGTTTAAACACACATAAAGAATGGGAACGCGCGGCGGCGTGTGGGTCATGTCGGTGTATCTGGGGCTTTTGTGCTGGATGGAGAGCATCAACCCCACCCTCTCCTTCACATCAGGACCCCAGATCTTTCGCGCCCCGAATGCCGACCGCATACTCCGGTCTGAGCTGCTCTAAATCTCTTCCTCTGCTTTTCCCTTTCCTCCTTCCGCCCTCTCGGTCTTGCTGCGCGCATGCACACGCATGACACTCATTCAATCTGTCCTGACTCCTCCACAATTGATATCAGCAAGTCTGCTTTGCGTTCCTCGGGCGTCGTGCTCAAACGTGCGGCCGCGAGCGGCAGTGGTAAATGCCGCAGTAAAGGTGACGTTGAAAGTAGAAGCATGCAACTGTGCATGAAACTATTCTTGACGATCTATGCTAGTGTGCAAGCGAGTTGCAATCCTCGAGTTTCAATAGGGCTTGATCTTGCTGAGAGGGCGTAATCTAGCAGAGATGGCTGTCCTTCCTCTCTGAGAGTCCTCTCCTTCCTCTCCCCACGGCCTCGCTCTTGTTTTTGCTTCCGTGCTGCCCTGCTCACGGCTTTCGAGAGGCAGACTTCACCCTCTCACAGACAGGCACGCTTCTGCTGCTGCCTGTCTGTCGCTCACTCGCGCTCTCTCTTTATCTCTCTCTCCTTGCGATCTTCCGCGCAGCACTCAAGATGGGGCTGTTCGACAGCCTCACCAAGGGTATGGAGGCCATCATCGGCGCCCAGGTGTATGTGTGTGTGTGTGTGTGTGTGTGTGTGTGTGTGTGTGTGTGTGTGTGTGTGTGTGTGTAAATGTGTGTGTACAAGAGTGTGTAAATGTGTGTATGTGTGTATGTGTGTGTATGCACACACACACACACACACACACATACACACACACAGGAGACGACGGACATAAACGTGGCTGCGAAGGTGACGGTGGCGGAGTCGGTGCTGGTATCAAACGCTCTGGCAGAAGGATGGGAGGAGTATGTGGATGAGGCAACAGGTACAGACTTACAGACGCTCACGTCCATGTACAGCCGCGACACGCCATGGTGCAAGTGCCGGCCGCAGCGGCCGGTCCTCTCAGTTTGTGTGTCCCTCGGGCGCGTGCGCAGGCGCCTTCTCTCCTCCCTCAGCAGGCTGCACAGAGTCGGCAAGCACTGAAAGGGTTCGACCTAGGTGCTGCAGCGTTTTCGTAGGCGACCAGGCCCATGAGAGCAATGTGAGGAATGAGAGCAATGTGAGGAATGCGAGTACTGAGAGGCTTCCTGGTGGCTTCACAACTGAGGAAGGAGAGGAATCTTGGTGCTTTGAGAGCTTGACAGCCTGGGGCCTGCTGCTTTCGCAGGCGTACCCTACTTCTACAACGCCGCCACCGGGGTCACCACGTGGGACAAGCCAGTGGAGACGACGATGAGCACCATGACTGCCACCAAGACAGCCAATGCCGCTTCCTTACCTTCCTCGCCCTCACCGTCCTCGGGCTCACCTTCTATGCCTTCCTTGCCTTCTCCCTCGCCCTCCACACCCTCGGACGAGGCGGCGCGCATGACGGTGACGGACGACTACATGGATATCCAAGCATGCAGCAACTTCTTCGTCCAGTCCTTCTGGGAAAAGGTCCCCAGCCCGAACTGTGCAGCCCTCAACGTGCCCCCATCACCCTCCCTCGCATGCAGACGCGCACGTGGGCGCTTTGTGGTCTGCTGCCTCGAGCGCGCGTGCATACTCAAGCGGGGGAGCGAGGAGTGCGTGCAGCGGCAACCGCAAGCAAGCGCAACCACAAGCCAGTGAAGCGCGAGAGATACATGCAGGGCACCACGACCCTGGATCGAAGCTTTCGGCTGAGTGGAGCACAGCGGAAGGCGTTGGAGGAGGAGCAAACGCGGGACATGGAGGATCGCTACGGGAAGCTCTTGGGGGACAGGACGCTCAAGTCGGCGCTCGTCATCATGCGCGACGCGAGCGGCCAGATCGAGGGGTGCTGCGGCATAGAGTTGGCTGTGGCCGACACCGACGCTTTCCAACCTCTCAAGCGCAGCGAGGGTGAGAAGATGCTCAAGTTTGGCCTGGCAGCTCTTGGTGGGCGTGCGCGCAACGAGCTGAGAGGCAAGCCGGTCCAGTTCGTGGCTGCCAGCGTGTTGCCGGAGGGCTATGCTCTCATTCCGGTCCTGTCCAACCTGGCGGTGCGCGAGGAGTCGCGAGGGCGCGGCCTCGCACGCCTCCTCGCCCGCCGTTGCGAGGTGATTTCTGCTTCTTGGGGCTTCTCCGAGTTGATGCTCCTGGTCGAGGTGAGTTGATGCTCCTGGCCGAGGTTCTTGCCGCTGTCCCGCTTCCCCGCTACCCGCGAGCACCCTCTTGCCTCGCTCGCCTCCCCGAGCCACCTCATCCATGCCTTCTCCTCTACGGTACCTTATCTTATCAACACATCCTGCCTGCCATTCTGCTTGCCACTTCTTGGTGTGTGAAATAGCTGCAAAGTGCGGCTGCAGGACGCAGGGCGCCTCGGAGGCTCGGGATCGCGTTGCATATTTGCACGTGGTTTCCCATTGCGATGCCTTTTCGCCTTCTTTTCGCCTTCCTCGCCTTTGGCACTTGACCGCCTCGAGCCTTTTGTGCTCATGCTCGTGTGGGAGGTCTGAGTGTGTTTCAGACCTCCCTGTTGGCCTGCAACGGCCGGGAACGGCCTGCACTGAAACGGGCGTTGTGGGTGCTTGTGCAGGAGAGCAACGGAGCTGCCCGCAGCCTTTATGAGGCTCTCGGCTACCAGCGCGTTTGGACTCGCAACGTCCCTGCCGCTCGTATTTCTCAAGTCTGCCTCCCTCCCTCCCGCCCGCCCTCCCGCCCTCCCTCCCTCCCGCCCGCCCGCCCGCCCGCCCGCCCTCCATCCATCCATCCCTGGCTCCTTGTGCATGAGTCGGAGTGGAAGATGGAGCACACGAGGTGTGGACTGACAAGAGGCATGGCCGTGTATCACAGGAGGGCAACGGAAAGACGCTGACGATGGAGAAAGTGTCAACGATTGCCATGGCTAAGGCCTTGTAAGTGTGGACGCGTGGCATGGCCAAGGCTCTGTGAGCTGCTGCACCCGTGGTCTTGAGGGTTGGGTGTTACATGTTACAAGGCGGGTCGCGATGGAGGAGAACCAGCAAAACCTGAAGGAGAACGTTCTCCTGCGGTTTAGGAACCTAAACTGCCTTTAACCTGCGCCATGCTTGCACACCACCCAGTCCTTCCACGTGTTGACGTGGCAACAGTGCAAGCCGCAAGAGTGCTCTCACTTCCTGGGGTTCGCGACGCATGAATGATGTTAAGGACGCATGGATGACGTAAGGGCCTCTGATTGCTCCATGCAATCATACTCAAAAACCAATTGACAATCGTGTGTACACACCTACACCTCAACCTGCTCTCAATCCCACCTACAACCACAAGGGCGTTGGTACACGAGGGCGCATGGCGGAGAGAGTGGGCTCATGGCGGAGGAGGAGGAGGGGGGGGAGGAGGAGGAACACGGATTTATTCGTGTTCAACTTACTATAGAGGAACCAGAGTCATGACATGCGGTCATGAGCTTCATTTTTTCAGATGCTTTCCAAGAGGCTTTCAGATGCTTCCCAACTCGTCTTTCTTCCGCGCAGTGCGGCGCAGCAAGCACTAGGCACTGCACTAGGATCCGTGTCACGGTCGAGGGTCATAATGGGCGTGTGATATGTGACAGAGGCCAGTGCCTGGTGGCCATTAGCCCTTACGTTTCCGCTGAATACCGCAATCCCCATGCATCTTTTGCTGCTGTGGATGCTGCATATATCGAATGCAGTGGCGCTTGGTGTCTCTTGGTGTCTCTTGGTGTCTCTTGGTGCCGTGCATGGTGGCCAGGTGAAAGACGAATAGTTTTGTATCCTCTGCGGTGTAGAGGTCACTGAATGGAGTACCAATAAACAGCATACTCTCTGATTCCTGTCACGGTTACATGTCAGGCCCTCTGCCACCGGCAGGTGCAGTAGGGCGTGAGACGGAGAAAAGAACAGGAAAAATCATCCATTTGAATCATCCTTACCTTGCTTTTTCAAACTCGGCACCGTCACTGCCAATAGATTTGAGGGAGCCGGAATGCCGTGCATGTCGGGAGGTTCGCGAAGACTATCAATCCAACACACACGCGGGCTTCCGCCCACATACACTTGACCCCTACCAACAACAGCCCTGTTGCCAAAACCAACTACATGGCCCATTTGTCCACTGCATCAAAACTCACCTGCAGCGGGCTCAGAAACCCTTTGTGTGTGCGACGAGTGTTTATTTTCAAGGCACCGGGGTCACGCCTCGCATGGGGCCAATCAGCGTCCCCTTTTGGCGCACGCTGATTGGTCCGTGATTACAATCTCGAGTGGTCCTGCCCGAACCCCCCCCCGGCGGAATCCCTCACCCAGAATCCCTCACTGCCCAGGCGGCCTATACCGAGCGAGGCTCTATTGCCCGTGCGAGGCCAGAGGGGCGGCGCTCATCCCATTCTTAGCCTGGGGGGTTGCGGCTCCGCGTACGCTGCCCTGCCACATGGCCCTGAGGCTTTTGGCTGGGGTTAGGCCGGAGGCTTTCCAAAAGCATCCGGCGCTCATCCCATTCTTCGGATCCCGTGTCTGAGACACCACCGCTCTCCTGTCTGGTTGCGTGTGTGGATGTATGAGTGGCAGCAAAAACAGGTGCTGGCAACGAGGCAACCAGGCCACGGTGTGCAGGCATCGCCTAGACAACTGTCCACACGCCCATATCCTCACACCATATCCTCAAACCAGAGCAAGGGCAGACCCACACACAAACACACACGCACAAACAAACACACACACGCACACACACACTAACACACACACACACACACACACACACACACACACACACGCACTGGTACATCTGTATATGCGTAATGATTTCAATTAAATCCTTCACGATAGGTAATTTCGTGGAAATCACCATTAAACCATTAGGCGCTCATAGACTTATGGCGCTTGGTTTCATCAACACACACACACACACACACACACACACTGCAGATGGCGGGGACTCGAAGGAGCGTGAAGGAACCTGGCCAGTCTCTTCTGGTCCTGTGCTTCAACGCCGTGAGCAGCGGCTGGAGCATGGGACGAGCTCGACATGAGAGACGCTTGATGCCGGCGCAAGTCACTTCGCACTAAGGCGCGCAGCTCGCTGTTGGCTCCTCCGCATGCGCCATCACGTCCCCCACAAGAAGAACGACAGACTCTTAGAGCACGAGAGTCAAAGCTGCCCCACGCCATCTTGCGCAGGGGCAGAAGAAGAGGGAAAGAGACAGCAAGAGACAGCAAGAGACAGCAAGAGACAGCCAAAGGGAGCTAGAGAGGGGAAAAGATCGAGAACGACCTCTGCTGGTCTTTGATGCTGGAATCGACGCTTGAGGTTGGAGAGGTAGTCCCCATCACGCCAGCCATGTCAGAGTTGGCCGACCTGACAAGGTTGGGAGGGACCTTGGTGGATGGAGAATGGGTGTTGACAGTCCTGTTGGGGACGTTGTCACGTGTTGCCGACCGCGCGCCGTGCGGTCTGTCGCCGTCTTGTTGCGTCACGGATGCCTTCTTTCGCGCATCCTGTGGTGCGTCAACCGGAGACTGATGTTTCTCTGCATGTCCTTGAAGCCCGCGGGGCAGGGTGGTGGCATTGGCAGTAGCAGCAGCAGTGTAATGGGATGTTGAGAATGTAGATGTTGAGCTTGGACGCTGCCTAAGGTAATACGAAGAGAATTCGTCAAAAGAAATATTTTTGCTGAGATCGACGTCCATGTCTCCGTAGGTGTGTTGGAAAATGTCGCGGCTCTTGTCTTCTTGCGCGATCTTTGAAGGTAAACCCAGCCGCATGGCAAGAGCGGCATCGGCACGTAGACCCTTGATGAATTCAATCATTGAAATCTGTCCGTCTTCATTTCGGTCGAGGATTTCGAAAATCTCCTTGACCTCTTTCGCGCTCAATGCTTGACCTTCTCTTGCCTTCCTTTCGCTGTCGGGCGCAAGCGCGCGCTCATCAGTCGGTGAGCGAAAGACCAGAGACGATTGCAACATTGCACTTGCGCGGGGCTGGGGAGGGGCTTCTGTGCCGGTGCTACGCAGCGCCTGGAACGGCGCTTCGGTCCTGTCGCTAGAGTTGAGAGATCTGCCGCGCTCAACGGCCATCTGAGCTGCGCTTCGAGCAGTGTTGTCGCTAGAGTCGTGAGATCTTTCGATCTCTCTTCTTGATCGGCCGCCCTCATCCGGAGCCGCGCTGACTGCTGGCTTGTAGTGGGGCTGGAGCTCGTGGCCAGCGTGCCGCCCGCTGTCGCTCATGCTGTCGCTCACGCTTGAGAGCTTGGGCAACTTATCAAGTCGCTTGTCTCCACGTCGAGTCCGGCGCGGCCGCCAGTGTGCGTCTAACTTACCAGCGTGCGTCCCTGCTTCCGGCGGCAGCCCGCTTGTGTTGGCCGACGAGTAGTCTGCTGAGTGGTAGCCTGTTCCTGTCGTCAGTCAGCCTCTGAAGCGTCAGGCAACAGCCTACCCGTCGGCCAACACAGCCTGCTGACACGCGCCATTGCTGCCTTCCTTGCATGCGAGTATGTTGGATGAGGACACGAGAGCAAGTATGTGTCGCACCTCCTTGTGCATCAGAGCAGGCGCCGCTGTATGTGCCACCAGCACAGCGCTTGCATGAGAGCAAAGGGCTAGTACAGGTCGCAAGGGTGTGAGGCAGGATGTGAGGCAGGGTGTCAGGCAACTTGCAATACCAGTCCACACAGTGGTGGTCGTAGTCGTGGAACCGCTGCTACCACTGACCTTAGACGCTTGGTCTTTCTCTGCTCCGGATCCCGGTCCAGGCGAGCCCAACGCGCGCCTCGCCCCATTCTTGTCGTGGGCGTTTTCAGATTGCGAAGATTGCGGGTTCTGCGCACGGCATCTTCCTTCACTGGCCAGCTTGCGCAACCATGTGCTCACTCCATGTGCAATGTACATGCAACCACGTGCTGTCCATATGCTATGTTCATGCAACATCCCTCTGATGGCAGCTTCCCCAGAGCGCAGCATGTGCAGCACACTTGAGCACACCATGCGCGCCACACTTGTCCCTCTCAGGCTCGCGCACATGCTTTCTTCCCGGCATGTGCCACAAGACACGCCCACAGACATGTGTACAGACA
>Ga0315899_10006017_pt1 | contig 13051 bp, 28 predicted proteins | sample LakEriMetagenome_2_FD_203518 | JGI IMG/M metagenome (GOLD analysis project Ga0315899, IMG submission 203518) | Freshwater fungal communities from buoy surface, Lake Erie, Ohio, United States - Buoy 4 MA112 | ecosystem: Environmental > Aquatic > Freshwater > Lake | place: USA: Lake Erie, Ohio...
GCAATTGTGAGCGCAGCATACCTGGATTCTTGGTTGTTCGAACTGAGAATCCAAATAACGTCACCTTGGATGAGTTCACGCAAGGCCAGCATAGGACCATACGATTCTACATAGCCATCATTTGAACCTAGACTGATAATGGTCTTTTTGGATTCTGTCAACACAAACTGTCTATACAAGCCGTTGGCATAGTCCTCGGAATTGATGCCGGACTTGGCTTGCACAACACATTCTGGCCGCATCTGGCCGATACCAACTGCAATACTATCGCCTAAAATCAAACATTCAATCATTATTTATCTTCCTTACTGTGCAGGTTTAGTTGCGACGTCCATGAAAGGAACAGTAGACCCTGGAATCATAGTAGTAGGCAGTTGGCCATTCCACTTTTCAGCTTGAGTCAGAGCAATCAGACCAGCATTATCCTTAAGAGCTTCTGCCTTTGCCTTAATGGCCGATGCTTCTGCTTCACCACGGATACGAGTGGCTTCTGCTTCAGCAGTTGCTCGAGCAAGTTGTGCATCAGCTTCTGCTTGCGCCTGGATCACAGTAATCTCAGCAGTAACCTTTTCACGTTCTGCGTTCTGACGAACTTTCTGAACTTCGACTTCTGCGAGCATACGAGCTTCGATCGACTGTTCATACGCATCGGAGAAGTCAATGTTTTCGATCTGAACCGACTCAACAATGATCGGACCAATCACGGCTTTTTGAATAGCCATCTGCACTTCAGCAGCAAGACGTTCACGCTCTTGAATAGCAGTAGATGCGTTGAACTTACCGAAAATGTTCTTTACTTCTTCGAGAACCTGACGATCGAGAAGACGCGAGATAACACCGGCTTCACCACCGTACTCGCGGTAGATCGTCTCAACTTGATCTGCAGGGAAGCGATAGTTAACAGACAGGTTCAGGCCCGCAGTTTGTTGGTCTCGTGAGTAAGCAAGGATGTTCTCGTACAACTGAGCTTGCGATTGAACGCTAATATCAATCACTGAGTCGATAATCGGCATCTTAAAACCAAGACCAGGTTCTGACGTTCCAATCACCGCGCCATTTCGCAGGGCTACACCACGGTAACCTTCATCAACGGTATACCACGATCCACCAATAACAGTAAGAGCAGTAATACCAATAAGAGTAGCAAAAGTACCACCAACGATAGCATTCATTTTCATTTTCCTCATGTGATTATCATATTTTACCATAGCATCCCGATATTGCTCGGGTTTATCGAAGTCCCAACGATCAGGCTTTTGCATCAGGCTCAACCTTAGATTTCAGTGAATCATCTTGCACGTATTCGTTACCAGCTTCGTCAGTCTTATATGTGTAGCGTTCTGGTTGACGTTTAAACGTCACGTTTGATAGTAACCAGTATACACCTGCACCCAAGATGAATGCGACAACCGTTAATCCAATCATAGTATAGAAAGCCATTATTTTGTTCCCTTATCCAAAAAAGTACCACATCCAGAAGGCAAGAACACCAATCCACGGAATATAGATTTTACCACTGAGTTGAACTGTTCGCAACCCTGCTTTTACTTGTGGTGTATCAAAAAGCATGATGAGACCTACGATAGTAAGCGAAGCCCAGATGTGGGCCACAACACCGACGGTATACATAATCCAGTCCATTTTATTCCTCCAATGGATCAACCTTACAGAATCAATATAATCACTGTTAGGCAGAATGTCAACCACTGTTTTCAATTTATTTGATTAAATTGCTCCAAGTTTTGAGTTTGTTGCGCTTTACATCTACTCTATCTCTCAACTCTTTGTCTGTCAAGATACCGTGCTCGACCATCAGTTCGATCATGCAAAGAACGTCGCCCGCTTCTTCGATCAACAAATCCCTATACTTGTCGTTCTGGATTTCTTCGAGTGTAGTATACTTACGCATGATCTTCATACATACTTGCGTCAGTTCGCCACATTCTTCTGATGTAATCGCCATGAGTTGTTGTATGGTATTCAGAGGTGATTCCAGTTCTTCATTGCTTACCATGATTAATCCCACAGTCCAAAGTAATACTTTGCGAAGAGACGAAGTCCATTACCGATGCGATCGTAGTGAGCCTTCTGACCTACGTGATCAACCTCGAATGTATGGTTAGGTCCGTGGTTCATACGATAGAGTTCACTATCTTCTTCCTTGTCAAACTTCCAGTCAACTTCACCAGAGTAGAATTGTTCGTCACCTTTATCATCCTTAGAGCACTGTTCAAACGCCCAGATCATTTCATCTATGACCCAGTCCCAACGAGCATGTGTATTGTCGTCAATATCCCACTCGTCTTTTTTCGGTGGGGCAGCAGTGCTACGAAGATGTTCAGGAACGTCCTCATCATCAACGTGAGGCGAACCATGCTTCTTCTGTTTTAGTCGAATAAGCAGAGGATGAACGATCAGAGCAATCGTATGATCAGCACCCCAAACATCGTAGTCATCAATGCGGATCTTAATCTTGCGTTCGTTCTTGTCAAGATACTTGTTGATGGTCTTATTGAGAACATCCATCATAGCATCAGTGACTTTCTCAACTACGCGATCGTACCAAGTGTAGTCTTTCTCGCTGTAGTCGTACCCAACCACACCAAAGCGCTTTGCAAAATACCAATCCTGGAGTTTCAAAGGTCCAGAGATTCGATCGCGGTAAGGTCCGATAGTTGCTTTCATTCGCTTTCTCCAATTAGTTTTTTTAGACTCCACATAATAAAGTCGTAGTCACCATCTTCGTTAGAATACATGATATCATACGCTGTTTGAAGGCCAGCAATATATGCTTGTTTCATTAGGTCAATAGTATCATTCCCAAAGTCAACATCATATTGGTTCTTTTCTAGCCATTCTTGCCAAGTCATTCTTTTACCTCAACGTATTCAATTTTAGGGTAACCGTCTGTGTACATATGACGATGAGCGTCTGAACATTGATACCGTCCCATGCGTGTTTGAACTTCCAAGGATACTGTTTCAAAAGTAACTCCTAGGCATTTTCAGATTTTCGACCAGCCGGATCAACTTCTGCTTTGTTTCTTCAAATTGTTCGAGAGCAATCTTCTTGGTAAGATTGCAATCATCCATAACAGCGCTCATCTTATCAAGTATTTCTTTTACCTCAATACCGTCAGTACCAACTTCTCGAACCTTATCAATAGCTTCATTCTTGGTGCGCTGAATGTCAGCATCAGCTTTGGTATAATCACGGACAGCGCGGTCGAGCGCGCAGTTCAGACGTTCAAAAGCAAGAGTATCAATCATTCGATTACCTCGTATACCGGAACACCGGCTTCATTTCCAATGCGGACCATATGAGCAGTACCATTACCACCCTTAAATGCTATAATAACATGCGGTTGCGATTCTGTCAACATCTTTATGTTTCGGATTGGCCCTGCTCTTTTTCCATGAGTTTCCCAGTCCGCTTCATACACTCTAATATTGCTGACTTGCCTTGTCTTCGCCCACTCATGTGAATGTCTATCCGCCCCTCTTGCTCCTCCATGTGCCAAAGCAAAAGATTTTCCTGCCAAGGTTGCAGCCTCGAGCGCGCTGTCGAGGACTTTAAAGAGTCGTTCTCGGTTGTCATAATCTCTCCCTCCACAGACGAGTACTCGGAATTCATTCATTCCAATTCTTCATTTGGAAACTCTTCGGTAGGAACAAACACATATTCGCTCTGATCTGGTTGTGTCCAAGGAAAAGTAATATACACTCGGCTGTTACTACTCGTATAGTGGCTCTTGAACGGTTTACCATCATCGATCTCAGGATGCGTAGCCCACTCCCAGAACACTCGGCCCTCGATCCAGTATGCTTGACCATCCTCTCCTTTAAACACCACACTGTTGCGGCGGTTCTGCCAAGTGCTTTCACCCACCTCGTTCCACTCGTCGTCTTCGCCAGTCAACGGTGCGATAGGTTTCCATAATGCAAGTTTTTCAAAGAGAGCTACCGCATACGGTGCAGACATACCACTGTGCCCTTGTTCTGAGAACACTTTCAGTAGTTCGAGTGTCCCTTCTGCAAGCCAGCGATTTGGCCCGTCTTCCGGATCATTAATATCGTATCCTGCAAGTTTTAGCTCTTGCTCAGCCCATTCCATCCTAGCCATAATCATTTATCCTCATCATTCATTGTTTGCCACTGGTGTTTCTCCGAATATACAGCGCTAGTAACTCTCACAAATGTAGGGCACTGTGAATCGTTACAGACGTATCCCATTACCTGATCCAGTCGAAGACCACATCGGCTGCATTTGAAAGGTTGTTGCAGAACATCGGGCCCAGGATACGTTGGCGAATACGTTGGGACGTACGAGGGTTTCTCTTTTACCACCATTTCAATTTTGACTTCTGAACCCAACTCATAGATTTTATCAGCCTTAGAATCAAATTCAGGATTTCTGTAAAGCCATTCTAGATCGTTTACCATAACTAGAGCATGCCCTTGTTTGCTCCAGATATAATATTTTTCAGTTTTCATACTCATTTTATAATCCAATCCGTATTCATCCAGTCTGTATCTTCTGGCATCATCTCTACATTATCACCGTGCTGAGCTTTTAAACCCGACCAAATATGAGCATTGTTCATACGAAGACAGTATCCAGTCTTTCGGCATTCATAGCAAGATCCACTCGAGCCATAAAACATAAACGCATGTTCAGTTTCTTCGACACGAGTAATACCGCTATTCATTCGCCAAGAGTCGCCAGTCGTGTAGCCACCCGACCAGCCTGCAAGAATACGATAATGAGGATCGTCACCTTTAAATTTGATTACGACCCAGTTATCAGGAGTGTATGTCATAGTCCTAATGCCTTCTTCATTTCATCTTGCGCGTCTTCTCGGCCCGCTCTGTATGCCATTCGGATCAATTCGGCAATTCTGTTTGCAACTGCTTCATTTTGAGCGGGTACATTCCAGTACCTAGATGCAACACTCCAGCCAGTTCCATGTGCTGAAACAAATGCTTCACAGTCTAAAAATGGGTTATGTTCGGTCATTTATAGAACCTTTCATATAGTTTAACAATCTTATGGAGTTCAGGATGTTTGTATATCCACTGACCGGTTGACGGATCAAAATCTGTCTTAAAGAAATTATCCATTACATTATTACCAGTGTTTATGCTTGGATCCACTTCCAAACACATCTTATCAAATTCAGCATCCGAGATAATTGCTTCATCTCTAAATTCATACGCGTAGGCGGCGACAGACAGTTTGATCCGCCGCCGCACTTCTTTCTCTACTTTCGACCCCCAGCCAACTGGAGCGTCGTCAGTAAAGAATTCTTCAAGGTTCATTCTTTTACTCCGAATCCAAGTCGCTCTTTTTCACGTTTGCGCCAAGAGCGTTTAATAGCACGAGCATCTTCCAAAGCATTGTGTAGGATAGCACTCGACTCAGTTGACAACTCACGGTCGATCTGCATAGTCAGTTTCAAAGGCGTATTGATTGCTACGCCTGGACCAGTGATAAGCGACATACAGAAGTATTTAATATCATCCGGCCAGTCGGCAATAATATGAACATCATCCCATTGGTTAATGAATGCCCAGAGTTTCGTGTGAAACCAAGTCTTTGCAATCGGATCTTTATTCAGCCAAGGCACGACATTGGCGAACACCCATGAGCCATACTTTTCATCATTCTCTAGTTCTAGAACCTCATAGAACTCTTGACCATCGTCAGCAACGAGAGCCATCGAGATAAGATCACCACCAAACTCGTTGAATTCGCAATCAATCCAAATATTCATTTATACAATTCTTTATCTTTGTCAGACCAGCTATGGAGGACACTAAACTGAATTGGCAGAACCTTTTCATATTTCCAATCAGCAGGTTGTTCAAACTTGATCACTGGTTCATTATCTTCTAGATCATCACCAAGCGATAGACGAGGGTAGCACAAGTATGCAATATAGCTCATTCTATAGCTCCCTGAACGAACTTTCCATCTTTTACTTTGAGACTGTTTCTCTTTGGCCGTTCGCCGTTGAACAGGATGCGATTGTATGCTCGGCCTCCGTCGATCGAGATATCACCGATAGTGCGAAAGTCATGGCGATGTTGGCTGTAATGTAGCTCTCCGTCTACCTCTACCATCGTGAATTCTAGATCCTCAATGCAATCTGCATTAGTGATCATAACTTGGTTTTCACCGTTCATGTATAGAGCAAAGTAGCGATTACCAAACTCAGGATGAGGAGTTTCACGATAGAAGACATCAGTAGCAAGTGTACCATGATTTAGTGCACTAGTACACACATATGTAATAGGAACACCGTCTTTTTTCTCGTAAGAAGCAATCACTGCATTAGTGTCGAAGATAGGGTTATGTTTAATGTTCATCACATTTCTTTCCAATAGTGTGTCAGTCATCATTCACCTCTATATGCTTTAAAAAACGAGTTGCGGAACGTCTCTGCCCAACTGCGTCCTTCTTTACTGAAAGCAAAGATTAGGCCAACCGGCGCACTACACGCTAAAGAAAATCTCAACAAAAGCATAATTGCTTCTATTGTGAAGGGTGGAAGACGCCAGTTTATGAAAGACCCCAATAGGTATATCATTGTAACTATACCGATAAAGACACCAGCAAGGCCGCCAGTCACTGTTGCAAATGCGACAAAGTACGATAGGATTCTGATAAACATATTCATTCCTTTGGTGTCTCTACTATTTCTACGTTACGCCATTCATGATAGGACTTGCGAGTGTAGTTGTGATCTATCACAGTCGTTTCCCACATCTGTTGCAAAACTGGCGGGTCGCCAGCAAGCATGCGAATATGCACGGTAGGCGATGATATTGTCCACCCACTAGCAGCATCTATGTCAAATAGGTTGGTCAACGCTTCCTCAGCTTCTCATAGATATTGTACGCGATCGTACCTGGTTTAGAACGATAGACGAAATCCAATATGACGTCTTTTTCTTCTCGAGTCAACTGCTCTTCGGGTTCGTCTTCACTAACATACCAACCTCGTTCCTCTAGTTCGTCGATCAGCTCCTGATCGAGAAACTCTTCGAGACCAACTTCTACTTCAATATAAGCCATTCTGTCCTCTTTCGTTCATCTCAGATACAATATAATATATGGTTTTCAAAATGTCAATAGAAATCATTCAGTCTGAACGTCTCTTTCTTTTTACACAGTCTCTTCCTTGGTTGCAGTCAAAGTTGCAACACCCTCGATCCTTTGGAACAACATTAACGAACAGCATGGCAATTAGTGTATGGAATATCTTAATCATCTTTGTTTAGCTCCATGACTTTGTCAATCTTCTTTTCGATATCGTCCAAACGATCCAAGAGTTCATCAAAGAGCTCAGAGATTGTAGGTTCCTGCGGCTTCACTTCTTTGCAGCCGTACCCTTCTGGACAGATTGCTTTTTCCGGTTTAACCCAGTCTGCCCACATCCATTCACGATTGCATTCCGGGCAAGTGATATTCTTAAAACGCATGTCAATCTCCTATGATTTGACCAGTGTGATTTTTTCTGAAGCACGAGTAATCGCGGTGTACAGCCATCGTTTCCAATCATCTCGAAAACACCACGACTCGTCGTATATCAGAACATTATTCCATTGCGAACCCTGTGACTTATGACAGGTGATCGCGTAACCAAAGTCGAACTCTTGACTTCCTTTCAGCATCTTCCAGTCAGGTACTGCTACGTCGGCGCTGAAAAAGCTCTTATGAACCTTTACCATAACCGGAAGACCTTCGGTGTCGTCTTCTGGATACAGACTCATGTTTAGAAAACTAGTCTTGTACTTAGAGTCAAAGACTCGATCGACTGTAAATATGCCGCCGTTAAAGATTGCACGATCACGGTCGTTACGAAGACAGATGAGCTTATCGTTCTTAATCGGATACTCATCGTTTATCTTCAGAAGTTTGCGGACTTTGTAGTTCATAGTATCTCTCGTGGCATTTCGCCCTACGAGGATCTGATTCGCATCCAACGCATCGCTTGAAGATACCTTAGATACGATACGAGACTCTCCATAATCACCGAGGTCTAACTGTGAACCTTCTCTTACTAGAGTGGACAGATAGACGATAGGATTGTCTCTGGCCTGACGATGGATCTCAGTCAACATAATGTCAGGCTTTGCTTCTGTAAAGAAACCGGCTCCTGAGACTGGAGGAAGCTGTGCAGGATCGCCGAGGACTAGAACAGGAACACCAAAAGACAGAAGATCCTTTGCGAGTTCTTCGTCAACCATCGAGCACTCGTCAATGATTAACAGCGATGCTTCCTTAAGGGAACTCTCTTTGTTGAGTCTCCATGTAATATCACCAGTCTTCTTATCTGGCTCGGCAATGTATATCATACTGTGGATCGTACACGCACCCTCACAGCCACGCTTTCGCATGACTAGAGCAGCCTTACCTGTAAAGGCTGCGAACTTCACAAGACCGTCAATGTTTTGCGCGAAATGTGTTGCTAGAGTGGTCTTGCCGGTTCCGGCGTAACCAAAGATGCGAAAGATCTGCTTCTTTTTGGATTCTGTATAGAACCACTTGTCAACCGCTTTCAGCGCGGCTTCTTGTTGTGGAGACCACATGCTCACCTCTTATCAAATGCAATAGGCAAACTTTTGCCTATAGCCCCATTATACCATACATCTAAGAGACTGTAAATAGATAAATATTTTTAGGATTGCACGCTTTCATCAGTCCAATTATAGCATGCGTATTTTTTCGGCTCGTATCCTTCGTAGACGATTTGAAACTGCTCGTCTCCAACTAAACTTGCGATGGCATCTTCGCATTCTCTTTCTGACTTGAATATTGTTTCGTTTTTAAGTATGAAACAGTTCGTCGAGTTCATAGGAGTGCCGCTCAAACATATCATGATCATTGCTGTAAACACTAGAGGAATCCTTTCATATGGGAAGATTAATAATCTTATTTATAATGACGATCGTCGCTTCTTGCTCTCCAAGCGAGTTTGCCGCAAGAATGGAAGAAAAGAAAGCTAAAGAACAGAGCGAGACGGTTGTAACATATGCAAGCAACTATATAGGAATGCACGAGGTAGAGAATAGAAAGGAACTTAAATCACTAATGGGTGTCGATCCTTCTAGGATCGAGTGGTGCGCAGCCTTTGTGAATTCGGTACTATCTACAAACGGTATGCCAGGTTCCGAGTCCGTCAGTAGACATCCACTCGTCGCAAAGAGCTTTCTGAAGTGGGGAGAAGAAGTAGAAGACGAACCTAGAGTAGGAGATGTCGTCGTATTTCCTCGAGGAAGAAGAGCATGGCAGGGTCACGTAGGTTTCTTTGTTACGTCTTATCTAGACGAAGAGGGAAAGCTCTACTACGTAATCCTCGGCGGTAATCAGAACAACACTGTTAGCTATAAGGTATATGAAGAAAGGAAGGCGATCTCTGTTCGAAGATGGCCTTCAGATATGAACACTACTGTAATGACAATGAATTAACCTCTATCGAGGATACGCTCGCCGATCACAGTGATTATGGTAAGAGCGACGAAGAAGATGAAGCAGCCAACGAAAGTTCCCATTACACGTTCTCCAGTTGGGGATAGGCACCTACAGCCACGAACCCGAAGTTATCTACGATATAGCAATCTCCATCCTTGACGAAGATGTCGCCGACGGAAGAACTAGAACCACGAGCGATACGACGAACATTGTAACCTTCCCAGAGGTTAGTAGCCTCGAAGGCCACGTTAAGATCGTCGGTATCAACTTCATAAGTCGGACGGTAGAACTGAAGATAATCTTCAGAAAACTTCGAATGATTGAAGCCGCGCATCATGCGATTCTTGGCAAGGACGGCAGGAACCGCCTCGAAACCTTCGCGGTTAGCACGATTGATTTCTTCATTCGTCAGGTGGATCTGGTAGATTGTAATCATGGTGGCCTCCTTGCCTTCCTTACATTATCAATCTACACTGATTCTAAACGAATGTAAATAGAAAAATGTTATGAAAGTGATTTTTTTAGAGTCTCAACTACATTTTCCGGAAGATCACCGGCTTTCAGCGAGTCCTTCATGTAGTCTGTCTCCGGATCGTACCCAACGTTATCTACGATCATCTGAGCTCTCTTCTGCTCATATTCTCTCCACTCTTCTGGAGTGATGGTCGGTACAAATTCTATTTCAGCCATGCGATTCTCTTTCCTTCCCTTAAGCGGCGTTCGTGTTCCTCTTCACTTCCTGGATATCTCCAACTCCATATCACAACCAGAATCATAGACAAAAGCATCCAACCAACTGCTTGCGCATTGGCTGTCGTAATCCAAAGAACAAGTAGAGAAGACGCCATCGTAACCAACATAAGATACTTAGCCTTTGTAGGAAAGATCTTTTTCTCTTGCCAGTTACGAAGGAATGGTCCGAACCTATGATGGTTATAGATCCACGCATGCATGCGATCGCTTGACTTTGCAAAGCAGATCGCAGCGAGAACGGTTGGTGTACTCCAAGGAATACCAGGAACTATGACACCAATGTATGCCACTGCCAATAGATTGATACCTAATACTAACCAAACTAATTTTCTAAGTTCCATGGTACTCCTAAAACTATTCTCGCTGCTTTTCCATAGCGTATCTAACTCTACAGTATGCACTGTTCCAAAAATCCCAGACTAGGCCGAGGAATAAACCTCCGCCTAGCTGGTGCCAAAATGTAGGACCGTTCGTTGCTAACAAAAAGCCGCCAATCAAAAGATCGGCTGTCACAACTGCAATAATATAATCATACCAACGAATCATAGACGGTTCTTAACTTTATAAAATACATGACCGCCGTAGTAACCTACTTTGGTATAATGTTTAGACCAATTAGGTCTTACGTGTTTTGCGTGATAGTGAGTCGCGTTGGTACCTATAATATCTGCCGTACCGTTAACGAGGGCAGTTGCAATTATTACAGAATTAAACCACATGACTCTATCCCTCGGCATATCTGACTTTCCGTCACAATACCAAGAGAACTGACACTTTCCGCGAATAGGATTACCACTCTTGTCAACTTTTGATTGGTATACTACTTCGCACACGTTACTAGGAAAAAGTTTATTGTCTGCACGATTAAGTGTTACTTCTCCTACCATTTGCATCGCGTCTCTTCCCTCACCTCTTGCTTCGTGATACATATTAAGCGCAAGGGCGTGGATCTGATCTTCTTTGTCACAAGTAGTTGCATATGCCAAAGAAGTACTTAGAAGTATAGCTAAAGTAAATGTTAGTGTTGATAAACGCATTGTTCTTTCCGATGTTGTTTCCTTTTATTTCAAGCCGCCTCGATCGCATCACGTTGCATCTGAATGATCATCTGTAGTTCGATACGATCAGATACTTCTTCATAGTTCTCAGCAATCTCAATGATTGCTTCTAGAACCTTCTGACGATTATAACCAAAGGAATCTGCGCGGCGAGCCAAACTGCGCATTTTCCGAGCGATCTCTTGGGCGGCTTGAATGTCCATCTCGTTGTCTCCATCTCTGATACAATATCAATCTATACTGATTCTAATGAAATGTCAACAACGAAATGATTTTATGCTTCGCAGGCCGCACACCCTGCTGCCATGACTCTCTTTCTAGTCAACGCCTGAGCAGCCGACATAGAATAGCTGTAATAAAGACTCTTTACTCCCATCTCGTGCGCGTACAGGTACAGCTGATTAATTTCGCGGACAGACATGTCCGGATCTAACATAAGATTGAGACTCTGTCCCTGATCTATATATTCTTGACGGACAGCAGCATGATCCACGATTGTGTATGGATTGATCTCCGAGAATGTCTTGAAGACATCTTTTTCTTCCTGGGTCAAGAAGCTGAGATGCTGAACAGATCCATCGGCAACCTTAATCGAGTCCCATACATCGTCGGTATCCTTACCTTTTTCTTGAAGAAGCTTAAGGAGGTACGGGTTCTTAATCGTTACCTTCATCTTTGCGAGATCTTTTACGTAGCAGTTCGAGAACTCTGGTTCGATGGATTGGCTTACCTGACCAAGAATGAACGAGCTACTCTTTGTAGGAGCAATCGCCATCGTAGTTGTGTTTCGCATTCCGTAACCAACTAGAAGAGGAGCCTCACCAAACTTTTCTGCAAGAACTTTTGACGCTCTGTGGCTTCTTTCACGAAGAGTCTTTGCGATCTCAAGGTTCTTTTGTGCAGCTTCTTTTGACTCGAACGAAATCATCTTTGACTGAAGATACGAATGCCAACCGAGGATTCCTGCTCCAAGAGCGCGATGGTTGATTGCGAACCGACGAGCACGCTTTAGGTATTCCTGACCTTCAGTCTTACGAATGAACTCTTCACATACGGTGTCAAGGAAGTAAGTCATTACCTCGATAGCATCCGTCTTAACAATCTCTTCCCAGTGAAGAACATTGATTGAAGAAAGAACGCAAGTAAATGTTTCGTCTACAGAAGAAGGAAGAGCGATCTCGATACACATGTTAGACGCATGGATCTTAAGGTTCTTATCCTTATATACTTGAGGTTTGTTCTTGTTTACGTTATCACCGTATAGAACGTAAGGGTAGCCGATCTCAGAACGACGCTGAAGAACCTTTGCCCATAGTCTACGCTTTTCTGGATCGCCGCCCTTCATTTTCTGAATGAAATCGTCGGATACGACTACACCAGTTGTTAATCCCTGAATAGGATTACCTTCCGTTCCAATGTCGAGGAACTCATCTGCATCAGGGTGGTCGAGATCTTGATATGCAGCAAAGAAACCACGACGAACGGAACCTTGTGATACAACGGAAGCAAGCGAGTCGTAGAGTTGCATAAAGTGTACGGAACCCGAAGACTCACCGGAGTCGCGAATTGGCGCACCGCGATGGCGAACTGCGCCAAAGTAACCGGATGTTCCACCGCCATTCTTCATGAGCATACCGTTCTCTGCGACGCCAAAGAGTATTGACTCCATGTTATCGTCTATGAAAGAACCGAAGCAGGATACTGGAAGGCCACGTTCCTTTCCGTAGTTTGCCCAGACTGGTGACGATAGAGAATAGAAACCAC
>Ga0315899_10006018_pt1 | contig 13051 bp, 6 predicted proteins | sample LakEriMetagenome_2_FD_203518 | JGI IMG/M metagenome (GOLD analysis project Ga0315899, IMG submission 203518) | Freshwater fungal communities from buoy surface, Lake Erie, Ohio, United States - Buoy 4 MA112 | ecosystem: Environmental > Aquatic > Freshwater > Lake | place: USA: Lake Erie, Ohio...
AAAGTTTCGTTTGCTTCATTAAGGTTATCATTGAGGATAGGGATGCTAATAGTAGCAGTAGAAGTATTAGCAGCAATGGTGAGAGTTCCAGTTTTGCTAGTGTAATCTACATTAGCGGTAGCGTTAACGGGTGCAGTGGTATAGTTGACGCTAATTGGTTGTGGATTGGGGTTGTTGACAGTGACGGTAAGAATTGCATTACTATTTTTACCTTCGACAACAGTAATGATGTCGTTGATGGAGAGTTGGGAAAAGTCGTCATTGGTAATTGTCCCCGTCACTGCGGTTGGTGTACCTATTGTATAACCTGTCCCCGCAGCAAGAGTTAAAATAACAGTTTCGTTACTTTCTACTATTGTGTCAGCAGTGGGGTCAACGGTTACGGTAGCAGTGGATGAACCAGCAACAAAGGTGACTGTATTGGTAGTCCCTGTACGAGTGTAGTCGGTATTTAAAGTCGCTGTCCCTCCGACTGTATAATTAACGGTTAAGGCGTTAGTTGTTAAGCCTTTACGAGCGAAGGTATAGACAAGATTTGTTGCCCCGTTTTCATTGACACCTACAGAAGAGGCCGCAAGAGTCACGTTTGTATCATCATTATTAATTGTTCCGGTTACTGCTGTAGTTGTACCGATAGTGTAAATAATTCCTGAAGCCAAGGTTAAGGCTACAGTCTCATCACTTTCAACCGTAGTATCTGGTGTTGGGTCAATCGTTAATGTAGCCGTACTTGCACCTACAGCGAAGATAATTGTTCCCGCTGTAGCGGTGTAGGATGCTGCACCTGTTTGGGTGTAGTCTGCATTAAATTCTGCTGTACCGCCAACGTTATAGTTAACAGTTAAGGCGTTAGTTGTGGAACCTGTGCGGGTGAATGTGTAGATGAAATTTGTTGCACCGTCTTCAGTAATGCTGACAGGGGAAACAGATAAAGTCACACTGGGATCGTCGTTAAGAATTGTTCCTGTAACTGCTATATTTGTGCCGATAGTATAACTGCTCTGTGGAAGTAATATTAAGGACACAGTTTCATCAGGTTCAACATTGATATCAGCAGTGGGGTCAATCGTTAATGTGGTTGTACTTTCTCCTTCGGCGAAGTAGAGATGGGAGACCGACCCGTTGGGTGCCCCTATTAGGGTGTAGTCATTGTTCAAGTCTGCGTAACTACCAGAGTAATAGTTAATAAAACGAACAGATAACCAATTATTTATAACTCCTGTCCGTGTGAAGGTATAGACGAGATTTGTTGGACCGTCTTCGGTAACGATGGCAGGAGAAACAGATAAAGTCACAATGGTATCGTCGTTAATGATTGTTCCTGTAACTGCTGTAGTAGTTCCGATAGTGTAGCCGGTTCCCGTAGAGAGAGTTAAGGCGACAGTTTCATCGCTTTCAACTGTATTATCTGCTATTGGGTCAATCGTTAATGTAGCCGTACTTGCACCTACGGCGAAGGAGATCGTTCCCGTAGTAGCGGTGTAGGAATCAGCACCAGCTTGGCTGTAGTCATTGTTGAAGGATGCTGTACCACCAATCGTATAATTGACGGTTAAAGCTTTGGTTGTATCTCCCGTTCGGGTGAAAGTGTAAACCAAGTTCGTTGTCCCATTTTCATTGATACTACTTTGCGAAAGAGAAAGAGTTACGATATTATTTGTGTTATTAACAATGAACTTGCTGATGAAGGCATCATTCCCGCCGCTATTGATTTGCCCATCCAGGTTGCCACCAGTATAGCCGCCCACATAGATTGAGCCGTCGCCGCTGGTGGATATGGCAGTGGCAAATTCACTACTACTAGTACCCAACAACCTTGTCCAGGCTTTAGTGCCGTCGGGTTTGTATTTGCTGATGAAGGCATCATTCCCGCCGCTATAGATTTGCCCATCCAGGTTGCCATTAGTATAGCCGCCCACATAGATTGAGCCGTCGCTGCTGGTGGTTAGGCCATTGGCATAATCTTGACCACTAGTACCCAATAGCCTTGTCCAGACTTTCGTGCCATCGGGTTTGTATTTGCTGATGAAGGCATCCGTAGAGCCGCTATTGATTTGCCCATCCAGGTTGCTACCAGTATAGCCGCCCACATAGATTGAGCCGTCGCTGCTGGTAGTTAGGTAGCCATTGTTTCCGCCGATGCTAGTATGGACTCCCAGCAGCCTTGTCCAAGCCTTGGTGCCGTCCTGGTTGTATTTGCTGATGAAGATGTCCGAAGAGCGGCTATTGATTTGCCCATCCAGGTTGCCACCAGTATAGCCGCCCACATAGATGGAGCCGTCGCTGCTGGTGGTTAGGCCATTGGCATTATCTTGACCACTAGTTCCCAATAGCCTTGTCCAGGCTTTAGTGCCGTCGGGTTTGTATTTGCTGATGAAGGCATCATTCCCGCCGCTATTGATTTGCCCATCCAGGTTGCCGTAGGTATAGCCGCCCACATAGATGGAGCCGTCGCCGCCGGTGGTTATGGCATTGGCATAGTCCTGATTACTGGTGCCCAACAACCTTGTCCAGGCTTTGGAGCCGTCCGGGTTGTATTTGCTGATGAAGGCATCCCTAGAGCCGCTATAGGTTTGCCCATCCAGGTTACCGGTGGTAGAGCCGCCCACATAGATGGAGTCGTCGCTGCCGGTGGTTATGGCAGTGGCTTCGGCCTGTGTACCAGTACCCAACAGCCTTGTCCAAGCTTTGGAGCCGTCTGGGATGTATTTGCTGATGAAGGCTATAGGGCCGCTATAGATTTGCCCATCCAGGTTGCCGTAGGTATAGCCGCCCAAATAGATGGAGCCGTCGCCGCCGGTGGTTATGGCAGTGGCAAGGTCACCACTACTGGTACCCAACAACCTTGTCCAAACTTTGGCTACATCGGCATCATTAGTGATAGTTCCTGTCACCGCACTGGTTGTGCCAATGGTATAATCTATTCCCGAAGCCAAAGTTAAAGCGACGGTTTCATCGGCTTCAAAGGTGGTATCAGCGGTGGGGTCTATGGTTAAAGTGGCGGTGGCTGAGCCTGCGGCAAAGGTGATAGTTTTTCCTGTACCAGGGGTTGCTCCTGTATAGTCGGTGGCATCGGCGGTGCCTGCGATACTATAGTTGACGATGAGGGCATTAGTGGTCGCCCCTGCACGGGTGAAGGTATAAATTAGGTTTGTTGAGCCATCCTCAATGACACTGGCAGGTGAAACAGCGAGGGTAATGACAGGAAAATCATCGTCGGCTATGGTGCCTGTGACGGCGGTAGTAGTGCCTACGGTATAGCCTGTACCCGAAGCTATGGTTATAGCTACGGTGTCGTTACTTTCAACCGTAGTATCTGCTATCGGGTCGATTGTTAATGTGGCTGTATCTGAACCCGCCGCGAAGGTAATTGTTCCCCCTGTAGCGGTGTAGGATGCTGCACCTGTTTGGGTGTAATCGGTGTTGACAGTAGCAGTCCCACTAACGCTATAGTTAACCCTTAAGGCGTTAGTTGTAACTCCTGTACGGGTGAAAGTATAGATCAGATTTGTTGAACCGTCCTCAGCAACACTTGCAGGAGATACAGCTAAAGTAACAATGGTATCGTCGTTAACAATTGTTCCCGTAACGGTAGTATAACCGGTTTCCGAAGCTAGAGTTATAGCTACAGTTTCATCACTTTCAACTGAAATATCTGCTGTTGGGTTAATCGTTAATGTAGCCGTAGCTGCACCCGCAGCAAAAGTAACTGTTCCTGACGTAGCTGTGAAAATTGTTGCACCTGTTTGAATGTAATCGGTGTTGAACGTTGCTGTACCACCGACAGTATAGTTAACTGTTAAAGCGTTGGTTGTATCTCCTGTGCGGGTGAATGTGTAGATGAGATTTGCTGTACTGTCTTCAGTAACGCTTGCAGGAGAAATAGCTATGGTAACGCTAGACAATAAAGTATTGGGAATATAAGCAAAATAATGACCACTTAAGCTTAATTCAGTGTTATTTTGAATAATCGCAACCAGTTCGTCAGTTTCGTTTTCAGGTTTATCAAAATAGAGGTTAGCATTATAGCCTGAAAATATTATGAAATAATTATTGCTTGAACCGTTAAGCTGAATAATATCATCTGCGGGATTAAAATCAGTGATTAATGCGTAATCGTTGTCACCGATGGAAGTCGTATTTCCATCATCGTAGCCAATCCAATTCTTATCGCCAAGAATGAATTTATCTCGTCCGATTCCTCCTGTGAAAGCATCAATTTCTCCTTTTCCTGGAGTTGTACTTTGGGGGTTAACTCCTGTAAGAATATCATCGTTTTCTCCCCCATCAATAATATCGTCTCCACTACCACCATTAATTTCATCATTTCCGGTATTTCCTTCTAGGCGATCGCTTCCTTGACTGCCAGTGATGGTATCATTGCCAGCATCGCCAGAAATGATGACATTTTGAGTGCCAATTGCTTTTAAGTTGTTGTTGCCTTGATTGCCATTGACAACTTCGACACCGAGAGTATCAAGGGTAAAGCTAACATCACCACCCCCTTCAATTACTAGAACATCAAATCCTGTACCACCTTTAATATTACTGAGGTTGTCGTCTTTATCAATCGTAATTATATCATCTCCTGCACCGCCATCAATGGTATCACTTCCTGCACCTCCTGTTAGAATATCGTCACCATTGCTACCTGTTAATTTATCGTTACCATCCCCACCACTGAGAACTACACCTTTAGTGCTACCTTGTTTAACAGTAAAGCTATCATTTCCTTTGCCGCCTGTGGCAGAATAGGTTTCATTAGTATCGATGGTTAAGTTAAGATTTTGATTGGAGTCATCAGCAAAGATAATATCGGGTTTATTTTCGTAGTTAAATATTGTTGTACCGTTGCTGAGTTGTTCGATTTTGATGCCATCGGGATTGTAGGCGAATTGGACATCGTGAAGTTTGGCAATTGGACGGATGGAGTAGCCAAGGCGAGTATAATAGGCAGAAGCAGTTATTTTATTCCCAGCAACGGTGTAATCTTTGGTTAGCGGAAGAGTAGAGAGCGCGTTAATTCCGAAGCGATGGAGGGCAGTGAGTTCGCCAAGTTCGACTTTTGCGTTAAGATTATTATCAGACCAAATACGGAGTTGAGAAAATACGGGGTCATTCGTATCAAGAATACCGTCTTGATTAGCATCAACACTTGCTAGAGAGGTGACGTTATTTTGTGGCGACAGGGAGAAGAATTCGTTTAATTGGGTGATATAACCGTCGTTATCAATGTCACGGACGAGGAAGCCATCGGTAGGCGCAACCCATCCCATTTGTTCTTCATAGGTGTCTTTGTCAATATCATATTGAGTGAGGGATTCTGCGGCAGAAATGAGGCGGATTCCGTCGCCATTGAGGTCAATTACGGCAAGTTTATAGGGACTATAGGTATAGTTATTGGGGAGTTGGGTGGTGTCAGCAGTGATTTCGCTTTGTCCGAGGAGGAGTTGCAAAGTAACAGTTCCGTCGGAGTTGAGGGTGGGCGCATATTCGGTTCCGTCAGAAAAGCGGAAAATTTCAATTTGTTTCTCAACAATATCTTGAAATTGGCTGTCAATCCTTATATATTTAGTATTTTCCCACCTTTGCTTATCTATCCAGATGCTTAAACCACCACCCTTATCAACGTTGAATGAGAAATTATCAGGGGTAATATTGTCTCCGAACTCCAACGTGTCAATACCACCGTAATTGATGATGCTCTTACGATCATCATCAAGTTTATAAGTATGGTAATCGAAACCCAAGAGTGGAACTTGTCTGGAGATAAAGTCACTTAAGTATATGTAAGGATCATACCATCCAATATTGTTATTTTGTTTCTTGTAATCTGGAATAATAAATTTATCCTCTTGTATATTGTTAGTTGCGTCATAAATTCTAAGAATTAAATCATCGCCTTCGTACTGATGAAGAATAATTGTCGTTGGAAGAGTTAAACTAAAATCTATTCTGCCATATCTATCTGTATCATTAATAGTAACTGTCCCTTGTCCTGGGGTATAAATATAAATATCATTTCCTAATCCCCCATTCAAGGTTGCTCCTGAAGAAGCAATTAAGATATCATCGCCACTGCTACCAGTATTTCTAACAAAACGACTTGCACTCGGACTCATATAAGTATCCGAAGCTTGAGGGGTATCTAAATTTAAAGCTAATGCTCTTGGCTTGATATTTGTTTCCCAATTATAAGCCTGTTCTGGAACTAAAAGATAGCGAAAATCCCCAAAAGACCAAAAGTTAACGCGTTGAATTCTAAACCGACTTCCATCGGCAAATCGCAATATAGGAGTTCCATTTGTAAAGCGTATAGAATTGTAGGATCCCAATGACGAATCCCAAACTTCTACTCCGTTACTTCCAGGAAATACTTGAGAAGGCAAAATATTGAGACCAAAATCAATAACACCCGCCTCTCCATTTTGAGGTGGTTTAAAGGCATCTTCTGGATGAATACGCAATGCTAAAATGCGTTTATCTGCATCTGCAACTCCATTTTCCTTCAAGTTTTGAATTGCTTTATCGTACAAAACAGGATTATCTTTATAAACTGCCCACTCAGCAGCAACTCGATAATCATTATTCAATTGATCGATTGTGTTAATACCTAGTTGAGTCGCCAAAAGACGCTTAATATATAAATCACCACCTTCAATTTTTACCGATTTTAGTTGCAGTAATACCCCCGCTTCAATTGCTGCTTGTGCTGATCCAAAACCCACACGGCCATAATGAAACTTACTAGCATCAACAATAGTATTCGGCAATTGATACACATAAGTTCCTTCATGATGCCCATAAAGCAGGGTATCTCCCGCAAATAATTTACCTCTTACTACCGCCGTCAAAACATTTAAAGTATCCATAGCGGCTTTTGCCATTTGGTCAGCAAGTGCGGCATTTCCCCTATCTCTTTCATAACTATAATACCAGATAAATTCACCCCTATCGTAGTATTTAATGTAACTATCAATGTATTTCCGGAACTCCACGATATAAGCCGCACGAGGATAGTCTTTATCTCCAAATATATTCCCAATAACACCACCGATAAGACTACCGATCAATTGCCCCACTCCTGCACCAATAGGACCCCAAATTGAGCCGATCGCACCTCCAATTGTCCCACCAATTTGCGCCCCAGTATTATTTTGACTCTCACTAATAATATTCCATTTAATTAGCTTTTGATAGGTCTCTGTAGCAACATAAGAAGCAGCAGCATTAAAACCTATATTTTCTAGAGAATTTGTAAGACTAAGTTCCCGAAAATTAACAACAGCCTTACCATTTTTTGGTATAGTAGGCGCATTAAAAAACTTAATAGCAATAGATTGATTTCCTCTTGCAACCAATAAAGTAACATAGCGACGGGTTAACCCTTCAGTCAGTGAACTAACTGCAAATTGAGACAATTTATCTTCAATTTTAAACCTCTCAATAATTTCTTCAGATAATTCATTACTCGCTAAACTTATTCCCGTAGAAGTAAAACTACCTGGCAACCTTTTATAAATTGCTGATAAAGAAATTGACTGTTGAAGCTGATTTGCCGATCCAGATATTTTAAACTCATTATCTATCGTATCCCCAATAAAACCTAAAGCCGTCTTCCCTAAAGATTGAGCAACTAACTGACTCGCAAACTTATCATTCGCATACGTTGAAGCAATTTGTTGTGCAATTGCACTCCCAATTTGTCCCCCAGTTGTCATAACTTGATATTTAGGAAGATCATTAATTAGAACAGGCTGATATATATCTCCTTTTAATGCGTTAAAAGGTACAAATAAAGCAGATAATTCTATATTATTAATTCCATAAATCGCACCGAGTAGTCCCGGCACTTTTCCTGTCTTATGATAAGCACTGAGAATATCGTGAATAATTGTTTCTATCGCTAAGCTTTCCCAATCATCAGCCCTAAAATCAAATGTAGCCCTTGTTCCCGTTATTCCAATATCATTTTGATATTCTCTAATCATATCAAGTGTTAAAAAAGGACTCAAAGATTGCATCAACTTTGATCCTTCAAGCAAATAAGGATGATTAGCCTGATCAGGATATTCTTTCTTAAAATATTGTATATCTTTGTATTTTGATATTAATATAATATCCGCATTAGAAATCTGAGATAATTGGTACCTCATTTGAGGAGTGATCTTGGGATTGTTGATGACCAACTCATTCCATCGATTAATTAATCTTTGGTTAAAATTCGGGCTTACCATTATAAAAACTCCTTATCAAAATATGTTGCAAAATGCCTCATCATGGATAAACGCGATCGCATCTCCTCAACCACTCCCCACCCAATCTCAACTTAATCAAATTCATTTGCCGTTCGCCAAACCTCCTCATAACGCCTCATCCAACTGAATCTCATTCAGATAATAATCCCCATAAGGAGTCGCCAAATTCTCATCAATATAACTCGTCAAACTATCAAACCCCTGAGACGTAGCTTGAGAGCCATTCCACACCTTAATCGTTAGATTATGATTATCCTCTAAATTATCCACCCAAACAGTCGTTAAACCCTTCAACTGGTTAGCCAATTGACTGTTTAAACTCACATAACCCTCAATATTATTATTCCCTAAAGCCACCTTAACCGATGCTTCATGGTCCGCAGAAGTCCCCTTTCTCGTCTCCAACTCCTGCTTAAACTCCAACTCTCCTGCTAACACCGTTTTCTGATACTCTTGTACCTCTCCCACAATTTTCTGCTTCTCTAAAATCGCCTTTTCCAACGCCGCAATCTGAGAATTAGACCCATTCCCATCCTTCAAAGCCGTTAAATTAGCCTGAAGCGCACCAATTTTTTGCTTAAGACTATCAACCGTATCCTGCAAAAACTTAGACGAATAATCCTGAGTCTTGAGAAAAGCATAATCCGTCAGCAAATCCCCCAGCGCCTTATCCGCAACTGTCACAGCTTGCTTATTCCCTTCCCAAGCCGTTTTAACATCCACTAAAGCCTGATTCTTCTTCTCTAAATCCTCAACTTGCTTGGGAATAATATTACTCTCAAGTCCCTGTAACTCCTGATTTGAGTCATCAATTTGGAAAATAACAACCGCCAACTCCTGATTATACTTAGTCGTCGCAATTGACAGTAAATTCTGTTGTCGCTCAATCTGAATCAGATAACCATTAATCTCCTTCTGAATCCCATCTTTTAGACCCGCATTCGTTTCAGCCTTCAGACGAGTATAAGCATCATCAATATTTTTCTGAATATCCTTCTGTTTTTGCTCATTTTGTGTTTTAGATTGAGTAAAGCTAGAGGTTAAAGCCGTCTTTTTATTTGCTAGATTCTGCAAAATGTCAGTTAAAGACTTCCGCTTACTGAGACTCCCTTCAAAGGTTTCCTTCGCAAAGGAATAATCATCATTAGCTAACCTTAACTGTTGCTCCGTCGTGTCTAATTTAACCTTGGCTTTATCCAATTCACTGCTGAGAATTTCATACTGCTTCAACGCTGTGGGAATCGGTAAGGTTAACTTCTCCAGTTTCGTCGGTTGAATATCCGTATTATTAAAGACAAAATTATCATTATCAATTATCTTGACAATTGCCGTATTTTGTGTACCAATCGTCACCCCATTAGTCGGATTCGTCAAGGACAGGTTAAGGGTTTCCACCGCTTCAAACTGACTATCTTCCTTAATCGGAATCGTAATAATTTTAGGCGCACTATCCCCATGAGCAAACGTAACCTTAATGGGGGTATTATTATAATCTTCTGCGGTTGCTGTACCATTATTTAAAGTAATCGTCCCACTCACTTCTGTATCACTTCCCCCCGTGCGAGTTACTGTTACTTGAGTTATAGTAGTTCCGTTTTCAGTAAGCGTATAAGTCGGCGCATTAAATGCTAAAACTCCGGGATTATTAAGCATAACTTATCACTCCAGAAAAAGTGAAAATATTTTATTGATTGAGGTTAAGTTAACTAACCGATATTGTCAATAGCCAATTTAAACTGACTTAAAGGCTGGTTTCCCTTCAGGCGCTCCCAGTTGTCTGCTGGCGAGCCTTTGAGTAAAATCCATAACCTAGACGGCTAATAAGAGTTAGGGGCGATCGCATCGCCCCTACCCTGCTACTTGGTTCGTTAATATCCAGACATATACTTACTTCCTGAAAAAGTCAAGCATAAAATCTAAATTGTAAAATTTCTTTACAAAAAACTTCAGCAAAAGTGAACATTAAATCGATAAAAGTGGACAAAAGTTGAGAAAAAAGGATCGGGTTAGTTGAATTTAGCGAAAGATCGGGGAATCCCAACTCCGCCATGGGGCGATTGCGAAAGGAATGAAAATTTCCCTGAAATTTGCTTAATTTTACCTGATTTTAGAGATTTGCTTGCAAATCAGCATTTTTGTGATATATTATAGTCATAGTAATTTTTTTTATACTTAATTGTAGCTAAGTAATAATCATGAGTTCTACAGCAATACGTCAACAAATAATTCAATTATTAGCTAATCTTTCTGACGAACAATTATTGCAAATCAGAGAGTTAATTGATCAAAATTTTCTGCTTCAAATTAAACCTAAATCAGAAGAAGAAATACAACAGTTAATTAAATCATTACAAGGTAAATATGCTCATGCGCCTAACAGTAGTGAAGATTTTGCCCAACAAAAACAAGCAGAAATTGATTGGGAGGAGCGTAATAGATGAATATCATTTTAGATGCTTGTGCTGTAATTGCTTTTTTTCGTAATGAAACAGGAGCGGATCTTGTTAGAGAAACCATCACTAATCAAAATAATAACAAGATGATTCATGTTATTAATCTTGGCGAAGTTTACTATAATTTTTATCGAGATATAGGAGAATCAGAAACAGAAAAACTAATTCAAGAATTAAGCAATATTAACATAAAAACTCGCTTTGATTTAAGTGGCAATTTTTGGCGACAAGTAAGCAAATATAAAGCAGTAATTAAACGCATTTCTTTGGCTGATTGTTTTGCTTTAACTTTAGCCAATCAAGAAAAAGGAATTCTAGTTACTTCTGACCGGAAAGAATTTGAACCGATTGTTCCTCTTAATATTTGTCAGATTGATTTTATTCGTTAATAACTGAAGCTTATCTCTGAATTACTTCCTCACCATGAAAATTTTAGCGGGTGATGGCGAGGGGGATACCTTCCGCGTTAACCTTTCTCTTTCCACTAAAAACCCCACAGAAAACGGGTTTCTCGGAGAAACCCGTTTTCTCTGACAAATGGCCAAAAGGTGATCACCAAAGTCAAAGCTAGGCAGTTAAAGTATTTAACCAATTGATTAAATCTTCAACCGTAGAGAAATCGAATAAAGCTTCTCCTAATGCTTCTACATCATCAATACTTAACTCCATAATTTTAGTTTCCAATGAAGGATTAATCTCCCCTAACTTTCGTTTAAGTTGACGAAGAATCAATGTCTTTTCGCGTTCAATACCTTGTTCGATACCTTGTTCAATACCTTGTTCGATACCTTGACGCATCCAACTGGTGGTAATTTGCATAACTCCCTCGAAATTACAAGCATTATAAAGTATTTAACCAATTGATTAAATCTTCAACGTTAGAGAAATCGAATAAAGCTTCTCCTAATGCTTCTACATCATCAATACTTAACTCCATAATTTTAGTTTCCAATAAAGGATTAATCTCCCCTAACTTTCGTTTAAGTTGACGAAGAATCAATGTCTTTTCCCGTTCGATACCTTGTTCGATACCTTGTTCAATACCTTGTTCGATACCTTGTTCGATACCTTGTTCGATACCTTGTTCAATACCTAGTTCAATACCTTGACGCATCCAACTGGTGGTAATTTGCATAACTCCCTCCTGTACGGGTTGACTAAATGTGCTAATTTCTTCTTGAAATTGTATCTCTTCGGCAGGATTTAGATTGAGATATGTATCAATAAATCCGGAAATTAATTGTATTTTTGCAGGATTTAACTTTAAAGTAATTAACAAGCGCAGACATTCCGCTTTTACCTTAGCTCGCTCTTTCTCGGCAATGTTCATCTTCGCCATCAAAGCTGAAGCAACCGGATTCGGTTGATTGAGAAAATCTCGCCAATTTAATCGATTTAACTGCACTACTTGATAGTTAAATTCTAACACCTTAAAATCGGGAAAATCGACTACATATTGACTAATCGCTTCTCTTTTTGGCTTTGAATAAGAAAAAATTACAATCGGATAAATCGGTAAGACAAATTTCTCATGAAAGCGAGCAAAATAAGTAAACATTCGCCGATTAAACCACTTGCGGGAACTTTGCTGCGCCTCCACATGAATCAGAAAAAAAGATTCCTTTCCTCGAAACTTAACCTGTGCGACTAAATCGCTTTCATACCTTTCTCCTTCCGTGACATCGGTAAATACTTCTTTGTCTAAAAAAGTAATCGAGTCCCTATCTAAATAATCTATCAATTGAGGAAAAAACAACTCGATAAATTCGACAAAAAAGGTGGAGATTAACTCCTTAAATAATCGATCATGGTCAATATTATTAGTCATGTAATATCATCTTAACTAATCTGAGTGATGAATGACTACTCTTATGTATTGTATTCTGAAAAGTCGGTTTTGGCAACGGATTGTTATGACCTCACCCCCTTAACCTACGAGGAGAGGGGGATGCTTCCCGCAAAAAACCCCACAGAAAACGGGTTTCTTCAAGAAACCCGTTTTCTAGAGAGTTGGTTCTTCGTTACTTGGTATGGTTCGATAGGGGGACATAAATCGACTAAATCCTTATCTGGCAAGAGACTTAATTGATTAGTTCGCTCTAGAGCAAAAATAATTGACAAAAATCGCTAAATGCCTTTCTCTATAAGGGTTCCATCCCTTATAACCCCCGTCCATTGCATAACACAAACCGAAGAGCCAGAGAGTTTAAAGATCAATAGACATCTCCAAAAATTTGTAAGTCAGTCACAGCAAGGAAGACAGGCAGATTAGACCAAGAGTCAAAATTAGCTCTAAAAACCGATTAATCAGGGTTTTAAGAGACAAAATCGAATTTTGAC
>Ga0315899_10006020_pt1 | contig 13048 bp, 13 predicted proteins | sample LakEriMetagenome_2_FD_203518 | JGI IMG/M metagenome (GOLD analysis project Ga0315899, IMG submission 203518) | Freshwater fungal communities from buoy surface, Lake Erie, Ohio, United States - Buoy 4 MA112 | ecosystem: Environmental > Aquatic > Freshwater > Lake | place: USA: Lake Erie, Ohio...
AAACTGCATCTGGCGGTCCTTCTTGGCAAATCGGAAACAATTACACCACCAGCTGGACGGGACCAGGCGTGACAGCAACGGGCAATTCAGCGATTATCGGTCCTTTCAGCAATTACACGAATGAAACTATTTCGGCCACCATAACCAACCTGTGTGGCTCGTCGACAGGTTCATTCACCATTACAGCGCAACCCAATGCACCCGAACCAAGCTTCCAAGAACTGTTCTTGTGTGAAAACAGCAGCGTAATTGTTGACCCGCTTGCGGCTGCGCTTGAAAATCCGGCACTGCAATACAGCTGGAGCAATGGAAGTACATCTCCTCAGTTGGAAGCAACTGCTCCGGGAGTTTATTCCGTTACCATTTCCAACGACTGCGACCAATCGAATCCGGCATCTGCGCAAGTTACATTAGTGCCAGAGGCAACTGTCACCAGCGAGCTTCCGCTCGATACGACTATTTGCAACACCAATAATGCGTTGCTCACAATTACTTATGCAAACCCTTCATTGTACACTTCTTCTTGGTCGGGCCCTGTAAACTCAAACAGCGCTTCTGTGACCGCCACAGAAGCGGCAGGCGATGGTGTTTACTGCTATTCGGTAACCGACATTCATGGATGTAATACGGAAAATTCAGCATGCATCGATGTTCAGTTTTCTGTGACACCTGTGGCGACGAATGTATCAAATGCTGAAGTGTGGCCACTTTGCCAACGCGAGTGTAAGTCTCTTTCGATTGAACCTCTGGTGTCGTATGACGATGTAAGTTATTCCTGGACTTCAACATGCGCAGGACTTAATTTGAGCTCAACATCATCGGGACTCGACTTTTGTGCAGACAATGTTCCTTACGAATGTCTTGGAGGCGTTGTAACCGTTACTGGTACTATGACAAATGGATGCGGAGTCGAGACCACCGAATGGTTTATTCAGTCTGACGAATGTTTAGTGCGCATACCAAACATTTTCACACCGAACGGCAAAAACGGCAATGATGCTTTCTTCATTGAAGGCCTTGATAAATATGCCGGTTCTGAACTCATGATTTACAACCGCTGGGGTAGTTTGGTTTTTGAAAGTAGCGACTATCGAAACGATTGGAGGGCGGTAGATATCTCTGAAGGAAACTACTGGTACGTACTTAGACTGCCTTACGGTTCAAAAACCGAGTTCACAGGAACGCTGCAGATTCTTCGATAGACTATTCTATAAACGCATAAAAAAGGCTACGAGTAATCGTGGCCTTTTTCTTTTTCTACCTTCGCCTCAGCATGAGCAAAATCAAAACTGCATACTTCTGTCAGCATTGCGGAAATCAGTCGCCCAAATGGCTGGGCAAATGTCCCGCGTGCGGCGAATGGAACTCCTATGTTGAAGAGGTAATTCAAAAGCAAGAAACTACCGCAACCGGTACTCGCACCATTCAGAAGGTTTCAAAGCCACGACCTATTCACGACCTGCAATCGGCTCAGCTGCCCCGCTTTCCGATTATTGACCAGGAGCTAAATCGTGTGCTGGGTGGAGGTTTAGTTCCCGGCAGTCTCATTCTATTTGGAGGGGAACCAGGCATTGGAAAGAGCACACTCATGCTTCAGCTTGCCCTGAAACAATTGAATCTCTCCGTGTTGTATGTGAGCGGTGAAGAAAGCGAAGAACAAATTCGCATGCGCGCAGAACGACTGGGGCTCGAAAATCCGCGTTGCCTTGTGCTGATGGAAACTTCCGTGGAAAATATTCTCATGCATGCGGAAGAGTTGAAACCCGATGTACTCATCATCGATTCCATACAAACACTTTCCTCTCAAGCTATCGATAGTTCACCGGGTAGCGTTTCGCAAGTGCGAGAATGCGCTGCGCGCATGATGAAATTTTCGAAGGAAACGAACACCGTTGTTTTTCTCATTGGCCACATCACCAAAGAGGGAACATTGGCCGGGCCAAAAGTGCTTGAACACATGGTCGACACAGTGTTGCAATTCGAAGGCGATCGGCACCACATCTACCGACTCATGCGCAGTACGAAAAATCGATTCGGCAGCACCAACGAGCTTGGTATATATGAAATGCAAGGAGCGGGATTGCGCGAAGTAGCCAACCCTTCCGAGATTCTAATTCACTCGCAAACAGAGAATCTTACAGGATCCGCAATTGCAGCCACACTTGAAGGCAATCGCCCGCTGTTGGTCGAAATACAAGCACTCGTGAGCACTGCGGTGTATGGGACTCCACAGCGCAGCACAACGGGTTTCGATGTGCGCCGACTCAACATGCTATTGGCTGTGCTCGAGAAAAAATGCGGATTCCGCTTAGCCATGAAAGATGTGTTTCTCAACATAGCCGGCGGTATGCGACTCGAAGACCCGGCCATGGATTTGGCTGTCATTACAGCAATACTTTCCAGCAATGCGGAAATAGCCATTCCAAAGCTGACGTGCTTCGCAGGTGAAGTGGGATTGAGCGGAGAAATTCGCCCGGTTACACGCATCGACTCACGCATACAAGAGGCAACCAAATTGGGATTCGAAGAAATCTATGTGTCGAAATACAACAAGGGACTCGAAGGATTTTCGAATAAAATCAAGGTAATACAAGTTGAAAAAGTCGGCGACCTATTTAGCCGAATCTTCGGTTAAAGCGATCCTCAATGCTTGCCTGAAATCACCATCACGAACTCTCCACGCGGCTCATTTTCGAGAAAGTGCGCGAGTACTTCGCTCGCTGTTCCGCGCACAGTTTCTTCAAACTTTTTACTGATCTCACGGCTAACGGAAAGCTTACGATCGGGGCCCAGGAATTTAACCGCCTGCTCCAGCGTCTTGACCATACGATGCGGACTTTCATACAGCACCGTTGTGACATCGCTCTCTGCAATCGATTTAAACCGCGTTTCGCGACCTTTCTTATGCGGAAGAAAGCCGATGTAATGAAATTCCTCACACGGAATGCCGCTCACCACAAGGGCCGGAACAAACGCAGTAGGTCCCGGTAAACACTCTACTTCAATGCCCGCTTTGATGCACTCACGCACCAACAAATAACCTGGATCACTGATGGCGGGTGTGCCGGCATCGCTCACGAGCACTGCACTATTTAGATTTTGAATGTGCGCTACGGTTTTGGCAACTACAGCGTGTTCGTTGTTGAGATGAAAGGAGCTCATCGGTTTATCGATGCCGAGGTGCACCAACAACTTGCGAGTTTCGCGCGTGTCTTCAGCGAAAATCTGATCACATTCGCGCAACACCCGAATGGCGCGCAAGGTGATGTCTTCTAAATTGCCAATGGGTGTTGGCACCACAAAAAGTTTCAATCGGAATTCTTTTATGAATGACGGCGATCAACCAGCAAGCGGAAATCGCGAACCACCGCCGAATCATTATTCCACTCATACTTTGATTCGAGAGATTTCACATACTGCAATGCATCTTCTTTTGAAGAGGTGTTGAGAAGATCGATAGCTACTTCATAGTCTTGATTATTGCCCTTGAATAGCTCACGCGAAAATTGAAAACGCTGATTGAGCGTGATGGCAATTTTCAAATCCGCTATAGGAGTATGTGAATGATGCTGCGCCAGTGTTTCATGCTGCACGATGGTTTGTGCCAGCATGTCGTTCACGCTTTGAGTTGCCGGCAAAGCAGCCAAATCAAAAAGTGTGTTTGCGATAGGTGTATCTTCCTTGGTGTTCAAGGCAAACAAAGGAGCGTCGTCGAATAACTCTTCCTTGGTTACTTCCTCTATAGCGTCGATAAGTGAAACCTGATGAAGACTATCTGTCTTCGCGGCTTCTTGCACCACAACAGGCGCATCAACTTCTTGCATGGAATCCTGAGCGACAGTGCCTGAAACAGAATCATTGTATGCCTTATACCGCAACACTACAAGTCGTTCATATAATTCACGACCTTGTTCTGCAACGATTTCAAGCTCTTCCAACGATAATTCTCCGGCCTTTAAACGCTCCATTTGCATGTGGATATTACTTGCCAGCTCTTGCAAACGAGGATACTTGGTTGATTCATTCATATCGATGAGTGTTTATTTCAAATCTAAACCGAGGGTTTCCGGGAAAAATGAAAAATTACGAAAGTTTTTCACGCTCCCTTTTTGGCAACCCCGACTGCACCAAATCATAGCTGTGGTCAATCAGTTTTAAAAAGAACTTCCTATCTACATCACTCTGCGCAGCCACCGTGTTCCAATGTTTCTTGTTCATGTGATAACCCGGTGTTATGGCTTCATATTGCTCGCGCAACTCAACGGCCCATTCTGCGTCACACTTCAGATTGGCTCCAGTGAAATCTTCCAAATCACAGAGGGCAAACATTTTTCCACCCACTTTAAATACAAGAGTGCGATTATCAAATGGCAAGTGTTCCGATGCTCCCGGCTTACGCAAACAATACTCTCGGAAGATTTCGATGTTCATGATTAATCGTAGGCAGAACAAGGGACATGAAGCTTGTTGCCTTCTTTACAAGCTCTCAAACCGATTACAATTTCATGGGTGCTGCCGGCTACATAGCGAATCTTGTTGAGTGTGACATCATAGGCATAGCCGACCGTTAGATACTGAATGGCTGCAATTTTTACCAAGGCCGAAAAACCATGACCCGAGCGGGCACCGAGTCCAACATCAACAATATCCTTGTAGGAAAGCAACGCTTGGGCATCGATTGAGGCGCGACTCTTTCCCACATAGTTTATCAAAAATGCAGGTTTAAACGTGAGCTCGCCCGTTAATCTGCGCGCATACCCATTCGCAAACGTAAAATGACGTTGTACACGACTATCCGTAAAACCATCAATTTTCTTGGCGTTTACGCTTCGAATCGACAACCCATAAAAACGATCAGCTCGATACAACCACAAACCGGCATTGAACATCGGAAAAATAAAATCGTTGACAACTCCTTCTATTGCTGTTTCATTGAGCTGTTGCTCGAACTTCATCTCACTGTAATCGACACTGTATTGAGAAAAGCCTAGACTTAAACCGGCGGCCAAATAATACTTACTGGCCAATTTCAAGTGGTGAGCATAATTAACATGCACATTCGTGTAATCGAAGGGGCCTGCTGCGTCGTTCTCAACCACTGCTCCTAAGCCATGAAACCGAAGCTTCGATTTTTTACCAACCTTTCCGTGTACGTTCACGAAAGAAGTTGTTGGTGCGCCTTCCATGCCCCTCCATTGTCTGCGTAAACCAAGCTTTAAGTCGAGGCAGGGAGCTGTGCCCACAACAGCCGGATTATACTGCATGTAGTTGTAGGTGAAAAATGTAAAATGAGGAAGCTGCTGCGCCAACGCACCGGTTGTAGCAACCAGTAGCAGTATTGTCAGATATTTCCTCATTCTAGTGAACAATGCTTACAACACCTGTAAATGGAGCTATGGTTACATCCAGTGAATTCAACTCTATGACATAATAATAGGGTCCGGTAGGTAAGTACTTTCCCTTGAAAGTTCCATCCCAAGGCCTTTCATAACCAACCGACTTAAAAACGCTTTGACCCCAACGATCGAATACTTCTACTTGGCACGCTTCGAAACGCTCTATCTTACCAATTTTCCAACTGTCATTAACGCCGTCACCATTCGGCGAAATAGCAGAATAAATGTCAATGGGGTCGGTAACAGTTACAATAACCTCCGACGTAAGTCGGCATTCTCCAACGGTTCCCAGTACTTGAAAGGCCGTTGTTTCTTCCGGATATGCTAGCGTATTGACCTGGTTCGGATTTTCGACATATTGCGACGGAGACCATGACACAGTTTCATCGGGATCGGCTCCGTTCACCTGAAGCGTTATTTCTTCTCCCAAACTAATCGAAACCGTTCCCTCAGGAAGAATTACCGCATTAATATCGACTGCACCTCCCGAGATGGTTAGGTCAAACGCACAAGGGTCTTCCTCGTTACTCCCTTGGACTATATGGTTTGAGCCTGCTACAACTACGTAGTCGGTATTCGATTGAACGTTCGACAAGGTGAATGAAAAAGAAGCATCATCGCCGCGACATTGTGCAAGCGAGCTACTAACCTCACACGGGTTTTGTCCTAGTGCAACGGGAAAAGCCGCAACATATACAAAGTCGTTGTCACCTTCCGTCGAATAATCGCAATCCACAAAATCAACATCAATGGTGACCGACTCTTCGCTCAATTCGTTTGTGTGAAACGAATACCAAACGGTATTATTCAGGGTTTGAAATGGTACGCTCGATGGAAAACAGGGACTTGAATAAGCATTCGGGAAAAGCGAATCAACTTGCTGGGTTTCTTCTGCACACAGCGAGTTATCGAGCGCAGTCTCACAGCCGCTCCTCGATACCGTCACCACATCCGTTACCGTGCAATTACCCACTTGAGCGGTTACCTGAAAAGTCGTAGCCTCGTCGACCGATGCGACCGGTGACGTACTTGTAGGATTGTCGAGGTATTGAGCCGGAGTCCATTCCACCGCTACGTTATCGGTTTGTCCGGTTACCAACAACGTAGAGGTTTGATCGCCATAAACAATCGTTGGGTTGGCGGTTGCTTCCACTTCAAGAGCACTTCCGGAAATGGAAAGATTGAATCCGCAAGGAAGCTCTGAAGGGTTAGTAGTTGGGGGGAGAAACATGCCAATTACAATGATGTAGTCTCTATCAGGTAAAACAGCCGGCAGAGTATATGCGAACGACGAGCTGCCGGAACTCAGCGGGGCATTCAACGCCGATGTATTCGTAGATATCGCACAAGGATTCCCCCCTTCAACAATTGAATAGACACTCATATACAGTAGATCGTTCTGGCCATCACCTGTATAGTTACAGCTATTCACCTGAACAGATATAGTAACACTCCCTATTGCTGCCGTAGAATTGGTATGAAAAGAATACCACTGCGCGTAATTCAAAGAATCACCTAGAGGAATTGAAGTAAAAGTTCCCAAATTAAAAAACGCAGGATACTGCGCATAGAGCACCTGGCCTTCTTGCGTCTCGTTGGCGCATATGTAATTATTCAACGCGTCGGCGCAACCCTGCGAAAACAAACGCTGCCCGAGGAACATCGAAACAATCAATAAGAAGAAACCAGCCGATGGAAGGCGCATTCGAATGAGTTTGAAATACAATGTGTGCAAGTTACATTTTCGCAATGAGGCCAACCCTATGCTTTGTTGCCAATTGCCGTTATTTATACACAACGTTTTCCAAATACAAAAAGTTGCAATGCTAAACGAATTCTACGAGCACAGCGCCCTTCTCAACAGGCACTCCCTTGATGGCATTGACTTTTTTTACCACGGCTGAAGAGCCGGCCTTGATGACATTCTCCATCTTCATTGCTTCTAGAATTAGGAGTGGAGTATCCTTTTCAACGGCATCGCCCGCGTTTACCAATACATTCAAGACCAATCCAGGCATAGGCGCTTTGATTTCCCTCATCTTCTTTTCACCCACCTGTTCCATGCCCAAGCTCTTCAACAAGTCGTCGAAGCGATCTTTCAATTGCAATGTATAGGGCTTGTTGTTCACCTTCACGACAAACTCTTTGGTTGTTGCATTTACCTGAAGCAACTCGACATTCATCGACTTTCCATTCACAATCCAGTGCGACCTCAACTCGGTAAGCTGAACCTTGCTTACTTCTATCGGGTTATCGTTGATATGCACTGCTTGACCTTCTAAACGAATGTGAAGGTTTGTTTTGGCGTTTACCGTTGCTGTATACATGGTGCAAATTTATTGCACGAAGCTAGGTACTTTCGCACTATGGCCGGCATCTACCTCCACATACCTTTCTGCAGGCAAGCATGCCACTACTGCGACTTCCACTTTTCAACTCAGGTGAAAAGCATGGGTGATTTGCTGCAGGCCATGCGCGCCGAATTAAAGGCCCGCCGCCCCTATCTTGAAAACGAAACCATTGAAACCATCTACTTCGGCGGAGGAACACCATCGCTGGTGCCCACCGATGATTTGCAGCGCGTGCTCGATGACATCTACACGTATTTCCCGGTTGTCGAAAAACCTGAAATCACGCTTGAAGCCAACCCCGACGACCTTACGTATCACAAAATCATCGAACTCGCTCGCACGCCCGTGAACCGTCTGAGCATTGGCATTCAAAGCTTCCGCAATCAGGATTTGCAATGGATGAACAGAGCTCACACATCGACACAGGCCGACTTCTCCGTGAAGTGTGCGCAGGATCGTGGCTTCGAAAACATCACCATCGACCTCATCTACAGCATTCCCGGTTTGTCTGAACGCGATTGGCTTGACAACATTAGAAAAGCTGTGGACCTTCAGGTGCAGCACATTAGCGCATACAGTCTTACCATTGAACCCCAAACTGCATTCGGTCATCAATTGGCAAAGCAAGAACTTCACCCTGTCGATGATCATACAAGCGGCAATCATTTCATGGCGCTTGTGAACGAGCTCACACGTTGCGGATTTCAGCAGTATGAAGTCTCGAATTTTTGCTTGCCCGCAATGGAGTCGAAACACAACAGCGCTTATTGGTTGGGGAAAAAATACCTGGGCATAGGGCCATCGGCACATTCATTCAATGGTGTAAGCCGGCAATGGAACGTAGCCAACAACCCGCGATACGCGAAAGGTTGGATAACCGGAAATCCTGAATACGAAACCGAAACACTCGACGAGCGCACACGACTTAATGAATATCTCATGACCCGCTTGCGCACTTCCTGGGGCATTGATATCGAATACATCCGAAACACGTTTGGGGTTGATGTTTGGGAAACCGAAAACGACTATCTCCAACAGTTGCTGCAAGATGGTTTGATGACGAAAGAAAACACCACACTGAAACTAACCACCCAAGGGCTGTTGCAAGCCGATCGCATCGCCTCTGAATTGTTTATTCTTGAATAATGATTACGCACATTCAACATCACGGAAATACTTACATCATTGATCTTTCGAAACCGCTCGATCTTTCCATTGTGCTGAATGCCGACGGTCCGCGCGCTTGGTATGCCGATAAAATGAGAATAGCTCCGGTTATTAATCGGTACTTCACCGGTAGTGTTGCGCTTGGCGGAAATGTGAATTTCAATGATGTGTTTTTCAATCCGCATGCACACGGCACGCACACCGAAACACTCGGACACATCAGCCGTGAATTGGTATCAATTGAGAGAGCGCTAACCCGCCATTGGTGGATTGCCTCGCTGATTAGCATTACGCCACACCTATGCACCGTAAGCAACGACATCGTGCAGACGGGCGATAACATCATCACGCTAAAACAAGTGCAGCAAGCACTTTCCGGCGGGGTGCCCGAAGCACTTATCATTCGCACTCTGCCTAATTCCGACGAAAAAAAGTCGCAACAATATTCCAACACCAACTTCACGTATATGCATCCCGAAGCGGCTGCATGGCTGGCTGCGCAAGGCGTGCAACACCTGTTGGTTGATATGCCCTCCATCGACCGCGAAGAAGATCAAGGAAAACTATTAGCGCACCACGCCTTCTGGAATTACCCGACCCAGCCAAGAATGCAAGCAACTATTTCGGAAATGATTTACGCCGATAACTCGATTGAAGACGGGCTTTACATGCTCAATCTTCAAGTAGCTTCATTTCGAAACGATGCAGCGCCTTCACGACCCGTTCTTTATAAACTCTTGAATGATTAATCTTCGAATCTCTCTCTGCGCCTCTACGGTAAAAAACTCAACCGCAGAGGCGCAAAGAAATTGCTAGAGGACTTCTGCTACTGTGAATACAGATCCGCCGATAAAAACCAAATCGTCATTTTCTGCATTCGTGATAGCGGCTTCATATGCCTGTTTTACCGATGCAAAGGATTCACCTTGCAACTGAAATTCTGATGCGTGTTGCTTCAGCGAGTTCACATCCATTCCGCGCGGAATATCGGCCTTACAGAAATAGTAAATCGCCTCCTTTGGCAGCAATCGCAGAACGCGCGACACATCCTTGTCACCCACCATTCCCAGCACGAAATGCAATTGCTTGTGCCGTGTTTCGCGCAGTTGGCGCAACGCCACTTGAATGCCATCTTCGTTGTGCGCAACGTCTGCTATCACCAACGGCTTCTCGTTCAGCTTTTGCCATCGACCCAACAATCCGGTGAGTTCAACAACCTGCCGAAACCCCGTTTTAATATGCTGTTCGGAAACATTCCATCCCAATGCAGCCAACGTGCGCAACGCCATAAAAGCCGTAGCTCGGTTTTCCATTTGATAATTCCCTTGCAATGCGCCACCGGGTATCATCGAATCGGGTATACATGTTGAATCGATTAAAGGAGCTTGCAGATGCTGTGCTGTAGTGCACATTACCTGGCGTGCCTCTTCACGCATAGCACCAACAACAACAGGCCTGTTCAGCTTAATGATTCCCGCTTTCTCTGCCGCAATCTTCTCGATTGTATCACCCAGCAAATTCATGTGGTCATAGCCGATGTTGGTGATTACCGATACTTCGGGCTCGATCACATTGGTGCTGTCGAGTCGGCCACCAAGACCGGTTTCGATGACCGCGATATCAATCCCCGCGCGCTTGAAATACCAGAAGCACATAGCGACGGTTATCTCAAAAAAGGAAGGTTGAATCACTTGCCACGCTTCGTGATATTCATTCACAAAGGCCGCCACTTCCTCTTCGGGAATCATGATGCCGTTGATACGGATGCGCTCTCGAAAATCCCTTAAGTGAGGCGATGTATACAGTCCTGTTTTGTAGCCCGCCACTTGCAAGGCCGCAGCAATCATGTGAGAGGTGCTGCCTTTGCCGTTGGTACCGGCGATGTGCACGGTCTTCATTCCGATTTGCGGATTGCCTACCAACTCTAGTAGTGCCCACGTATTGTCCAACCCTGGCTTATACGCCGCCGGCCCCACGCGATGAAACATGGGCAATTGGGAGTACAAATAATGGAGGGTTTGCTGGTAGTTCACGCTGCAAGGATAGCAAAGAAGAGGACTCGTAAAGCCGCACTGCAGTGCGTCCAAACTCAGACAATTCCCGAGCGAAGTCGAGGCCTAGTGCAGCTTAAACGTTATCTTAATACTTCCCTTCTGCTCATTACCACTCGCGCTGCTATTGAACTTCGCCTTGCGAGCTGCGTCTTCGGCCATTTTGAAAAGCGTTCCACTGGTTGTATTCGACTTGGCCGCATTGGCAATGGCTTTGGTGACGTTTCCATTGGCATCAACCCAAATATCTACTGTAACAGTGCCCTCATCCGGAGCATTGCCTTGCACTTTCGGGTTATTCAAAATCTGACGACCGGCCAGCGACCAATTCGCCCCTGAACCACCACCGGTGCCTGTGCCCGTGCCGGTTCCATTTCCACCACCGCTACCACCACCGGTACCCGCGCTACCGCCGCCGCCAAGCACACCGCGTCCATTGATGCTCCCATTGGGATCGCCTTGTTGACCCGTGCCGGTTGTAGTACCGCTTCCGCCTTTGATGTTATTGAAAGCGTTGTTCAGATTATTCGATACCTGTTGCTGGGGTGTTTGCTGTTGCTGCGGATTGTCCTTCCGCACCTGGGTATCATTTTTCTGATTACGATCTTGCTTCTTGTCGCTCAGCGTGGGCGCTTCTTCCGAGGTTTCGTCGGTGATAGCGCTACTCTCCTCAACCGTCTCGGGTGTAGGTTGTTCCATCACGGGTTCCGGCATGGGCACATACCCCTCGCCATCGACCATTGTGCCGATTCCGGCCGCATCAAGCGACATCAAACCGGTGTAACCCAAACCGCCATTGCCACCTCCGCCGCCGTTGCCGCACTTCATCAAAAAGAGCAGCCCCACGATGGTTACGTGAAACAACAAGGTGCCCGTCAACGACCACCTGCGATCGGTTTCTGCAAGATTTGCCATGTGTTATTCTTCCTTAGGCTTGGTAGCGATAAACGGATTCCATCCGTTTTGCTTCAGTACAGCGAACAACTCAACTGTTTCACCCGTTGGTACGTCGCGGTCAATATTTAACACAACTTTTTTATCGGCCGAATTATTCAACAGTGCTTGAAGCTTCAGTTCTACCTCGTCTTTTCCGACCTCTGTGTTATTCACCAAATAACGCAAGTCGGAAGTAATCGTAACGGTAACGGTCGACTGCGTAGGCGTGCCCGATGAGGTTTTCGGCAAATTCACTTGCTCTCCATTCACCGCCAGCGTACTGGCAATGATGAAGAAGATGAGGAGCATGAAGATGATATCGGACAAGGCCGACATCGCAGGCTCCACATGTACTTTATTTCTTCTTCCGAAATCCATGGGTTAGTGCGTTGGTTGTTCGAGGATGTCCAAAAACTCTACAGCTGTAGCTTCCATCTTGTTCACCACCTTGTTGATGCGAGTCACCAATGTGTTGTATCCGATATACGCTATCATGAATACAATCAGACCTACGGCCGATGAAATCATCTTCAAGTACAAACCTTCCGAAACGGTTCCAATCTGAAGACTGCCTGCCTCTGCGATATCACGGAAGATGACAATTACCCCGAATACCGTTCCCAAGAATCCGAATACGGGTGCGATACCGGCGATAGTCGCGAGAATAGCAACGTTGTGGTCGAGCTTCGCTGTTTCCAGCTTACCCACGTTTTCAATCGCCTTTTTGATATCCTGCGTTGGCTTGCCAATACGGCTAATTCCCTTTTCAATCATACGGGCAACAGGCGTTTGCGATGTTCCGCATAAGTTGCGGGCGCTGTCGAGTTTACCTTGGCTCACATACTCCTTGATTTTCTCCATGAAGTTGGCTTCTGCCTTATCGGCACGACCAACCGTAAGCGTGCGCTCAATGATTACATAAACAGCGATGACGCTCATGATAAGCTGTGGCAAGTAGATGTACCAGCCCTTCATAAGTTGATCCATTACGCTGAAGTTGCCAACGGGAGCGCTCACGGTTGGAGGAGTAATGCTCATGCCGTCCTGAATGGCTCCGGTAACTGTTTCTTGAAGAAAAAAGAGAATGTCCATGCGAGTGTGTTATCAGATAAGAATTTACGGTCTCTCCACCCGGAAAGACCATCGC
>Ga0315899_10006023_pt1 | contig 13046 bp, 11 predicted proteins | sample LakEriMetagenome_2_FD_203518 | JGI IMG/M metagenome (GOLD analysis project Ga0315899, IMG submission 203518) | Freshwater fungal communities from buoy surface, Lake Erie, Ohio, United States - Buoy 4 MA112 | ecosystem: Environmental > Aquatic > Freshwater > Lake | place: USA: Lake Erie, Ohio...
TGGCGGGAGCCCCCGGCTCTTTCGAGCCTGTCGGTCCTCCACGCCGTGGCGCCCCGCCTCTCCAGGTGGGTCGTGGTTGCAGCACCACGGGTACCGCGGCTGATTCTCGCCTCTGTTACCACCCAAGGTCGTCTCAAGGCACTGAATACCGTCGCCGCAGCAACGGAAGTCTGCGACAGCATGCATAAAGCAAGACCCCGCCGAGGGTTGCGCCCCTTCCAGGTCGCCCTTTTAATCCTAGACAGCCGTCTCGCGCCCACAACCAGAGAGAGAGAGAGAGAGAGAGAGAGAGAGAGAGAGATTTATTAGGAACAACAGTCCGGGGGACCCTGTGGTGTGTGTTGAGTGTTTATTTTTAAGGTCACCGAGCGGTCACGGTTAAACGACTTGGAGTTACTAAAGCCTGACGAGAGAGTCACGGTGTGTGTGTGTCACGGTGTGTTCGAGAGAGGCTGCCGGATGTCCACGCAACCGTGAAATATTTACCTGACTCCAAAGTCCAAAACTTGAACCAGTGCCGATTACATAAAACAAAGAAACACACGGGGTCTGCCAGTTTGCTAGAGTCTCAAGCAATCGCGATTGTCAATCCATCTCAAGCATAGCGATTGTCAATCCAAGGCAAGTTGGTGGCGCTGACTTGATCCATTAAATTGGTCCGTGTAGGCCACCAACCCGTAGGAGGGATTTATTCGTATTCAATGATACTACAGAGGACCCAGCTGTGAGAGCGCGGTTTTTACCAGTGTGCTATAAATGCACAGAAACCGTGCGGACCGAATAACTGGATCCACACGGTTTCAGTGCACTTATAGCACACTGGTAAAAACTGCGCTCTCACAAAAATCACTTCGGTGACCGTGGGTGTCAATTCCGAAGGACCCCCGGGCAGCGCGCTGCCAGTGCCCGAAGGTGGGTATGCGCGCTGGGTAACCCCGGGTGGCTGGATCCATTGTGTCCATTTGCGCTCATATTGGACCGGGGTAAGCACATCTTGATGCTCCGAATGTACGGACAGCGGCCATCGTTGCCTCGGTCATAAGAAAGAACCGGGACCTGGAAGATTGGGAATTGGGACAAACTTCGTGCTGGCCTCTTGGGCAGCGTGCTGGCCTCTTGGGCAGCTGCCACTTCGTGGCAGATTTTTTTTTTTTAAAGAACCGGGACCTGGAAGATTGGGAATTGGGACAAACTTCGTGCTGGCCTCTTGGGCAGCTGCCACCAACTCGGATATCCGAGTTTTGCTGTATTCTAAAGATTCGGTACCACCGAACCTGCTAGCGACTTAGCACAATCGTGAGGGGTGCCCCGGCGACCATTCTGATCTATTATACAATGGAACAACTTTCTATCCAGTTTCGCTTTATCCGCCAGAAGGTGGGCCAGTTGTATGCTATCGTTAGGCTCGCGGATGTATGCTACCGTATCGCTCGCCTCCGCAAAATGATACATCAGCAGCGAAGAGGCGCGTGACACACCGCTTGACAGCGTGCATTTTCAGCTTGCTGGTGCGACAGGAGCCTCTTCTTTCAGGTGGTCGAGGGCCCGCTCAGTAACCATCAATGCCACTGTTTCGAAGTCGCGCGTCAACTGCTCAGTTTCGGCATGCGGCGTCGCGGATTCTTTCGAGTGCACCTGCGCATGGCAAGCCAATGCATGCGCCGTTCATTAGACCATGCAAGCGACACATGATCTCGCGATATGGACGGTAGCAAACAAGACTGCATGCAAAGTGAAAGACGGATGTACTGGGCTGTACCTCATTGTACCAGAGTTCATAGGCGATGAGGCCTATGCTTGCCTCCATCTTTGCCCACCGTGTGAACATCTTGTTCATCTTTTCGGTTGAACTAAGTACCTCGTCATTGGCCAACATCTCCTGCACCAACCGAATAGCACTCACTTTTTAGTCATCGACAAAGCCGCCCGCGAGTCGGCAATGAATCTGGTGCAGACCTCAAGCGAGTGGGTGCAAGTGGATTCGGATGGCATCAAAGCACATATAACACATCTTACACAATCTCAACCCAAAAACAAAGAGAAGAACAACCCGAAGATGAGTCCTTTGCATCGCAAGGTCGTGGAGCATAGCGAAGCGCCATTCCTCCAGTCCACCATCCGCCAGATGATTGCCTGACCGGCGATACAGAACCTGCTTCCACCTGCAAATGTGCCGAGGCTCACATAAATTGGTAAGCGACGAGGATGAGAGAAACCAACAAGTGGACGACAAGACAGGTGACAAATTGAGCAGTTGTAGATACCAGTCCTGGATCAACATGGCAGCATCGTTATACATGCGATTTCTCATCTGCTCGCGGTGGATGACGCCATTTGCCATCGCTTCATCTGAAAATATTGCATCACGTAAGTTGATAGCTTTGGGCACCCTTAAACATTATTAGTAGAGATGCAGCTGACAAAGTGCTTGCAAGTGACCTTTTGTCCAAGCCAAGATACTGCTGAGGGAGCCAGTCAAGACGCATGCGAGTACGACGCCGACAGTGCCGGTAAGGCCTGCCACAAAACGTCCCGCGTGCGTGCCAACCAAGACCTCGCCGTAGCCGACGGAACTTGCTGTGACAAACATCAGCCAGCACGAATTCTGCGCCACACACGCAATACCGAGTCAGTGGAAACAGGATTAAAATAACATTCCTGACCCGTGCACAAGCGGTCACGAGCTGAATTCCCACCGACAACAAAGTACAGATTGCTCACGCGCTCAGAATTCAACCTGCAGTATATCATCGTTGACTTTTTCGAAGGATTCCCCATTGACCGACCACTGCTTGGCTTGAGGGAGGTGGCAGGAGGGATGCGCAGGCATCCCCCCTTCAATCTGGGGAAACAGGCAAGCCGTCATCTCTGCGGCTCGGTACAGGTACCCACACCAGAGGATGGAGAAGAACCAGACCAGTATGACATAAATCAAGCCCATCCAATGGTGAAGATGCCTCTTGATGGCGAAGGCTGTGCCAAGCTTGACGCCGCTAAAGCCCGCAAGGGTGTAGCGCTCCGGAATGTCCGACAGGAGCCAGTCCTCAAAGGCTCGCCAAATGCAATACACACGCAGAAAGTTGAAGCAGCACAGGATTGTTTCGAGTCTATACACAATAATGTTGCCCATGTTTGAAACTGCGAAGCTGTAGTCAAACCAAGGTGGGCTGTGCACACCAACCAAGACCATTTCTATCCAGATACTCTTCTTCGACAGGACTTGATACCATGGTATGCGCAGATCAAGCCTATGACATTTGAAGACATGCGCCACCAGTTTTTGCAACAGCGTTTGCAGCCAGTAGATGCGAAGGATGCCTAAAATGCATAAAAAGGACATCACCGTGTTGAAGAGTTTGAGGGTATTAAGCGCCTCTTGCGACCGATTGCCGGTGATTATCAACTCACTCTGGCCAAACGCTGACAAATTGCCGAGAGTGGCCATAATTGCAGTGAAAAATCGTGCTTGCTCGAACCGCCTTACGACTTCTGCCTTGTTACGCCTCCACGGGGCATTTTCCTTAAACCGATCGAGGGTGGCGTTGATGGACTGCCGCTGCGCATAGCGTGCGTTCTGCTTGGTGGCATACGAGACGTCCTTGGTCTGGAATGATTCGTCCTTGATCTTGAATGATTTCCTTGTGACTTTGGCCTCTTTCCCTCCGTGTTTCCCGGAATTTACGTGACGATGAAGAAAAGTGAAAGTCTTGGTAAGCTTTTCCTTCGCAAGTTTGGTAAGGCTGCTTTCTTTGTCTGCGACTCGCGACTTCTTGTGGCCTCCAAGTGACGCATTTGCGTCGTGCAAAACGAATGACAAAGCTTGTCCCTTTGTCAAGCGGTGTACCTTTGTTGCCATGCGTTCTTCCGCTGACGGCCATGCTACCATTGCTTGGCCCCCTTCTGGCCTCATTTGATATTGGGGTTCCGATGTGTGCTCGATTATTCTTTTGTCACTGCCGTCGCGTGAAGAAATTGTCTTGAGGCTTCGGCGATACATAGAGGCAAGTACTGGCGGTGACAGCATGCGGTCATGGATAGCCTCCACAGCTTGTTGCAGGAAGTTAGTCCTTCGGTCAAGGAGACCCACCTTTAGTTCATCGGAAAGCGCGTGATGATGCTCCGCGAAAATACTGACCTGCAATCGCCTAAGCTTGTCTATCATATGATTTCTCCGTTCGATGGCTTTTCCCCCTGTACTCATCAAATGACTTACGGCAGACTTAGCACGCCTGCAGTAGTGGAGCAATAAACTGCAGCAACCTAGATTTTTGTCGCTGAATGTGTCCGGGGTTGTGCCAGACTGCTTTGAACGCTGTCTGAGATGTTGGCGCAAGTGTACTATGATCTTTTCCGCGGCCAGGCGCCTGATGATCCTTTGGGCCTTTTTACGCTCCAGGATGCGTAAGAAGGTGATCTCTTCTGGCTCCCACGTCAACATGTTGGTTACTGCTGCTGTAAGGATAGAGCCTAAAGAGACCCCGATAAAGACACTGATTACCGATACCACTCGACCATAGTATGTGAAGGGAGAAATATCACCGTAACCTACTGTAAGCGAAGTTACCATCACCAGCCATAGCGAGTGCCAAATGTAATAACCGTCAACATAACCGTTCTGTTCTATTTCTTGACCATATAAAATCCACTTTTTTGCCCTCTCTTGCTGGCAAAGAGGACTGATAGCTGAGGGTAATGTGCAAGCCTGCAGTTCTGCCGCTCGATACCAGTAGCCACAAACAATAATACACACGCACCACATTAACATCACGGTACGGATTCCGTTCCAGCCTTGCAAATTCTTTTTGAACATGTATTTTGTATCGAGCGTGGCGCCGGTCCAGGTCTGGATGGTAAGGCGCATGGGCAAGTAAATCAGCCATCTGGCGCGCAGGTACCTAAATATCAGATACACACGCAAAGAATTCACGAGGGTGCCCAGTGTCTCGGCTCGATACATGATTATGTTGTCAATCGAATAGGTGACGAACTCATAGGTTACGTAGGGCGGGCAGTGAATTCCGATGGTAACAGCCTCAAGCCAAAAGTATGGATCCAGCAGCACCTCATGCCAAGTTGTCGAAGTTAGCAAGGGCACAAGGTTCCTGCAATGCCTTGTAATGCGTTGAAGCCGTACCGACAGGCTGTACATCCAAAATAAAGCGCCGATGCTTATCACGGTGCAGAAAGAGTTGGCAAGTTTCGCTAGATTGACCTGGGCATCGCCAGGCATCCCTCCTCCGAGAACATACTCATTTTGGTAAATGGCCAATATCAGCCCAATACAGGCGAAGCAGGCGGCTGCAAATGAGGCAGTGACAATCTTTTCTTGCACAGCGACCTTGTCGCGGCGCCAATCATAAACTCGAAGACCCCTCCGCTCTCGTACCTTCTGTACACTTGTCAAGAAGGCATCGTGCAAGGATTTCGAGCGTCGTTTTTTCTGAGGTGGTGACCCAGCAGATGCTGGCATAAACTGCAGTTTAACAATCGAAGCCTGTCTCGGCCTAGTCTCATCCGAAACAGGAAAACGTATGACCGAACACTGGCTGTCCAAAGCTGACAACTCGTCTATACAAGACTTGAACATACAAAGCAGCGACTGCTTGTGAAACTGGAGGTCCGACAAGCGAATGGTGTCATCGTGCTCCGTCTTTCCTGCATGCACGCCTCGCCTCGGAGTACTTGTGCTTTTTTCCGGGCTTGTGCAACCATCCTCTGCTATCTGCTCTTTCTTGAATTTTCCTGCTCGTCGCGTATGCGTTGTTGTACCTGTGTGGGTGCTCATGTAAGCAGGCTGACCCACGTCGCCCACTGAATCATGCGTAGAGTTAGCACCTTGAATAACGGCACGAATTGCGAGAGCCAGCGGCGTCTGACTTTCGTGTAGTAGCTTGTCAAAGCGAACGCCCCCCTGCGACATCAACTGTTGTGCATCTCGTTGTCATTTAGATAGCAGCGCTGGCAAGCACAAAATTATTACACGAGTAGTAAAAAGACAAAGCATCATTATGACATGGCAGATTTCAGCGCCTGGGAACATGAGCCCAAATTGCAGGCAAGTGTCCAGTCCCTTTTCTGACAGTGGAAGGCATACATGGCGCATTACATGAGGCAACTACCTCAAGAGCTTGCTCAAGTAAACGTTGCGCAGGACGGCACACTGCTGATCGTCCACTTGAAACCAAGTCGTGTGTCATACTTGAACTGGAATCTTGATGCAGTTCTGGGACAGCATTGGGCAACGCTGCTGGTACTGTCAAAGTCAAGTCGTTGTCCCGCTCGTAATTTGCCATGAGCATTCGCCGCATCTCAAGCGCCAGCGGAGTGTGGCTGTCCTGAAGCGTGTTGAGCACGTCCTCTGCACAACTCTGCGGCAATTGGCACACCATCTGTTGTGCGTCCTCGTCAGCACCTGAACACGCAGTGAGTTCCCACCAAGCTGTCTCTCGTCCGAAGACAAGTCAAATGTCGGAAACATGCGCAGCCTGCGAATATGAGCACCGCGTCTCATGTTCACAAGACAGAGCCTGTTGTATGGATTCGTTTGTGTATTTGTCTGCCTGTTCCCACAGACTGTTGGCACACAGTGTCTGTGCTCCAAAGACAGGTAGGCTGTCTTTTTTTGCCTAGAGTAACAGAGAACAAGCTGATAAGAACAGATACTACCCTTCATCTTAGCGAAGAGGCCGAGAAAGTATTATGATTGAGCTACACCGAGTGGCTGAGGTCAGGACAGACATCGTCTGTATGTCTGTGCGTGCAGGTGGCCAGGATCGCAGCGGCTCAAAAACGCGCGCACTGCGCCTTTTTGAGCCCATGTTGAGCTCTGTCGCCCAGGCTTCGAGGATGGACTATCTGCATCGGCGGAGTATTTGCGCCTCGGAGGCGGGGTGTTTGAGCCGCGCATTTGCTTGCAACATCGGGACAGCAAGAATGCATCGTACCTGCGAGGCCTGGAGAAATAGGGCCTGCGAGTCTGACACAACGGCCAACTGTGCAGGCGCAGTCGAGTAACGCGAGACATCTGCGCTGACTGCGCCGGGGCATGTGGCTGCAGGATCCCCCTCCGCGTGCGTTTGTGGTTCGGTCCATGCCAGGTGTGTAGAATGCAAGGAGTCAGTTTGGGAAGGCGACGGGGGTCTGGAAATTTCGGCATCCTCCTTGCCCAGCCCTTTGCCCTGCAATGTTTTCTCCAGCTTGAGCCCTCTGCGCTCTTGTTTCATACCTCCAGCCATCTTCTGCGTACTTTCATTGTAACTAGACGCCAGCACCGAGGATGTGTAAATGGACTGTTTAAGCTCTTGCTCAAGCAGTTTGTTACGTTGCTCCATTGTCTGCCGGACGAGGTCGAAACAATGTAAGCGAGAGTTTGCAAGCGAGAGCTAGAAGCGCGCGAATGCAACATGATCCTGCTACCTTCAGTTCTAGATTCTTGACAAAAAGCTGCTCCTGGGCGTCTTTCAGCTTGCTCTGACACGCGCGCAAGTTCCGCTCCAACTCAACAATCTGTTGCTGACTGAAATCTAGCCGCTCGTGTGCCTCATCCAGCTCTCCTTCCAGCGCCGAAAAATGCTTTTTTTTTTGATATCATTTGCACCGAATGGAGTCAGCCCCTCGATCGCAAACACTACGTTCGCTGGAAAGCAACACATTGCAAGCGCCATCGACCCGGCTGGCCTTGCTGTAGCAAAAGGAAGCAGATCCGCAGGGACTGGAGACTGACCTCAGGGCCATCTGCGGCGAGGAAGTCAATGCCTGCGGAATCTAGGAAGGCGAAGGAATAGTCACGACGGGGCGAGAAACGACGTCCCGGGCTGCTGGTTGGCCGGATGCCTTGATGCGGCCTGCGACTCTGTCCAACGCCGTGCGGGGCCGGCATGTGATGCCCCGTTGCGAGTCGCATGCTGGCATGCGGGGAGTCTCGCGCATCGCGACGTTGACCGTGCCACGCAGCCTGTCGTGAGGCAACGAGGTCTAGATATTTTGTATCAGGGTCCCAGTCGGACAGCATCTTAGTGCCTCTGATTGGTCGTTCACGCATATAGACCGGGCCTGTCCTCTCGTACTCGACAACCTGCATGCCAGCGTGTGGATTGTAGTCACTGTCGTCGACGATAGTCACTGTCGTCGGGGGCATCGCCCCCATCCCGTGCATGTGCGCGCCGCTTCCGTCCATCTGTTCAGCTCAATCCGTCAGACGCCACGCACACGGTAACGCCGCTGCAGGCGGCACGTCGCTGCAGGCTGCGCCCGTCATCCTTCGAGTCTTCAAAATACCCCAGCCCGCTCGTTTCCCCACCCGCTCGTCCAAGCAAAAAGGGTGGCGAGCGCCGAGATCGGCTCGTGGACGGGCGAGTGGAGGCCTGAAAGAATGCGGGAAAAATCCACCACTCGAACCACAAACGGCGCAGGACTTCAACTGACCACGGCTGCAGCGTGCCGGAGGCGAGAATGCGCACGGCGGCCTCACGGACCGCTGCTGCGGCACTTAGAGCATGTTCAATGTGGACCACTTTCAACGCCCATGGTAGAATTGGCTAAAAATTGCTGGCTACACGCCAAAAACAAATTCCAGTATTCCCAATCCTTAGCGCCCATAATGCAGTGGGCGCGCGCGGTGGCGGGCATGAAAGCGGTCAGGAATCAGCAGGGCTTTGAATAAGACAAAACCAAAGTGTGACAATTTGGGCTGGCTACACTCTTCATGGAGATTCATTACCTCAAATTCCCTCACTCTTCTTCCTGTCACCCACCAAGATCTGTTTCACGTCCGCAGCTTTTTTTTCTTATTTCTTGAAAAACGAGGTTTCGCCTCCTTTTCCCCTGGCGGCAGGTGGAGGAGCATAACGGGATGGCCACCAAGCACACGAAATCTGGAGGGCCTGCTATTGCGGGAACATTCCAGCGCGCGGTGTCGTTTATTAAAAAGATCTCGCCAACGGCCCCTACAAAACCAAGCACGCAGCCTGCCTCATCCGGAACTGACAGCACGCAGCCTGCCTCATCCGGAATCGACAGGCCCGATAGCCCGCCTCATCCGGAATTGACAGGCACGAAGCATCCGGAACTGACAGGCACGAAGCATTCGGAACTGACAGGCACCCAGCATCCGGGATTGACAGGCCCAATACACCGAGCGAGTCGGTCTGAAGCAGCCTGCGTCGCGCCAACGACAGAGGGTGAAAGTGCTGTGCTATCGCCGACAATTAAGAGCACGGAGCTCCACCTTATGCTGGCCCAGCCCTTTGCGTCTCTCGAGGGCAAGGAGGATGCGTGCAAGATGGGTCTGGCGCTGGACATTTCCCGTGCTCTTGGGCCTGGCTTCAAACTGGTCAAGGTCAAGATCACTTCCCTCCAGCGAGGTGCATCGAGCCCTGCTCTCATCGGAAGCGCTGCACGTCTCGGCGCTCTTTGAAAAGCGTCTAGGCGCTCTTTAAAAGCGTCTAGGCGCTCCGTCTAGGCGCTCGTTCCTCCGAACGGAGGTTCCGACCTCCGCTGCGCTCCGGCCCGGCGCCGGCGCCCTCCGGCCGGGGGTTGGACGCCGCGTTTTCTTGACCTTTCGTCCAAGCGAGCGCCGAGACGATTCGCGTCTCGGCGCTCGCCACCCTTTTGCTCGAACGAGGGGGTGGGGAAAACTAGGGGATGGGGCATTTTGAAGACTTGCTGCTGCCGTTTCTCACGTTCGTGTGTACGCGCGTGCTGAGTTTGTGGAGCAGCGACTGTACTGGGGTCCGGTGGACTGTCAGCAGGGCAGATGAGTGTCGCCACTGTCACGCTCTCGCATCAGAACGCCAAAACGCTATCGGAATCTATTCAAAAACTACAAGATCAGATACGCTCGCCATCTGCAGCGGTTTGTCCCCAGTTCCCCCCCTTAGGACCATAGCAGTATGGGGCCGAGGCAGGGAACTCATCGCCGCAGTTGGTCTTACTCGTAACTTGGCGTGTCTTACCTGTGATGCTGGCGCCTCTTGTTTCCGTTGTCGTATCACTGAACAGATCAAAAAGGGCCGATACAGCCATGCCGCCGTCGATCTTGTGGAGCCACATGCGACTGGTAAATGTTTCACACTACGATTTACCACAGTGCCAAATTGTAATGAAACTGAACTTTAGTTACTTTACGGCTGGTGCGCAAGTACGGGTCTTTGCTAAAAGTGAATGTTTCACCGTCCCACAGGTGGAACGGAACACGCCCGTGAAGCATTTACCAGTCGCACGCGGAAGAACGAAGAAAAAAATGCTAGTCCAGATGGTGGCAAACAGAAGAAAGACGAGGTGCCTGCCGAAAACCTGAAGGGATTTCCAAAGGGGGTTGATCCAGGCTGGTGCAGGGCAAGATTCAGGGGCAAACAGGGGTCTCTTGCCACCCTGACATTTCATTTTGCTTGTACTGTCTTGAGGGACCAATCGATTTTTGTACCCGTGGTCGCCAGAGCGAGTTCATTACCCACAATATGACTAATTCTTCTGTGCAAGACCAGGGTAGTGCCAAATAAGTATTTTCGGCCCGTCGAAAATGGTCCTGGAAGGCTTCAGACAAATCTGCACTTCGGGAACGGTCAGTTTCCTTTCTTTGCTCCATGTTGAGGCTCTTGCGATTTTCCATGACTCTGACTAGCCATAGCATATCACAGGTATGCGCAAGCTTCCTACAAAATGTTACCAGTGCATGTATAATGTAGTATTGGACTGAGCAGGGACGCAAGAGTACGTGACTTGCAAGGCTATCGCAACCTTCGAGGCTCGACATGATGATGAGATTTCGTTTCTAATGGGCGATGAGGTGGAACTCTGTCTGGATGATGCTGACCAGCAACCACACGTTCAGGATGATTCGATACAATGGTCCGCTGTGCAGCAAGCGCATCTGAAACTGCACGCAGCCAAAACCCTCAAGCCATCTCCGCTTTCGAACCCCTTTGCGCTTCAACCAGCTGCTGCTGAACCGAGGGACACAAAGGGGGTCTCGGCGGACGCCAAGGCGACACTCCTCATCCCAAGACAACTTTCTGACGCTGATCTCGGCGATGTAATTGAGCTTAAGCACCTGCGGAGCCCCGCCTGGTTGCGTCAAAAAGAGGCAGCGCAAAGACACGAACAGAACATGACCGATTACATGTTCACGGCGCAGGGGACCAGGCACACGGAACCCCCTCCCCTCGCACACGCCATAGTGCCCATCACGGGCCGCTGCGATACCTGTTCAGAATCTGCAGCACCAAGAGAGGCGCAGGCAAAGTTCGTACATCAAGACTTGCCGGGTGAAATGAGGCCATTGCATTCGAAGGAAGGACCGCAGGACTTCCTAGGACGGATCGGGGCTGGTGAAGAAGGAGGTGCTAGCTCAAAATCACCCCGGACCTGGTCCGACGAGGTGCATCATCGTTACATGCTGGGAAAGTCGATGAAGGATCTTTGGGTGCCGCCGGAGAATATATCTCGAGGCCGGAAGAGTCGAGACGTTCTCGATAGCTTCTCAGAACTCCCGGTTGATCGTGATGAATTGAAGCATTACTACCTACTTGGCAAGTCTGTTCAAGAGATGTGGGCGCACGGGTACACTACAGACATCTCTTGCGGACGGGCGGCAGAGCATCCTTCGGATTCTGATTCATTCCCTATTTCTCTGCCGAAACAGGTTCAAATTGCGGACCCTAGTATCTCCGAGACAGCAAGCAAGGAGTTACACTCGGGCCGTAAGTTGCTTCCGGACATTCTGGATGTGTTACCACATGTTTCAAATCCAACAACATCTGCAAGTGCACGGGTGGGCGGTGGTGACGACATGAGTGCGGCACAGCTTTTCGCACCTGCAAAAACAAGGGATGCTCATACCTTGTCAAAGTCATCTGTTCCCAAGACCTGGGACAAAGTCGACACGTTTGCAAAGCCTGACAAACTTCCAACATTTATTTCTGGCTCTTATAAGCAATTCGACGGAGTCTTGAATCAGCATAGAAGCGCTGTCAGCGAGAATACAACTCAAAAAATCGGGGGTCGCGAGCCCTTTGTGCCTGCTCCTGCCTGCACACTCATTCGAGTGTATTATTAGAGTCTTCAAAATACCCCACCCCCTATGTTTCCAACCCCCTAATAAACCCCACCCCCTTCCTCTTTGTCCTCGCGGGGCTGCGATCCGGCCCCGCTGCGCTCCGGCCCAGCGCCGGTTTTAACGCGGCGAATGAGCTGAAGCTCGACTTGAGGAAGGAGCAAGGGATCAACTTGTCTGAGATTGCCAACTTGGTAAGCACAGCGCTGGCAGGTTTGCTGCAGCAGAGCTGGGAGAAGGTGGATGAGGAGATGCGGAAGATCGTCAAGACAAAAGAGACGCATCACTCGGCTGCCCATGACAACAAGCAGGTCCTCCCCAGATACAGCGTGAACAGATAACTGTTCAAGGGGAGACGGAGTCTGAGCCGGTAGTCTCTAGGACGGATACCATGGAACGTGGAGTGCGGGTTTGATAAAGTTTATTTGAAAACCAGGGTTGGATTTATGTCAAGGAGGTCCCTATGACCTGGTACGTAAAGTCGTATATCCATACGACTTTACGTAGAGACGTTCTCTGGTACGTAAAGAGCTGTATTTCTCTTACGGAGAAATACACCTTTACGTAGAGACGTGCTGTAAACCTTAGTAGAATAATCTCTAGATTGTTTCTCTGTTTCTATCACCGACACAGGGTGTCTTTAGCGGATTTGCTTTCGTTTGGTTTCATCACTCCTCGCTGAAGAAGCTCGTGGAGGTGAGAGAATGTGTAGAGGAGAACTATGTATTCTAGAGGTCATGGGTCTCTATTACAAGTGCGTGAAATCTGCCTCGAGCGACGACGGTGTGGCGTGTAGGCAGGTCACCATCTCTCTCACTTTGGGTCGGACAGGGTGGACGGCTGAAGTAACGGAAGTGAAGGCGGAAGCGGCGTTTGTGGGGAATAATACAGTCGAGGGCGTCGCAGCCGGCGAGCGGAAGGCCGCGCTGGGCAGGCATGAAGGGGGCGAGAAGGGACCGACGATGAGCGAGAATACGTGGCAGGACGGGAGGCG
>Ga0315899_10006024_pt1 | contig 13046 bp, 10 predicted proteins | sample LakEriMetagenome_2_FD_203518 | JGI IMG/M metagenome (GOLD analysis project Ga0315899, IMG submission 203518) | Freshwater fungal communities from buoy surface, Lake Erie, Ohio, United States - Buoy 4 MA112 | ecosystem: Environmental > Aquatic > Freshwater > Lake | place: USA: Lake Erie, Ohio...
GGCAGCGCAGCACGTCCGGTGCTGGCATTGCAAGATGCCGACCTGAGTCAGCCCTCACAAGTCTCTTCGCACGAGGACTTCTGCTCCATGCACGCAAGAGGCCTGCTCAGTGCACAAGCTGTGATGCTACGCACCCCTGGCAGTCCTTGGAGCAGTAGGCGACGCCCTTGCACACTTGTGGAGAGGCTTGCGGCAGTCCGCGTAGTCGCACAGCAGGCTGACCGGCAAGGTCAGCTGGGGAAGGCCCCTCCAACATGCTGCCCCCCCGCTCGCCTGCAGCCACAGTCACACGCAGTGTGCCCCGAACACCATGCCCCACCAGGCACCGCACCGACGTCTCCGACTCCCACTCCGTCCCCTCGCATCCCGTCTGTCCGACGCGTCCCAGCGCCGTGAACGCAACCAGCCCCAGGCTCGACCCGTGCACCGTCACCGACGCCGACCCCGTCCCCGCATGGTTCAAGCGCCGCGCCAAGCTCACGCTACTCGCGTCCATCGAGTACCCCTCCGACATGCTGCCCAAACGATCGCCCGCCGTCACCGTCGTTCGACGCGTGCCCCCAGCACCATGCCCCACCCGGCACCGCACCGACGTCTCCGAGTCCCACTCCGTCCCCTCGCATCCCGTCTGCCCCATCCGTCCCAGCGCCGTGAAGGCCACCGGTCCCATGATCGACCCATGCACCGTCACCGACGTCGACCCCATCCCCGCGCGGTTCAAGCGCCACCCAAGTGCCACGCCTGCACATCACCAGGTGATACTGCTTGTCATTTTATCGCCCTCCTGTCTGACAACCCTAAACCCTAAACCCTAAACCCTAAACACTCGACCTACCCGCTACGCAAATTTGGCCCAACTGAGACTTTGAAGTTACCTGCGGTCCGCCGCGCATGCTGAGCGTCCGTGTGTTGATTGTCTCTGACATGGCCCTGCTTCGAGGTGCATTCTACAGGGGCGCTATCATCAACAGACCCAGCATTGCACGTCCAAGCTGCGAGAAGGAATATGAGGGCTGACAGCAACAGCCTTCGCCGAGGCGGTCCCATCCTCGCGCCCCTCCAGTATGTGACTCCTAAGGGCTCGACGACGCGACCAGCGACGCGTAGTACATCGCGGGGACGGGCCAATCGATGAATTGGGGAAAAAACCGTTGAAATGTGCCAGAATTTCTGAAAACAGAAGGAAGAGGAAAAGGTCGTGGAGGCGAGTTCGTGCGGAAAGCGTTTGGACGAAACTCACTCCTCGTAGCTCGAGGCGACGCGACGGAATGAGGCGCCGCAAGGCGCAGTCCCCGCCACGCCTCGCGCCGCGGGTGCGCCCCATGACCGGCGTGCAGCGGGAGGGCGCGGTGACCGCCGCGACGCGGGTGCAGTCTGCACAGCCGCGTCTGCGCACGCCGTTTGCGCCGCAGCCCGGCGAGGGCCACGTGAGCCATCTGCTGAGCTGGCAGGCCGGGCAGAAGTTGGGCACGCTACTGCGCCCCTTCCGCAAGCCCGACCATGCCTACAAGAAATCTGACCTCCTGCGCGACCCAAGGGCACCCGGCTACAACCCCAAGCGCGAGCAGGCGGCCGCGGTTCGCGAGCTGTCTCGCGCCGAGGCTGAGCGAAATACAGAAGGGTGGCTGGCACGTGAGGGGCAGCGACGCCTCCTCTCCGCGTCGGTACAGTCCCGCCTCGGCGCCCTGGCTGGTAGTCCCGTCTCTGAACTCCAGACTGAGCTCCATGGGCGCCTGCGTGAGGCAATTAGGCGGCCCCGCACCAGCAGCGGCGCGTATCGTTCGAGCTGGAGTCATGCCACGGAGACTTGGGATCACGTGCAGCAAACAGAGCCAGAGGGGCGCATGTCGCCGGTTGCCTTCTGGAATGGAGTCAGTAGTGAGGAGGACCCAGCTGTGCTGGACGCACAAGAAGGTGTTCCCATCAAGCGTGTGCCCCGTTGGCGAATAGCGCTGAACTCGCAGGGGCACGCAGACGGGGACGTCGAAGATCGCAGCAGCGAAGACGTAGGGTACATGGACAAGCTGTATTACAAAGTGACAGACGTCGCGCTCGATCACAAGGCGCAGGCTTTGCACAACGAGTACAAGGCCGGTTTTTGCTCGAAAGTGGGCGGGAATATCACAAAAAGGTTGCAAGTTGGAACTCAGCACTTTCAGCGCCAGTATGCGACGCGCCAATACGAACAGAGGGTTCGGAAGCGGTTAGGGAATCTCATCTATGCGATACATGCGGTGTTCAAGCAGCGCAGATGGGTGTGTCGCTGCAAGATGGTCCCCCTGGAAGAAATCCTGCGCGAGCCGTTCCGGTACATGTTGATTTCGTTGGAACAGTTTGACGAGTATGGAAGAGGCGACAGGGAACTGTCCTGTGATGAGTGGCAACGGGTTCAACTCGGTCAGAAGCTGGTGGGAGAAATGCCCGAGGTTGTAAAGATGCTTGAGCATCGACGGGTCTCCGAGGCGGTCAAGTACTCGAGACCCACAAATCTCGAGGAATTCCCCGCCAACGGTGACTGGATGAACTTTATGACAACCCGTCAACGCATGCTCGAACACGCAGCAGGGCAAGCCGAGGCCTCAACCGCGCTATTTCCAGCACCGACCCTGCGAGAAACGAGCCCCGACGGCCTGCCTGGAGGCGGGAAAAGCTGGAGACGAAGCAGCTCAGAGGAAAACTCGATGATGGGAAGCCAAAGTTTGCAGCAGGGAAGCACCGAAAGTGGTCCAAGGATCTCGGTATGCGACAGTAATCTCCCAATAGCCATAGAGGTGGACGAGATGCTAACGGTGGATGCTTTGGAGGCTGGCAACGACGTGAATGCAGTAGCGGTGGAGAATGCGAAAGGAGAGATCAAAGGGGAGAGCGAGATTGAAGAAGAGGAAAAATCACAGACCACTGCATGTGTCGGCGGTGATGCAGATGCTGATTTCCCTGCTCTGGACGCCGAGAAACATGAGGTGTCCCCCGCTGTTTGTGCCGAAACCCTTGATGTACTCGGTGTTGACGAAGCCCATGTTCGGCTGACAGTATGTACTCCGCAGCTCGGCGGCAGAGAGCCACATGTGCAGGGAGATGATAGTCGCGAGGAAGCTGATGGGCTGTGTGACGAGAGTCTTCACACCAAGGTGTCGTCGGTAGATGTTGCAGGAGATGGACCTGCACTCGAGATGACAGGTCCAGGTCATCAGACGGTCAGCGATAAGACGTTTTTGACAAAAGTATGCCTGGACGACATCAGCGATGGAGAGTTAGTGACATTGTTATCTAGAACAGCGAGCAATATGCGTGTCTGCGACGTTGCGGCTGCAGGCTCGAAGGGTGAGTTGAATGAGAGCTCCCGTGAGTCTCACGAGATCCAGGCGCAAGTTGGGGCCGCGTCCCCTGATCTCCATGCAACTTTCAGTACCGCATCCGAGCCCGTTGCTGCCGCCGCTTCATCGGCAGCACCCGCAGATGCAGATGGAGATGCAGGCAATGACAGTTGCTTTGAGAGGGCCATTAGTGGCTTTGAGGTTGCGATATCCACACCAAAAGGCACTTCGCAGGACGGTGTAATCCCGGGGTTTGCGCAGAAGGAAGTTTCAGTTGCAGAGGACTCAGTCATTCTTGAGCTCAATGGCTATGATATCCGGCTGCGGCTGACACTGGAGGACATGCTGCAACATACAGTCAAACCGGCAACTGGGCGCGTGCGGAATACCAAGTGGCTCATGGCTACCTTGAATCAGCTGAGGTGAGATACCTGTTAGTAGATCTATTTTGTGTTTTAATAGGTCTCTTTTGAGTGTTCGTAGGTCTCTTTTGTGTGTGAGTTGGTGAGATACCTGTTTTCCGTCGTCAACTCTACAACGCTTCGGTAGGTGCTTAGCCTTGTGTTTGATTGCAGCGCCGACAAGCTGTTGGCGGACGCGGGAGAGCTGGGGGGCCTTCAGCCGCGAATGCGGTTGCCAGCGTTCACCAAGAAGTGGCTTATTCTCAGATTTGGCAAGAACAAATTTTGCGAGCAGCAGTTGGCAGATCTCATTGCCACAATGAACGCATTGGAGTCAAAGGTACGAAAACAATAGGAACCAACAAAGAACCCCTCTGACCCTTCATTCTCCTTGTCCACTGCCCCTCATTCCTGCAGCTCAACTTTGCCCCTCATTTTGTCTTTGATCGATGCAGTGAGACGGTGTGTAGATTTGGCTGGGTTCTGACAGTGAGCGCGTGCAACGTGCATCAGTCGGTCGAGGTGCGAATGTACTCGTACGCGATGAGGGAACGCTTCAATGCAGGGCAGCTTGCGCTTTTGCTCAACATTCGTTCATTCGCCCGTGCCATGGCCTCGGCCAAGACAAATCGCGTACAGCTCAAGTTTGCGCAGGTACGCCTCTATTATCGTGTTGATTACCACAATGTCCGCTCTCATCACATAATATCGACGGCAGCGACAAATTGCTCGCCCTCGTCATATTCACCACGCCATTCGCCTAATGTCTCTTGCTTGTATCTGCAGAGGGTCGCGTTGTTTGCCCTAGACTTCGCCTCGCCAGAGCGCGTCGAGAAAGTTCTACGCCGATTGCAAATGAAAAGTGGCTCCTCCTCGCAGAATGCGAATGATAGTGTTGAGCGGGTTGGAGCTGAGGAAGGGAGGGAAGAGGAGAAAAGCGTCTCAGTCGTTGACTTACTCAACATTGTCTTGTCGGCATATGGATCTGCGATCCATGAGTTCCGGGTGGGTTTCTCACGCCCGCCTTCCCCCAGATCCAGTGTGTCATTCTCTCTCTGTCTCCACTATTTCCCCTTCACTTTGGCAAGAGCTCGCTCACTCTCTCGCTGGTCCTCCGAACTCTCTTTTGTCATTTATTGCCCTGTTGCATGTGTACGCATGCTCAATAATGAGGTTGCTGCAAAATTGCTGCAGATGCACCTGAGGGAAGAATATGAAGATTTATTGGAGGAACTTGCGCGCGGGCAACCCCATGATGGCTTAAAGGGTCGTCCCCTCGGCTCTCGGGTCACGGTATTATCTGCCGCTAACACTCTGTCGCTAGCTGTCTCGCTCGCTCGCCCTCTTGCTCTCTTGCTCTCTCGCGCTCGCACTCGTACATGAGTAATACAGAAATGAAAGGTTCGTATATGTAAACCAACTCACCTGCGCAGTTTTCAGTGATGAGCGAATTTGTTTCTCGGCATTACGATCGCGGGCGAGAAGTCTTCGAGTCCTTCGTTCGGGCTCTTTATGTCCGCAACGAGTTAAGCGCGGTATGTGATGCAATCTAGGTCGCATCAATTCACATCTCATCTTTGCTCTTCATATTGTTTCTCATCTTATTTGTTCGAATCCGATGCAGACATCCGTGCAACCGAGCGATGTGAGTAAAGAAGACACAGACGTTGATGAAGATCGGCTAGAGAAAAGAGGTTTGATCTGCATCATAAGCATTCATAGCTCATCATCTGCTTTGACGAATATACACACACACATACACATACATATCACACACATACGCATATACGTACGTACGTACATAGATACACGCATGCATGCATACCTACCAACATGCATACATACTTACATGTATACATGTCTGTAAATAAATACAACCTTAAAGAGAGAGCGCGCGCGAGAGAGGGAGAGTGAGAGAGAGAGATGCGTACATACGTACATACATACATACAAGCATACAAACATTTGTGTATAGATATCTGCACAAGTTTTTCGTGCATGAGACATTTTTGCTGTGTTTGCACCTGCACTTTCTGGCAAACATGCAATGTTTGTATTGCTCTGACGTTAAGTATGATTTTTCATACAGGACTACCCATGTTGGATCTTGATAGTCTTATTGCAATTGACGACGCTGTGGACCTAATGGTAAGAATGGATCGATTAGATCGAGACGATGCTACATGAAACGATGCGTGTACAGATGTAGATGCACAGAATGATGTCACATCTTGCTCGCATTCCGACGACTGGTCGTCACTGTGGAGCACACACATCGCTTATTTGTGCTCCGAGGTTCACAAATGAGTTTGTGCTCCCGCAAGCACAAACAAGCAGTATTTGTGCTCCTGGGAGCACAATCATGCAAATCAGCGACGTATGTGCTCCCGGGAGCACAAACAAGCGGCATTTGTGCTCCCGGGAGCACGAATCAGCCACATTTGTTCTCCCGGGAGTACAGGCAAATGATGATTCCCCTGAGGATCGTCTGTCTGCATTCGACCACGTCTCTTCCGTGTCCATGGAGTTGGCGCTACTAATCCCTGCTGTAATGTCTGGGCTGCGCAGGGCTTCGACAAACGGTGGGACCGTCTCAACCAGACTGACGTGAGTATGGTCATCTCGGATGACCATTCAGCCCTTTGGGCCCAGCAAAGGTACCGCTTGCATCATGGATTTCCAAGCCGAGACAGCAACAGCGAGATTGTGCCTTGGCCTGTGTGATCCGTCGCACGGAAAGTATTGTGCTCTGACCCGTGGATGCGTCTCAACAGCGTGGAATTCTCAAGCCTCAAGGGCACGCGGCAACAGTACAAGGCCGAACTGATTCAAATCGCCAAGCGTCATCAGCGCGAGGCCGACCGCCGCTCAAAGGTAGTAGAGGTGTGCGTGTGTGGTCAACGCGTGGTTTCCGATGTGGATTCCAGCGGAGAGAAAGCGAGAAATAGCGCTCCCGCGTGCAAGAGTCAGAGGTTATTAGGAACACTATTCCGTAACGGGGGGTGGTCTAGGGCGAACTAGACCAGCGCTTGATTGTACCCAGCTCCCATAGCCTGCGTGTCGGAGACGCCCGGCAGCAAAGGGCGCCGTTCTGTCGTTGGTGTGGGCCTGCGGCGCCAACCACTCTCCTCCCGTGCTCCTCCCATCAATGTGGCCCTGCCCCTCGTGGCAGGTGGACGAGGAGAGCCCACATCTGCGGCTCAGATCACCGTCGAATGCCAAGTCTTCATTCTCGAGCTCTGGGACCTTTTGAATCACGGAGCGCGGGGTGTGTTGCCGCGGCTGTGGCCAGACGAGAGCCCTGCGCCTTGATCCCGTGCCCGTTGCACTGGCAGTGTAAATAAATGTACAAACAACAGACAGGCGCTCGGCTTAGGAGAGAAGAGGATGGGGTACAGGAAGAGGGAGGTGAGAGCAGACGAGAGGAAGGACAACGACAAGGACAAGATCTTCTCCTACAGCTGCTCGTCGTATCTCATAGCACCTGTCCTTCACTATCCCCCTCCCCCACCCGCACAAACTTTTATCACAAGTGACCTGCAGTAATAAACATACACACGCAGCCCGGAAAAAGATTGACGAGTCAACGGACCAGGAGTCCGGGCCAGGACACCTAGACTCGCATTTGCATATTGAGCTTAGGCTAATGACAGAGAGAATATGGGGCCAGGGTGCCACAATTTGACATGACTCCTCTGGACACTCTGAACTCGGAGTAGAATGCCTCGCCCTCCTTCTCCTTCTCCTCTTTTCCTACCACGACCCCCTCCTTGCACGCTACTCCTCCCGCTTCCCTCCTCCTTTGCCTGGGATGCGAGGGGATTCGCACTCGCTCTACATGACATGACGACGGTTGACATGACGACGGTCGAAGCGATCAGTTTCAAAAAAAAAATCTTCAACTATGAATGAATACACGAATGCAAACACGAGATCCTCACAATCCCTTACGCACGTGAACGAACCGTGCGCCGTACCGAAAGAGAGAGACAGCGCGCGCGCGCGCGCGAAAGACAGAGCGAGAGAGCGCGCGCGCGCGCGCCGAAGATTCGTATGTGTATTAGTATGGCGTATCCCTAACTGCGGAGCCGCAGGGACTTCCTGAGTGCTAATACACGCCCCCGAGCGCACCCCAGAGTTTGGACGTCCTGTCCACGCCTTCTTTCCCCTCATAAAGATACGGGTTCGCGTATGATCCCTTGTACGATACTGGCGCAGGTATGTCTAGCGTGTCTGGTTGCTCTACCACGCCCCCTTCGGCCAACTCCCAACGGGGATTAACGACGACGAAGTTGTCGCGAGTGTAGGGCACCAACAGCCAGGCAAGAATGAGGAGACAGCATCCGAACGGAAAAATCGCGAGGAAGGTCGCTCCTTGCACCCACAGCCATGAGGCGAACGCGGCCTGACACAGGGCGGCGGCGAGCAGGATCGCAAAGTGAACGGCCGACGCTGTCATTTCTGGCGCCGGGTCCACGCGCAGTGTTGAGTGCGCTGTCAGTAGCTGCCACTTGTCCGTGTAGTAACGAAGGACCATGACAGCGGCGGCAAAAGGCACCACGATGGGCACGGTGGACGCAAACATGAGGCCTATGGCCACCACCGCAAGTAGCGAGCTATAAAAGTACGCAAAGTCAAACTCGAAGGCGAGCCTCTTCTCCTTGCCGGCGCTCGCCCAGTCAACGAGGAGCGGGGAAGTGGTGTGGTAGATAAAATAAAAGGCCGCCGTCAGCAAGCCCGCCTGCGCAACGTAGTCGACGAAAAAGGAGTTGCTACTGCCGTAGAAGAGGATCTGGGATAGGAGATGGTCAAACGTGACGTTGGCGGAAATAGCTAGCATCTCATCAAGCCCGCTGAGAGAGAGCCCGGGGATGACTAGGAGGTTGCACACTATGAAGAAGCAGATGAGATTGAAAGCTGAGCGGCGCATAGCCGAAACTTGGCGGTGTCCGAAAAAGCGGACCAAGTAGTGGACAAGCTGGGGCATGACGACGAAATTGATGACCAACACCAGCAACGGCCACAGGATGCCAATGAAGAAAATGGTCACTCTGTTGAACTTCATCTTGCGATCGCTCACCTGGTAGTAGGCCTCATACGACCCCTTGTCGCTTCTTGTGTCCTCGATCACCTCATCACCAACGGCGACGAAGAGCTGGGTGAGGAAGATGGGCGTGACCAGAAACGACAAAACCACGAACAGCAGCAGAAACCCCGTCACAGAGAGCATCACCGTGTGCCACTTATTAAAGCGCAGATTACGCCAGTAGACATCCTCAGGTTTTGTCGCCATTGCCATCGACCACTGATTCGGATTGCGGCACAGCGGCTTCGCCACGCCCTCCGGTGTCGGCGGGGCGCTGGGCAACTGGAATGTGGGGTGCCCGCATGCGGCATTGGAAATTCTGATGTCACCAAAGGTTGCCACGGCATCGTTTGCGCACTGCCGTGTTGTGAACGTGACGAAGGCCGTGCCCGTCCCAATGCGCTCAACCTTTCGCAGCTCCGTGGCCTGCTCCTCGCTGGCGCGGATCTCGAACTCGGCGTGCTCAATCGCATCCACCCACTCGCCTATGTACAGGAAGGAGAAGGGTCCCGTGCATCTCTTCGGCCGCTTGCCATCGCGCTCGTACTGCTCCTGGTAACGCGCCAGCTTTGTTCGCAGCAGCCGAGCATTCTCCACAACGTCCACCAGGTCCGTCACGTCGAGCACCACCTGGATGTCAAGGACTTTGCCGCGCGTCGACGGGTGTGCGTCGAGCATCGTGCGAATTTCGTGCTCTAAGACGGGCGGGTCCAGGCGCAGGCCCTGCACCTCCACACTGTACGCCTGCACGGGTGACACGGACACGTTCTCGCCCTTGACGTGCGCCGCCATCTCAGTGCGCAGAATATACACGAGGCCCACGACAGCGACGGCAATAAAGCTGGAAAACATGGTGTGGAACAGCAGCCCCGACTGCGGGTGCGCGAACCCGTTGGCAGTGGTGATGAGGAACGAATTTTCAGGGTACCAGGAAGCCTTTTCCGCGAGAAGGTTGAGCGGCAGCATAACAAGCAAGGCGATGCCGGCTAGCACCACGAACAGCATCATCAGACTGTAGACCATTCGCAGGTAGAGGCGCGCGTCGAGCCCGGCGCGTTGCTGCACGACGTCATCGTCTGCGTCGGCGGTCTCGACCAAAAAAGGGAGCGGGTCGCTGGCGAACGTGTGGAGCTCCTGCCACAGCGAGTCCTCCTCCTTGGCCTCTGCCGTGCCGCCGACAACCGACTTATCCTCCGACTCCCGCAGCGACTTGCGCTCCTGTGGTGCGCCGCCCGGCGCGGTGAGTCGCAGCGGCGAAGCGCAGCCGAAGGCCGGTGAGGCGTTTTGCGCGACGCCCACGCGTGGCGTCGCGGAGCGCAGGGAGCGGGGGCCGAGGGAGCAACGAGGGGGGGCGCTGGGCTGGGGTGGCACCGGATTGCGCATGCGTCGGAACTGTCGCGCCGCAAAGAAGGCGCAGGCGAGGAAGATGAGGGTGTACAGAACGATGTGCAGGATAAGAATGAACATGACAGAGTGCCACGACCACGTCCATGTTCCGTGCATCGCGGCCGGGGCGCGCCGCCGCTGCCCCCGGCCGCAGCAGGCGTGTGTGGTGCACGCCGCCCGCCGCTCTGTGGATCTTTGCGGCCCCTTCCCTCTCCGAGCGAGGAGGCAAAAGAGGACACTGGATACGTACACCCTGTGCACACCTTAAAACGTCATTTACAAAACGAGGGAGAACTTCTAGGCAGGAGAGGCTCTCCGCAATATGCATGTGCTCCCAGCGGAGGGGCCCGGCGTGTAGGGCCGCGGGCTGGGCGCTCGTCGTGGTGGCCACGTCGAGCTGGAGCCACCACCAGTGCATGGCGGACGTGATGCGGCACCCCGCGCCGCTCCTCTCTCTTCCTGTGCCTCGCCAAGCGCCGGCCGTGGGGCCCACGCGTGTGTCGGCGCCTATGCAGGCAAAATTGTCAAAAGCCTATAGTGACTTTTTAGAGGAAATATACCAGGGCACTGATTTACGTCGATGCCTATGCAGCTCGCATCGTATGCGCGCGACGCGGCTGGGCGCCTGCACTTTCCGGGGACAACCTTTCTGCGGACCTTTCACCGGCCCGTGCCCCCGCAGGATCTCACCGAGGGGCAGGGCTCGTTCGTGGATAAGGACGAGAACGCGGGGAGCTCCGTCGAGCCCATCGTGCAGGCCCTGCGGAGCGTCGACATTCGCATTGGCGAGGAGATCCACTTCGTGAGCTTCCGGTATACACACACACTCACTCACACACACACACACACACACACACACACACACACACACACACACACACACACACACACACAGGAACAACCTGAACAAGATCATGGAAACGCCGTACAATGCCCGCGACCCCTGGCGCATCGACCTCCGCCGCTCCCGAGGAACTGTCTACCTGGACGTTGTCAAGCTGCCAGGCACACATTCTCAAAAGTTCTCTGTACAGTGTGACTTTATGCCCTAGTCTATTTCCTATATAGGAAATAGACTAGGGCACTGATATATAGGAAATAGACTAGGCCACTGACTTTTGAGAATTTGAAACAGAGCACAGCACCCAGAGCGCCGAGGACCGAGAGAAGTTTACATATTGGGGATACAAGGTGTAAACATATTAAATCCTCAAAATGGATTTTCATTAGATATTATCATTAACATCTAATTATTTTGAGTATAACTTATGTATACTGTGGATACAAGTGGGAGCAGCTGTGCACGGCCCCGTGCGCGGCCCCGGCGAGTGCCGATGCCAAGGCCAAGGCACACAGTCTCAAAAGTACTCTCTACAGTGCCTTTATATAGTAAATGTACGAGGGGACTGACCTTTTTTTTTGGCATGCACTTGAGCCTAGGCGCAAGTGAATGCAAACGAGGAGTTTTGCGCTGTCTTCAAAATCTCCATCGGCGCCATGCGTATGATACTCGCGGCAGAGATGGATTGTGCAATGGTCTTGGGGCCAGATAAGGTATGGGGCTTTCTTGTACGTTGATCGCATGTTGAGATGAGCTATAGAGGCAAAAGAGACCTACTGTAGAGGCAAAAGAGACCTGCTGTAGATCGGCGCCATGCGTATGATACTCGCGGCAGAGATGGACTGTGCAATGGTCTTGGGGCCAGATGAAGAGCAGGTCTCTTTTGCCTCTACAGTAGGTCTCTTTTGCCTCTATTTATACCTGCTCTTCATCTTGGGGCCAGATGAAGAGCAGGTATAAATAAACAAATAATGGAAAGGAAGAGGTGGATGGTGTGATGGCCTTGGGAGCAGTGGATGGTGTGATGGCCTTGGGAGCAGTGGATGGTGTGATGTAATAAGTGGCTAAAGAAAAGGATGAGATGGATTGTTTGATGGCCTTTGAGCCAAGCTGACGAGCAGGTATTCCAATGGTGTGTGAGCTTGTGTGAGTGTGTGGGTGTGAGTGTGTTTGAGTGTGGTGTGTGTTGTGTGTGTTGTTGTGTGTGTGTGTGTGTGTGTGTTGTGTGTGTTGTGTGTGTGTGTTGTGTGTGTTGTGTGTGTTGTGTGTGTGTTGTGTGTGTGTTGTGTGTGTGTGTGTGTGTGTGTGTGTGTTGGGGAATGCTAACAATGCCGCATAGGGATGGGCATATCCTTGAAACATTTGAATCATATTCTATAAATCAATGGCGAGCAGCAAGACAGAGTTCGTGGCTATTTGAACATATTTAATTTACAATACTATGTTAGTACTTATGTTTTATTTATAACAGATTTTTTTTTATTTATCTTATAGGACAGGACAGAGTTCGTGGAATTGAAAACAAGCAGACTGATAGAACATCCGCGGCAACAGCTCAATTTTGAGCGCCACAAGCTGCTCAAGTTTTGGTGTGTGTGTGTGTGTGTGTGTGTGTGTGTGTGTGTGTGTGTGTGTGTGTGTGTGTGTGTGTGTGTGTGTGTGTGTGTGTGTGTGTGTGTGTGCATCTATTTATCTAGTAGGTTGAGTAGGTTGAGTAGGTTGATAGAGGAGGTTGAGAGCGTTCGTGGTAAGGCGTGAGTAGCGTGATTAGCGTGAGTTCGTGAGTGGGATTCGTTAAGGGCGAATTACTCTCTCTCTCTCTCTCTCTATATATATATATACAAGCCTGCTTGTTTTCAATTCCATGAGCTCTGAATATATGTATATAAATATAAATATATAAATATGGGACTGGATCCTATATATATACACACACACGCACACACACGCACACACACACACACACACACGCACACACTCACACACCTATATATATATATATATATACATATACATAC
>Ga0315899_10006026_pt1 | contig 13041 bp, 14 predicted proteins | sample LakEriMetagenome_2_FD_203518 | JGI IMG/M metagenome (GOLD analysis project Ga0315899, IMG submission 203518) | Freshwater fungal communities from buoy surface, Lake Erie, Ohio, United States - Buoy 4 MA112 | ecosystem: Environmental > Aquatic > Freshwater > Lake | place: USA: Lake Erie, Ohio...
CGAGCACCTTCACGGGCCAAGGTGCGCGCGAAACCCTCCTCAGCGCTAACGCTCGCAAATTGCTGCAAAAAAATAATAAGTGGAATGAAAAGAGGTAAGGCGAGTAAAACAAACTCAACGCTGGCGCTTCCATCCTCATTCTTAATTAAGGATTTCACGGCTGACTCTCTATAACTGCAACGCCTTTAACGTCGCTCTGTAATTTTCCACCAAATAATTTGCTCAATCCCGGAATCAAGATTGGTATTTCGCGGCGTTGTGAAACTATAAGGAGGCGTTGATCCTCAAAGGTGTTGCGCGATGGGACATATAAAATTGAATCATCTTTGTCATAGCTTCCAGATATCGCCCTCGAAGAAGCTCGGCTCTGAACATCACTTTGGTCAGAGTTTCGTATATGAATTGCGCTAACGATTTGAATGGAAGACAGGAATAGGAAGAGCAGCGGGACCAAAACTAGAGCGCTTTCAACGCTTCCAGATTCATCTCTAATCAACTTCTTTAGCACTATCTAATACCGTTCATAGAGTCTAGAGAGTTCTTTAAGATGCTAGTCAATCGAGGTGCAGCGATTGTCCAGATTGCTGTGACTAAACCCGTGGTCATCAAGACAACCAAAACCCAACCGGGTACGTCACCGCGCTCGGAAGATAGCGTTCGGGTAAATTTTTGAAATCTCACGCTGCGCTCTGCTAAGACACAGATTTTCTGGTATTCATCCTGCAACTTCAATGCTGCTTTTAAAATGCACGTCATTACTTCTCTCGCTTTCTTAAAATTTTCCATTCCATTATTTATGGAATTGGATTTATGGCATTGGATTTATGTACCTGCGATTAAATTGAGATTGGCCAGTGATGGCCAGAGCGCAAAAAGAATCGAAATGGGGAGAATCAGAAATACGACTGGAATCATCATTGAAATCTCCGCCTTTGCCGCAGCACCTAAAACCCGGTTTCTTTGGGCCTCCCTTCCTTCTCTGGCATGTCGTTGTAAGACTTCATTAAGCGGTGCGCCTCTTAGAGTGGCGATGATCAGAGAATCTATAAACCTACGAATCAAAAGTGATTCCAGTCCACGTCCCATTTCATCAAGTGCGAGATGAAATGGTTTTCCCGACTTAACCTGATTGACAACTCCCAAGAACTCTTTGGGGAGAGATCCCTTTGCTGTAATTGCGATTCGTTCCATTGCAACAATTGGTGTCTCTCCAGCCGAAAGAGCTAGTGAATACATTTCAATCACCGCAGGAAATTCTGAATCAATCATCAATCTCTGCTGCTTTACTTTCTTACTCAGATCTCGATCAATGAGAGCAAACGTGAGACTAGATGCAAAAATTGAAAGTAAAAGAGCCAGCACAGGGGGGTGATTCAAAAGAAACATCAGGAGAATTGATCCGAAGCCAATCGCTGCAGAAATTAGTAATTGCCTAGTTCTGTATCTTTCAAAGTCTTTAGGGCTATCGAGACCAATTTCAGATAATCGATTTGAGGTGCTCGCACGATCCTTAGACTGTGCGATTCGTGTAGAAAGATCGGACATTGGATTGGCGCCGAGCAGAATAAGAAGAGAACCTGTTGCCGCGAATAGAGTTGGGATCAGAAGTGAAGTTTTCATCGGTCACCAAAAACTCGCGGCGCTGTGGGAAGTTGACCTAACTTAGCCATCCAGATGTAGGCGATAGCTGTCATTGCCACACCAATGGTAAGCACCAATGCACCTGAAGTGGTTGAGAAAGCTTGCGCTGTTGCCGGCTGCGTGGAGAGTAAGAGAAGCAGAACCCAAGGCGCTGCAGCAGAAAGGTGAGCCGAGTTCTTTATCCATCCGTGCTTCACTTCGATTTCTCGTCGCAACGCTAAATCTTGCCTCAGAAAAGTTCCTACTGTTCTGAGAATCGTAAGAAGTTCAGTCCCACCGAGCGCTCTTGATATGGAAATTGACTCAAAGATTTGGTCACTTCCTGGTTGCCCGCAATCGCTTTTCAACTTCTTCACAGCGACGGCGAAATCTCCACTCTTTGACATGGTTAAAGCAAAATCCCTAAAAATAGGTCTTAGAATCTCAGGTCCACGATTGGCTAATCCAGCAAGTGATTCGTTGATAGATAACCCTGATTGGATTCCCATAATTAGGTGATCAATAACTTCAGGCCACGATGCATTCATCGCTTCATATCTTTTGCTATTGGTTCGCTTAAAGATCACGATCGAAATCGATGAAATCAACAGCATAAAAGTTGCTGCTATTACAAGAGAGGTCGTGAGCCCCAACACAAGTAAGGCGATAAGAAAGCCGTAAACCCCAGATCGGAGATAGAGATTCACTCTTAATAATTTTGAATTTAACATCAGAGTTTCCACCAGCTTTCGATTGGAATCCCAGCCGTTGCAAACTTTTCTTGGTTCCCGATAACTCCAATTCCTGTCTCGTATTTTTCGCCATTCCAACGCCAAAGAGTTTCTAATTCCGCTCGGTCATTCTCGAATCGTCCGGTGACAGATGCCAATTCTTTTACTCGACGTGTTCCATCCGTGCTCAGAGACATATGCACAACTAAATCAAGCGCAGAAGCCACGGTCGGTGCAATAAATTTGTGAGAAATATTTTCGCCAGCTAAAAGTGGAAGAGTCTGCAATTTAGTAATGGCATCTCGCGCAGAGTTAGCGTGCAGTGTTCCCATACCAGGCAAGCCAGAGTTGAGCGCAATTAGTAGATCTAGCGCTTCCGCTTCACGTACTTCACCCACAACAATTCGGGAAGGTCGCATTCGCAGCGCTTCCTTGATCAATCTTCTTAAGGCAATTGCACCCTCTCCCTGCATATTTTCACTTCTAGTTTGCAGCGCTACTAGATCTGGGAGTACAGGCTTTAACTCAAATACTTCTTCAATAGTTATGACTCGTTCGTGTATAGGAGTCGCAGTTACAAGGGCATTAAGCAGTGTTGTTTTCCCTGATTGCGTTCCGCCGCTTACGAGAATATTCAGTCCCGCCTGCACTGCTTTCTTAAGAGTTTGCGCGATATCTGTATTCATCGCTCCGCGTTCGGCGAGATCATCAATGGTCAGGTGTTGAAGCAAATGTTTACGAATATTCACCGCCCAATGTTGTGAAGTGATCTCTGGTATCGCAACGTGTAGACGACTGCCGTCAGGGAGTCGTGCATCTACAAATGGGTGTGACAGATCAAGACGACGCCCACTCCAGATAAGTGTTCGATCAACTAGCTCTCTGACTTCATTCGCTGTTAGAACTAGGTTTGTAAGTTCACTTCTTCCTTGACGGGCGATAAAGATTCTTTGAGGTGAATTGATCCAGATCTCTTCGATTGTAGGATCTGCAATCAGATCGGCAATGGGGCCAAAGGCAACCTCTATTTCCATGGCGTGAAGGTAGGCGCAAGGATGGGATGAGGTTGTCTCGATACTTGAAAATGTGGATAGCCCTGACAGGGATTAACTCAGAGTTACTTTTCTCTAGAACTCACTAACGGTTAGCGCTTCATCATCTAATCGATTTATAAAGTTGATCGCTAATTCTTTAATTGAGTACTTTGCACAGGCGTAGGCAATTGATGTATCTGGCGTTCCTTCAATCGTCCACTGTGCAACTAGTCTGCCACTCAAATGAGTCGCAAGTGCTAGATCACCACGAATCAGAAGAGCGAATTCATTTTCTCCTAATCGGGCTTTGGCATCTTCGTAACGGAAAGAGTTTGTAATTAAATCGGCAAAAGAGATTAGCGTCGCTTCATACAGCGGTGTCTTTGAATTGAGAACTAAGCGAATGGCGGTGAGTTCATTTAAATTGCGATTAGCTAGTGCAATCTCGCGCCTTAATATTTCGTAATAGTGTGGCGGCGCAGCCAATCGTGTTGTTTGATCATTAAGTCCATCGTGCGCAAAAATCATCCTGATACGCTCCTGCTCATGACAACGGATCCTGCCAAGCAAGAGCGCATGCGCTCCATCGTGTCCACCCTTCTATATATAGAAGGTGCGATCGTGTTATCCCTAGGAATATGGATGGGGGTAATGGGAATTACTCACGAAAATCGCGAGATCCTGCCGTTAATGGGCGTGCTGCTCTTCTGCCTCGGTGGTGGGCTTGGTTTATTGGCTTGTGGTCGTGCATTTGCAGAGAAAAAGAACTGGGGAAGAGGCCCTGCGGTCTTAGCGAACTTAATCGCTTTAGGTGTTGCTCGTTATCAGTTCCAGGGCGATTTCTTAATTGGCGCTGTTCCGCTTTTGATTTTATCTTTACTAGTTTTGTATTTAGCTATCGCGATTGTTCCGCAAGGAAAAGAGAAGTAAGTCGAAAGTTAATTAAAAGGGAACTATCTTTCGATCTTCCCAAAGCAATCCGGTAACGCTTTCGCTTCCGCGTTCTGAAATATCAGCAGTTGCTAACCAGATAGCAGTCTCGGCACCTTCTTCAACGCTTCGTGGCGCATCGGGTCCGCCCATATCCGTGCGCGTGTGATTTGGACAAATCGCATCAACATAAAATCCGCGAGCACCGAGCCCAGTTTCGTGTGCCAAGTTTCGCACGAGTGAATTAACCGCTGCTTTACTAATTCGATACGGGGCCAGTCCCCCGGCGCTTCCTGGGCCCGACATCCGTCCTAAACATGCAGAGTAGATAACTACGCGGCCATCGCGCGCATCTGCCATGCCAGGTGCGATGGCATTTACCAAGATGAAAACCGAATTCAAATTGATGTTAAGTACGCGGTTCCATTCTGCATCTGTTGTGCGCATCGTCTTCGACATCTTCTCGCTCATAACTCCGTGGGCGAGTACCAAAACTTTTGGCACCGGAAGTGATGAGCTAATTTCATTTGCCTTGTTGCGAGTCGCAACTTGATCTTCTAAATCGACAGCGTGGGTTGTGATCGTTAACCCTGACTGTGTGGCTGCGAGTTCGCTTAGCAAGGATTGGCGAGCGCTCTCTAGGCGTTTTTGATCTTTGGCAATCAACGCTAGATCAAAGCCCTTAGCTGCCAAGGCGCGCGCAGTTGCAAAGCCCAATCCGCGGCTGCCTCCCGAGACTATAGCCAGCGGTCTCGCGGTGGCGGTTTCTAAATGCATGTGCCAACTCTGCCAACGAAGGTGGGCGCTGTCGCGCTGAGATTGGCTTTTTGGCCCTAGCGCCCAGAGTTATGTGCTCAATATCGCGCCTTGGGTTGGCGAGAGAGGATTTATACCTGCCACGCTCAGCCGATAGTCTTAGCCACGCATTAAACGTTTTTTTCCGCGTTAATCGTGAAGAAGGAGTTGCCAGTGTCGGCAGATTTCGGAGCCAATGATTGGCTCGTCGAAGAGATGTACGAGCGATACCAAGCCGATCCAACCTCAGTCGAACCTTCATGGATTGAATTCTTTAAGACTTACTCACCGGGCGCCGCAACATCAGCGCCAGCAATCACTAAACCAAAGGGTGGAACACCACCTGTTCCTAAAGCTGCACAAAAAATTTCTGCGCCAGCGCCAGTTGCTACTGCACCAGTTGCACAAGCAGCGCCACAAATTTCCACACCGGTTGCTGCTGCACCACAAGTTTCGACACCAACTCCGGCACAGGCTCCAGTTAAGCCAGCTCCAGTTTTAAATACTCCTGATGCTGCAACTTTGGAACCACTTCGCGGAGTTGCTGGTCGTGTGGTCGCTTCAATGGAAGCTTCGCTTTCGGTACCAACTGCAACAAGTGTTCGAGCAATTCCTGCGAAATTGATGATTGATAATCGCACCGTTATTACAAACCACTTAAAGCGAACTCGCGGTGGAAAAGTTTCATTCACGCACATCATTGCTTACGCAATGATCAAGGCGATGCGTCAGATGCCAGAGATGAATGTTTTCTATGGCGAAGTTGATGGTAAGCCCGCAATTGGTCGTCCGGAACATATCAACTTGGGAATTGCAATTGATTTAGCAAAGCCAGATGGAAGCCGCCAGCTATTGGTGCCATCTATTAAGGGATGCGAAGCTTTAGATTTCGGACAGTTCTGGGTTGCCTACGAAGAGATGGTTAAGAAAGCCCGTGCTGGCACGCTTACAGTTGAAGATCATTCAGGAACAACTGTTTCGCTAACCAACCCAGGCACGATCGGAACTGTCCACTCAGTGCCACGTTTGGTGCAAGGCCAAGGTTTGATCGTTGGCGTTGGCGCAATGGATTATCCGGCTGAGTTCCAAGGCGCAAGCGAAGAAACTTTGGCGCGTATGGCAATCAGTAAGGTAATTACTCTGACAAGTACTTACGACCACCGCGTTATACAAGGTGCACAATCAGGAGATTTCCTACGTCGCATCCACGAAATTCTGCTCGGCGCAGAAAACTTCTACGATGAAATTTTCGCCGCGCTTCGTATTCCATACGAGCCAATTCGCTGGGCATCTGACTTTGAATTCTCTAAAGATGAAGAGATAAATAAGACTGCTCGTGTGCAACAGTTAATTCAGGCGTATCGCACATACGGCCATTTAATGGCAGATACCGATCCGCTGGAATATGCACAACGTTCTCACCCAGATCTAGATGTTGTTACCCACGGACTCACTTTGTGGGATCTTGATCGCGAATTCGCAACCGGTGGTTTTGGCGGCGAGAAGTTTATGAAGCTGCGCAAGATCCTCGGTATCTTGCGTGATTCTTACTGCCGCTCAGTTGGCGTTGAATATATGTATATCTCAAGCCCTGAAGAGCGTAAGTGGATCCAAGAACGCGTAGAGATTGGTTTCACAAAGCCGGCTCGCGAAGAACAACTTCACATCTTGCAAAAACTCAGCGATGCTGAAGCTTTTGAATCTTTCTTACAGACCAAGTTCGTCGGACAGAAGCGCTTCTCACTTGAAGGTGGCGAATCTGTAATTCCACTTCTTGATGCCGTTATATCTGCCGCTGCTGAAAAGAAATTGGATGAAGTCTGTATCGGAATGCCACACCGTGGTCGCTTAAATGTTTTGGCAAATATCGCAGGTAAGGCATATGGCCAGATTTTTCAAGAGTTCCAAGGACATTACAAAGAGAATGAAGTTCACGGCTCTGGAGATGTGAAGTACCACTTAGGTACCGAAGGCGTTTTTACAGCCGAATCTGGTGCGCAGACCAAGATTTACTTAGCTGCAAATCCATCACACCTTGAAGCGGTAAATCCGGTTCTAGAAGGAATTGTTCGCGCTAAGCAAGATCGTTTAAATGTTAAAGATCTCTTCTCGGTACTGCCAATTCTCTTGCACGGAGATGCCTCATTTGCCGGCCAAGGAATTAACTTCGAAACCTTGCAACTCTCAAAACTTCGCGGCTACCGCACAGGCGGAACCGTGCACATCGTAATTAATAATCAAGTTGGTTTTACTACTGCCCCAAATGCATCTCGTTCTTCACGTTACTCAACAGATGTTGCGAAAACGATTGAAGCACCGGTCTTCCACGTAAATGGAGATGATCCTGAAGCTTGCGTACGTGTTGCTCGTCTTGCCTTTGAATATCGCCAAGCGTTTAATAAAGATGTCGTCATCGACATGGTTTGCTACCGTCGTCGCGGACATAACGAAGGCGATGAGCCAAGCTTCACACAGCCGCTTATGTACAAGTTGATCGACGCTAAGCGCTCAACCCGCACTCTTTACACCGAATCACTCGTTGGCCGCGGTGATATCACCATGGAAGATGCCGAGAAGTTAGCTCGTGATTACCAAGTACAACTTGAAGAAGTTTATGCATCAGTTGCAAATTACCAAGAAGAGCACGATCCAAACTTCCAGCCTCCAGTTGTTCCAAATGCTGAAGATGTTCCGACCTTTATCTCTGAGCCTTTGATCCGTGAAATTGCTGCGACGCAAATTGCGATTCCCGAAGGCTTCCACGTCCATCCCAAGTTGCTGCCACAACTTCAAAAGCGTGCGGAATCAATTAACGATGGCACTATTGATTGGTCCACCGGTGAAATGCTCGCCTTTGGTTCGTTACTTAAAGAGGGACGACCAATTCGTTTGGCAGGACAAGATTCACGTCGCGGTACCTTCAGTAATCGCCACGCAGTAATCGTTGATAAAGAGAATGGTTCTGACTGGACTCCACTCGCTTCTTTAGTCTCTGATCAAAGCCAATTCTTTGTAATCGACTCATTGCTCTCTGAATATGCAGCAATGGGATTTGAGTACGGGTATTCAGTTGCTCGACCAGAAGCCCTTGTCTTATGGGAAGGCCAATTCGGCGATTTCGCAAATGGCGCTCAAACAATTATCGATGAATTTATCTCTTCTGCACTTCAAAAGTGGGGCGAGCGTTCATCTGTTGTCTTGTTGCTTCCACACGGTTACGAAGGTCAAGGACCAGACCACTCTTCAGCGCGTATCGAACGTTTCTTATCTCTCGCCGCTGAAAAGAATATGACGATTGCTCAGCCTTCGACTCCTGCTTCTTACTTCCACTTGTTGCGTTTCCACGCAGCAAATCCAAAGCGCCGTCCAATGGTTGTCTTTACTCCAAAGTCAATGCTCCGCTTGCGCGCCGCTGCTTCTTCAATTAGCGATTTCACTTCAGGAACATTCTTGCCAGTTATCGGTGATACAACGGTTAGCAATGCCTCACGCTTGATTTACTGCTCTGGAAAGATTTATCACGATTTAGTTGCTGAACGTGCTCGCCTAAATGACAGCACCACCGCAATTGTTCGCGTTGAACGCTTGTATCCACTTCCAGTTGCGCAAATGGAAGTTGAAGCGAAGAAGCATCCAAACGCTAACTTGCTTTGGGTTCAAGATGAACCAGCGAACCAAGGACCTTGGCCGCACGTCGCTTTGAGTACTACTGAAGTTATTGGTGGAACTGCGGTTGATGCGCGCGTGCTTCGTAGAATTTCACGTCGCGCTTCTGCATCTCCAGCAACCGGTAACCATCACTTGCACGAAGAAGAAGCTAAAGCGCTGATGTATGAGGCCTTTACTCGCTAGTTTTTTTGGCTGTGTTTCTGGTTTCGGATTTGATTCTAATCAATACTTTTCCGATCAATTCGCCTTTACTCAAATAACCCCACGTGCGAGAGTCCGTGCCTAACTTATTATCACTTTCGACGAAATAACTCTCCTGCCCAGAATCATCGCTTTCAATCCTCGCAATGCGTTTTATATAGCGAATCCCGGGTTGCTGCTCGCGCTCTATGACAACAACATCGCCTAATTGAAAAGTCAGTGGCTTGCTGCCGAAATAACGGTAGCGGACTAGCAGCCAATCTTTCGGGTGGAAGGTCGGTTCCATTGATTCGCCTTGCACGACGACCCGTCCGAAGATGCCAAAGCCGCTCATGGACGGTAGTCTCACACATACAGGTTTCGAAATAAAGAAAAGAATAGAGGATAGAAAATGAAGAACTTTTTCACACCTAAAGTAACCGTTCATGCCCACTGTGATCTTCCTTGTGGCGTTTACGATCCAGCGCAAGCAAAGATCGAGGCGCAATCTGTAAAGGCATGCATGGAAAAATATGCAGCAAATCCAGATCCAGATTTCCGCTCACGTTCAGTTGCTATTAAAGAAGAGCGTTCACACCAAGTTAAAGAGCACCTATGGGTGCTTTGGACTGATTACTTCAAGGCTCCACACTTTGAGGCCTACCCACAACTTCATTCGCTATTTAACGAAGCAACAAAGTTGGCTGGCGCAGCAGGAACCAAGGGAACTCAAGATGTAGCAGTTGCAGATAAGTTGATCGCAAAGATCGATGAAATTGCAGAGATCTTTTGGGCGACTAAAAAGGCTTAACCCTCAGAGCTATTAATTAACGATTGAGCGGCGGTACGCGCGAGGAAAGATACTCGTTCGACCGCCGTTCTTTCTATTCTGGAGTATGCAATATGGCGTTCGCCATCATAAACATCGCATTCAAAGATCATTGTTCGATCAACTACTTCAATACAGCGAGCAGTAGCGCGGACTTCTGTGCCGATTCCGACAGAGTCAATTAGCGATATATCAAATTTATCAACGATCGTTGTTTCGCCATTTTCAAGTAACTCAACTAGCGCTGCAACACAAGCGCTCTCCATCACGCTCATAAAGTGGCCCGGAGAAAGTATCGGCAGATCTGAAATTCCCATCGCCAGACAAGTATCGCCAGGACGGACAGTCATCACTGAAAATCCAACAGCGCCAATAATCTCTTCAGCAGGTTTCATAAAAAAGAGTTACTTATCCTCTTCAATAATGTGCTGAATATGGGTCTGCTCAATTTGAATCTCACTGTGCTCCACATTGCCAAACTCATCAATTTCAATTGAGATTTCGGTCATGCTGAACTGCGTAACAACTTCTGTTACCCCGCCTCCACTAGCCTGACGCAAGAGCGCTTCGTGGATACTCTGTTGCAGATCAATTGGAGCCTTTTCATCACAAGTGCGTCGTAGAACATCTTGCAATAAAGAATGCATCGCTTGCTCGTGTTCTACTTCTGATCGACATGCCAGGCAAGTATCTAGGTGTGAAGCAATAGCTTCTGGGTTGCGAGCCTCATCAATAGCGCCCTCAATAATGAAGACGACAGAGGAGAGAACTTCAAAGCACGGAATCTCTTCTATAAAACTCATGACTTCTCCCCCTTCCCTTTTTTATCCTGGGTGGTGTAACCAAGTTCTTTCGCGTAATCAGCTAACTTCTCACGCAGTAACTTGCGACCGCGATGCAAACGGGACATAACTGTTCCGGCCGGAACTTCAACAATGTCAGCGATCTCTTTATATGAAAAACCTTCTACATCTGCCAAATAAACGGCGATCCGAAATTCTTCAGGAATCTCTTGTAACGCTCTCTTAATATCGCTATCTGGCAGATTCTCCAGCGCTTCAACTTCTGCTGATTTACCTAGATCGCTGGTGTGAGATTGCGCCTCTGCTAATTGCCAATCTTCAAGTTCCCCTGAAGCAATCTGCGGACGGCGTTGATCTTTACGGTAGGTATTAATAAATGTCGTTGTTAGAACTCGGTATAGCCAAGCGCGCAGATTTGTACCCGCTTCAAATTGGTGAAATGAGTTAAATGCTTTGAGATAAGTATCCTGAACTAAATCACGGGCATCCTCTGGATTCTTTGTATATCTAAGAGCGGCAGCGTAAAGCTGATCCATAAACACAAGGGCATCGCGCTCAAACCGATCGTTGCGGTCGGTAGCGCTCTCTAGGACCAAATCTTTAGATGCCATCTCTTACACAATATCCCAAAGAGCTTGGAAACGCCCACTTAAAAGTAGTTAAAAGAGAGTCTGCGCTTCTCCGAGATCAAAGGGTTCGATCAAATCGGGGCCGTTATTGGCAACTAGATTTACTTTGGGCGCAACCGGTCTAGTGGTTAAACCACTGGCGGGATCAGCGACTTCCATGAGCGAGATCAACGTTTCGATTTCACGATTTTTTGGATCTAGCCAAATATCCCAGCGATCATTTGGCATAAACACAGGCATCCGGCTGTGAATTGTTGCTAACTCTCCAACTGCCTCACGAGTGATAATCGCAGCGCTCTGAATTTCAGCACCGCTTTCGCTCTTCCAGGTACTCCAGATCCCAGCAATCGCCAGAGATTTATTCTCATCTTGCGAAGAAATATAGAAAGGTTGTTTCGGCGGATATTTCCCGAGAGAGGTTGCCCATTCGTAATAACCAGTAGCCGGTATCAAACAACGGGTTGTTCGAAAAGCTTGTCGAAAAGTTGGTTTTTCGTGGATGGATTCACTTCGCGCATTAATTGCATGTGATTGCGAGTTTCGCGCTTCAGTAAAGTTCTTATGCCAAGGAGCAATTAAGCCCCAGGATGCAGAATCGAGAACTCGGCCACTTTGGTTATCGCGAATAATGTAGATCCCATTTGTGGGTGCGATATTCCAATTAAGTGGCAGTGATTTATCAACGAGTGATCCATCGAGATCAAATCTTCCAATGATCTCGTCCATCTCCTGCGCTTGGGCATAACGACCGCACATAGGTAGAGAGTAGACTGCCTCTTATGCTCTGGCCCGCTCCATTTCGTGGACGCAACTCAGTCAGCGCGCGGGTGAGGATTCCGGGATCGAAATCGGTAACCAATCGCGCGTTAATTCTCGCTGCCCAAGCACAATCACCTTCAATTTTGAAACGTCCACTTATCTCTCGGGATAGCGAGTTAATGGTCGCCGGCCTTAAAGCAATGGGCGTTGGGATCTCTGAGATTAACGAAGATGGAGATCTAGCTTGGAAAGTTACTCCCGCAAAGTTAACGGGGCCAGCCAAGGTGGATGTAGGTAACGCCGGCACAGTTATGCGCTTCTTGCCACCACTTTCCGCGTTAGCAAATGGTGATATCTCATTTGATGGAGATCCGCGTTCATACGAACGTCCCCTTGGTCCAGTTATCGCTGCACTAGAAGAACTTGGCATTGAGATAGAACACGACGGGCGTTACTCGTTGCCAATGGTCGTTAAAGGTAGAGGTTCGATTACCGGTGGTTCACTAACGATTAATGCAAGCGCATCTAGTCAATTTTTATCAGCGCTACTGTTAATTGGTCCAAGTACAAAAAATGGAATAACCGCGGTTCATCAAGGTGGCGCACTTCCCTCAATGCCACATATTGATATGACAGTTCAGATGCTCCGTGACTTTGGTGCAGAGGTAAAGGTAGATAAAGCGTTGCAGAGTTGGAGCGTCACCTCTGGCGCACTTAATGGCGTTGATTTGGTGATTGAGCCAGATCTTTCTAACGCCGCACCATTCTTATCAATTGCTATGGTTTGTGGAGGTTCGATCACAATTCCAGATTGGCCAAAGGAGACAACTCAGCCTGGCGATCAGTTGCGCGAAATACTTTCACAAATGGGTGCCGATATAAAACTCTCTGCAGACGGGTTAACACTTTCCGGAACTGATGCGATTCACGGCATTGATATCGATCTACACGATGTTGGCGAATTAACTCCTGCTATTGCAGCGCTTGCCGCTCTTGCAGATTCACCATCGCATCTGCGTGGCATTGGACATCTGCGATTGCACGAGACCGATCGTTTAGCCA
>Ga0315899_10006027_pt1 | contig 13038 bp, 15 predicted proteins | sample LakEriMetagenome_2_FD_203518 | JGI IMG/M metagenome (GOLD analysis project Ga0315899, IMG submission 203518) | Freshwater fungal communities from buoy surface, Lake Erie, Ohio, United States - Buoy 4 MA112 | ecosystem: Environmental > Aquatic > Freshwater > Lake | place: USA: Lake Erie, Ohio...
ACGGCCGGAAGGATGGCCCGCCCCAGGAACACCACCCCCGCGAGCACCTCGCCCACACCCTGATCGTCACCGACAATACCACCCTGGCCCATGCCGGCCACACGCGGGTCGAATACCTGCGCGACGAGGGGGGCACGGCCCAGAAGGCAGGTATTCGCTCTTGGGAGACCGAGCAGAGCCTCACCCCTACCAAGGCCCGCCTGCTGGACAGCCACTTCCAGTTTTATGGCCGCATCCTGGAGACCGACGCGCAGTCCCAGGAGTTAGTCCGTGCCGGGGAACGCGAATTGCGCACCGTGCCGGCCAAAGGCCCCTGGGTGGCCCGGGAGCTTTCGGCGGCCCGGCAATTCGACGCGGTCGGCACCACGGGAGCCAGCGACCAGGAATCCCTTTCCCTGCTGGACGACGCCCAGGAACGGCTGGCCAGGCTCGCAGCCGCTGGCATGGCGTCCGCGTCGGTGCGCGCCACGGCGCGGGGCGACTGCAATCAGGTCACAGCAGGGCACGGCTTCCACCTGACCGGGCACCCGCGCGAGGATGGCGAGTGGCTAGCGGTTCGGGTGGAGCATTTGGTGGAAGTGGAAGGCAGATACTGGGTGGGCGAGACACCCGCCATCCGCCGCGAGGCCATAATCGAGGCGGCACCATTCTCTTTACCGCAGCCCCCCTGGCCGCCCAGGCCCAAGCCCGCCGTGCGGGGTGTGGAAACGGCGATGGTCACCGGCCCCCGGGGCATGGACACCTTTGTCGACCCCTATGGTCGGGTGAAAGTCTGCTTCTGGTTCGACCCGGGCCAGCCCAGAAACTCAGCCAGCTCCTGCTGGGTGCGCGTGGCGCAGGGCTGGGCGGGCAAGGGGTACGGGGCCGCCTTCTGGCCCCGGGTGGGCCACGAGGTGGTGGTTTCGTTCGAGCGGGGCGACCCCGACCGGCCGATCATCACCGGCAGCGTCTACAACGGCACCAACCACCCGCCGTTTGAGTTGCCGGAAAATGTCTACCTGTCCGGCTTCAAGACGCTCTGCCAGGGGGGCGATGTCTCCGAGAACTACCACCTGCTGCTGCTGTCGGACGAGCGGGGGGCCGAGGTGGTGCACATCCACGCCGAGGCGCGCTTCAACTCCACGCAGGAAAGCAGTCAGGTGACCATGCGGCCCAAGACCGACATCAATATCCAGGGTTAACGGATGGAGGCGTATTCAAGGTCATGGAATGGTCGCTTTGAATAGGGTGCCTGTAATGGGTAAGAAAGCGGCGCAACAAGGTACTACCCGGGGGAAGCCATGTCGTTGTGGGATATTATTGCCGGCATCAGCACCGTAGAGACTCTGAAAGACCCTAAATCAAAATGGAAAAAAGTCAACTCCGCCACCTTGAGCCTGATCAATGGCGATACACTCAACTACACCAACGAGGGCGGATCCACCAAAAATGTCTTCGGCGCCAATGTCTCCTTTGTCTGCGATATGGAGGTATTCCTGGAATCACTCCTTGGCTCTGTGCCAAAACTGAACAACGGTCTCGGCCATTTCGTCTTGGGTGCCATTTTTGGCCCCGGGGCAGACAGCAACATCCTGATCGGCAATAAAAACACCTTCAACTACATGCCGTCGCGCGCGAAAAATTTCACGGCTTTTCGCGGGGACGAGGTCAAGCACATGTACACAGCACGGTGGAACGACACTGATACCGGCATAAGCTGGGCAGCCAGAAACCGCCACAAGCTGATGTGGTTAGCCATCGGACTGTTTTCTCTCTCCATTGCCGCTTTTGATATCACGCTGAACATCAAGAAAAACAAACTGGACTTCAAAAAGAAGCAGGTGAACGCGGATAAAAATAAGCTGGCCCAACAGGAGAAAAACGCAAAGGAGGAAGCGGAATCCGAAGGCCAAGTTGTCAACCCGGGCGCCGGGGGCGTGGATTCGCACGCGGATGAAGCAAGCATGGCTCACGAAGACGTGGCAAAAGCGGAAGAACAATACGAAACCTCAGAAAAAAGCCTGAAGAAAACTGAGTCGGAATATGAATGGCTGATTTATTTCAACATCATCCTGGAAAGCCGTGGCATATCGCTGCTACGGTGGCTGGAGGGGATATGTGCCGCCGCAAATACTGTTGTAAGCGAGACGAAACGATTAGAAAGCTCTGTGGCAAAAATAGATCCCAATAGTCAGTACACCCAGGCCAACCTCCAAGAAGAAATTGCCAACTTGGAAAAAGTGCTCAAAGAAATCACCGACACCATGACGGCTACTGGAATAACTCAAGCACAAACCGACACCCTCACCGCCCTTAAAACCAAAGCGGAATTGCTGAAGACTAATCTTCAAAGCAAGTTGCAGGGTACCGGTGCAAACCTCGCTGCTAACAATCCAATGCAACCTTCCAGCTCTGGCTGCTGGGTGGCGCGGGCGGTCTATGGAGCTGAAAATCCAAAATGGATCCTTTTTCGAAACTGGATGTTTGGCCCGGATGCGGAACCTGTTGTGCGCACCAGGCTCCAGAAGTGGTACATGCGGGAAGGGCAAGCATTCGCGAAAAAAGTCGACTCCCTCCCGCTGCTGAAATGGGGCCTCCGTATGGTGATGGATGCCATCTTGCTGCTGAATCGGCCAAAAATCGGATGACCGGGTTAACACTTTGGGGATTTTCTGGCGACAGCTCACCCTGTATTCCGGGAAGGCAAGACTTTGTCATGCGGGATTTCAAAATTTTTACTTGGCCGAGACAAGCCAGGGGGCCAATCTGCTGTCATCCCCTGAGTTTAACCACTTGGTAGGTCAGGACCCGGAATGTTTTTTTCCACACGCCATCTTTCAGCACACAACTACCCATCTTTGAAAGGCGCGTCATGAGCATCACGCATAACGAGAACAGTGACATCCAACTGGCCAGGCATATCAACCAATGCGCCACCGATGGGTTTGTGAATATCGACTCCCTGGGCGAGAAAGGCTCGGTCGCGGTCAACGCCAGTTCCATCAACCTGAACGCCAAGGGTTCTTTCCTGACCCTGAATCAGGGCCAGAGCGGCGGCGGCATCGCACTGACCACCAATGGGGATGACGCGTCTATCCTGTTGAGCACGCCGTCTTCGGGCAACAACGCCATGCTGACGCTGACACCCGGCGGCTTTTTGATTGCCTTCGGGCCCACAGCCGCGCTTGGTACGGTTCAGATCCAAGAAGGCGAGATGGCCTTTGCCATGGGTCCTCCCGGCCTTGGCAGCTTGTTCACCATCACCCCCGATTCAATCACCCTCAAGGTGGGAATGGCCACCCTGACGCTGACGGCCGAGGGCCTCTCCACCAGCGTGGGCAGCACCACGGTCGAGGTGGGGCCCTCCGGGGTGAGCGAGGCGGCCGGTGCGGTAACCCGCGAGTTAGGCCCCGCTGGCCACACATTGGAAGCCGGGGAATCGAGTCTGGAACTGGGCATGAGCGGCTTGGCCGCGTCAGGCCCCACCGGGTCGCTTGCCTTCGATGCCTCGGGCCAAGTGTCTAGCGCCATGGCGACCGAATCGGCCGATGGCATGCTGAACCTCCAGGGCCCGATGGTGAATGTGGGGGCCTGATCGCGTCAATAATCCTTTCCCGCTTCATCGAGCCGGAGGCTAACTGATGGGTGACCCTTTACTGGAATCGTTCCAGGGTGGATTCCAAGATTTCCTGTCGTCGACCAAACAACTGGAAGGCATCTTGTCGAATGCCCTTCAGGAGGAATCGAGCCCCGAAAACCGGGAGGCGATCGGGCAATTCCTGGAATTATTCAGAGAAACCCAAAACGAGTTTGAAAAAGAACTCCCCAGCGGCGTGGAGCAGGTGGTGAATGATTTCAGGAAAGGCGAGGAAAACCTGAAAGCCCACATGGCCGAGGCGAATAGATTGTCGGGCAAGCTCGAAGATTTCCAGGTCCGCGTGGAAAAAATGCTCCAGCAGGCAGAATCCACCCGCGCCGAGCGAGCCTTGGCCCCCAAGCCGCCCAGTCCGGCAGATCTGGCGCGCCAAAGGCTCGCAGCGATGGCGCGGCGACACGGGGTGGAGGGGCAACCGAATGGCATTCTCCCCTCACTGCGTGACGGCACCTTGCTGCAGCAAAAGCTCCTGGGGATACTCCAACCCAAGCCAGACCCACAGGTCGCGCGGGCCAAGGCGATCGGCAATATCTGGGACAACTGGCCAGCGGCCGCCGTCACCGAACCCGCCGAACCCGAATCCGAGGACGGGCAACCCTAGGCCCGCAGGCTTTCATAAACCATCCAAAGGGAAGACCATGGCCACCCCCCCGACACGGCAGCCAAGCACGACCAACCAGGCCGACTGGCAGGGATTTGCCCAGGCCCTGCTGGATGAGGCCGACACTGGCAGCCTGGCGGTCCTTGCCGCCTCGCACGCTTCGTCTGGATTCGGTGCCGGTGCCGCCTTGCGCTTCGGTTCGGCCTCACAAATGGTGTACCGGCTGGAGCCCGATTTCTCCATCGACAGGCCGTATGGCCCCGCAGACACTGGCTTCCACGATGGCGACCTGCACCGGTCCATCTATTTCAAGACCAGGCAGGGGGGAAGGTTCTGGTCGCACCTGGGATTGCTGGCGTTGGTTTTGGCGGCGCGGGACGCCCTGCGTAGCCAGGGGGCCGCGGTTTCTGAGGCGACCGCGGCCCTGGAAGCGCGCGGCATGGGGATGACTCGGTTGCTGGAAGCCTCGATGTACTGCGTGGTGAACCTGTTCGCCCAGTCCACCATCCTGGAAGTTGGCCTCAACCACCTGGAGAACGACCTGGACCTCCTGGAGACAGAGGTCGCGGAAGCGGCCGCCCTGGCCCGTGGCGGCCTGGCGACGCCCGGCCAGAACGCGGCCGACCACCTGCGCCGGCTGGACCTGCTGCGGGTGCTGCTCGACGAGAAATTCGCCCAAACCGAGAGCAACATCGCCGATTCACTCCGCCAGTTGGGCGCCACCCTGCGCGCCGACTGATCCCTCCGAACAACCGAACAGGACCACCACCATGGCACTCGCCTTCAGCCGCAACCTGGAAGAGATCATCGCCACGCGCGTCCTGCTGACCGCCACCGACGGGTTCATCGACATCACCGCCCTGGGCCGTGACGGGGAGGGGGGCGTGGTGAGCGTGAACGGCCGGTCGCTGCGCCTGGCCTCTGAGAACAGTTTCCTCACACTTGAAAGCTGCCGTGCCGGGAACGGCCAGATCGCCCTGCGCGCGGCGGGCGCGGAAGGGTCGATCGTGCTGACCACGCCTACGGCCGGCAGGACCGCGCTGGTGAGCCTCTGCCCAGGCGGCCTGCAGTTGGTCTACGGCGCGCCAGCCAACCCGGGCACTGTGCGGCTGCTGGAGGGATCGATGGAGCTGGCGCTGGGCCGGGAAGGCGGGCGTGTCACCCTGACCGATGACTCGGTCATCCTGCGGGTGGGCAAGACCAGCCTGGAGCTGACCGCGGAGGGAATCGTCTCGCGGTGCGGAAGGTCCACCTTCCACCTGATCGCCGAAGACCAGGCCGCCGTTCCGGCCCAACCAACACGGGAGGCGTGACAGCCATGGATATTTTGGATGGTTATGAAAGGCTTTTGGCCGACTATATCGCCTCGCTGCGCGGACTGGAGACCGACCTGGGCTCGGCGGCCGCCGGGACCGTCGACGCGGACAGCCGCGGGGCCCTCGAACATTTGCTGCGGTCGATCCAGGGCAAGCAGGGCTGGATCGCTACCGACGGCAGGCTGGAGATGGCAGGCGCCCAGGCTCGGATCGACGCCGGGTTGCGCGCCTTTGAGGAGCTGCGAGCCCGCAAAGAGGCGCTGGCCGAGCGGATGGAGCAACTGCGCGCCACCCTGGAAAGCCCACCCGCATGAGCCTGTTACCCGCGCTGGCTCCGCATTCCCCGGTGGCACTGGCTTATGGCCGGTTGGGTGATGTACGCGACCTGCCACCGGCCGTGTGCGCCATCGAATCGAACAAGGCGATCGTCGTGATGAACAGGGAAGACCCGCGTAGGGCGGCGCGGGTGATCGCCGGCTGGCTCTCCACGCGCGAGGCCGTCTGGTGGGCGGCCCTTTGCCAGACGCAGTTGCTGGAGATGACCGAATACCAGGCTGAGCCGGAGATTCTGAAAGCCGTCATTGACTGGGTGCGTCAGCCGGTCGAAGCGACGCGCAATCCTTTCAACGATCCGCATATGAAACCGGCCTCGGTCTCGCTGGCCCATTTGGTGGCCGCCATCACCTTGACGCGGGACAGCCTGTCGCCCATCGAGAAAAGCCCGGTAGCCTGCCCCACCGGACTGGCCCACCGCATGGTGGCGCTGTCGGTGCTGGCGGCGGCCGATGCATGGCCGGAACCGGGCCGGGCGGCCTGCCTGGCGCATTTCCTGGAGCTGGGGCTGGATGTCTCGGAATGCAAGCTCACCTGGCAAGATTCGGGCATCGACATGCATCCAGGCCTGAGGCCGGCCCCCACTTCAAGAAACGGGAGGCGAACCCTGGGAAACATTTGGGAAAACTGGTGAGACAAAGACACACCAAGGCGCGTTTCAACATCTCGCGGAATAGCAACCCGGTGAGCATGCGCCACGGCGCGCCAAAATCAACCACCGCTGCCGATGGCATTCGGAAATAGCCGCTTGCGAATAGCGCGCCATCCAATCACGGCCCCCGCCATCGAAAAGGCGAGCGACAGCAACATCCAAGTGCCCGGCTCGGGAACAGTAGCATACACTTGGGCCGCCCCGGTGACGGAAGTATGGGACCAGTTTGGGAGACTGGTGGAATAGGCCCCGTTTTGCCCTGAAACCACAGGCACGCTGTTCTGCCAGATGAAGTAATTGTCTGAACTTGTTGGCTCCAACGCCATGCTCCGGGCATCAAACACAAAAAAATAGGTGGACCCCGAGCCATTCAAAGCCCAGTTGAGGTTGTTGAAGGAGATCAATTTGGCCGCGGTTGTTAAACCAAGGCCGCTGGCACTGATCGGGCCGGTTGTTGCTAATTGGGTGCCAGGAGTCGCGGTCGAACCGGGTGTTCCAGTCGAGGAAAACAAACTCAAATTGAAAGTGCCGGTGAGGGTCATCGTAGCTGAAAGCCAAACATTGATGCTGGTGATGGTGGTCGCTTGCGCGGTGTTGGTGAAGCTTTGCCCGCGTGAAAACAAACTGGCCCCGCTTTGTCCGACCACACCACCCGCATTGCTGTAATTGGAGGAGGTAGTACCCGTGTCGTACAAAAGAATGTCAGCCTTGGCTCCTGAAAAAAACAGCGCAGCGCAAAGAAAAACAGGGGACACATGCGTGAAGAATCTCATCTGAAAACGCCCCAAGGAATTGATTATGGACCCAAATTGCTGATTGACAAAGACCTTCGATTTAATATGATATACTAGTATTAATTTGGCAACCTCTGCCCATCAAAATTGTTTAAGGCAGCCACAACATCCAACTCCCAAAGGTGAAGCCATGTCGTTGTGGGACGTTATTGCCGGAATCAGCACTGCAAGAAACCTGAAGGATCCTGATTCAACAAATTCTGAAACATGGAAAAAAGTGTACTCCACCACGTTGGACATCATCAATGGGGATGGCTTGGCCTACACCAACGAGGGTGGCTTCACCTGGAACATTTTTGGCGTCAATGTCAACTTTGTCTGTGATTTGGAGGCGCTGATCGAAGGTGGGTTAGCTAGCGCCATTGGGGATGGTCATAAGTGGTGGCAAACAGCGTGTCATGTGGGGCTAGGGATTCTTTTCGGCCCAGGAGCCAACAACACTATTACCATCGGCAACACCTTGACTCTGAATTACATGGTCGGGCATTCCAATAACTTCACGGTAATGCGCGGCAGGCCTGAATTTTCCGTCACTTATTCCCCTTGGCAGGACGGTGTTTTGGGGCCTGATGGTTCCCCAATTGCTGGTGGGTTCACGGCCAGGAACCGACACAAATTGATGTGGCTAGCCATCAGCGCATTTGCACTCTTGGTGGCCGGTTTCGACATCGCCTTGAATGTGCTGAAAAACAAAATAAACAACCAGGAAGAAACTGTTAACAGCCAGCAGGAAGCTGTTAACACCCAGCAAGAAAAGGTTAACAGCCAGCAAGAAAAGGTTAACAAGGATCAGGCTAGAATTGATAAATACAATTCTATCGTAGAGGCAGAACAAAAAGCGGCGGAGGCACAGGGGCAGGTTGTCAATCCCGATGCTGGTGGCGTTCCAGTGGACCCAACCCTTGCGCAAGAGGAACTGGAGCATGCGGAGCACCAGCAACACAGCGATGAAGCCACTTTGAACACTGATGAAACCAATTTGAAAAACGATGAAGCCACTTTGAAAAACGATGAAGCCAATTTGAAAGACACAGAACGCCCGTATGAATGGACCATGTTTTCCAATGTCATCGCCGAAAATCGTGGGATCTTTTTACTCAAATTTCTGGAACAGTTGTGCGCTGGGGTGAAAACTGTCAAAACCGAGCTACATAATTTGACAGAAACGATTTCAAATGCCTGGAATGACAACAAAGACTCTAATAACGAACCCTCTCTTAAGGAAGCTGTGGCAAATTTGGAAAAAACAATTACCCAACTTGAGGATTTAATTTTAATGCCAAACCTCACGGCAGATGTGATCCAGGGATTACAAACGCAAATTAATTTGGCCAAAAACTACTGTGGAGTTTTAAAAATAAAATTAAAGGACTATAAAAATGCCCTCGAAATTATCGATGAAATTATAGAAGAAAGCGATGAGGATTGAGTATTTATTGCGGAAATCTTGAAAGAACAGGCAACCGACCCAAGGAATTGTCTATGAGCTACAGCCTTGATGAAAACAGCTTTATCCAGCGTTCCCGCAATTTAAACCTTTGCTCGACCGAAGGTTTTGTCAACATCGACTCTCTCGGGGATAAAGGTGCTGTCGCGGTCAACGCTAACTCGATCAACCTGAACGCAAGGGGTTCGTTTTTGAACCTGAACCAGGGCGAAGGCAGCGGTGGCATTTCCCTCACCACCAATGGCGACGATGCCTCCATCCTGTTGAGCACACCCACCTCGGGCAATAACGCTCTGCTGACCCTCACCCCCGCTGGATTCCTGCTGGCCTTCGGGCCCACGGCGTCGCCGGGGAGCATTCAGGTGCAGGACGGGGAAATGGCCCTCAGCATGGGGCCGCCCGGGTTGGGCAGCATGCTGACGCTCACGCCGGAATCGATCACCCTGAAGGTGGGTTTGGCCACGCTGACACTGACAGCCGAGGGGTTGTCCACCAGCGTGGGCAGCACCACCGTGGAGGTGGGCCCCTCGGGTGTCAGCGAGGCGGCAGGGGCCGTGACCCGCGAACTGGGCCCGGCCGGGCACACTCTGGAAGCCGGCGAATCGACGCTGGAGGTGGGCATGAGCGGCCTGGCCGCCTCGGGCCCCACCGGGTCCCTGGCTTTTGACGCCTCCAGCGAGGTGTCCGGAGCCATGGCCACCGAGTCCGCCGATGGCGTGCTGAACCTGCAGGGTCCGATGGTGAATGCGGGCGCCTGAGCCCTGCCGATTCACTCTCCCTTGACCCAAACGGAACTCGATCATGGCCGACCCGCTGCAAGATTCCTTCCAGAAGGGATTCCAGGATTTCCTGTCCTCAAGCAAGCAATTGGACGGGATCCTTGCCAAGGCTCAGCAAACGGAATCCAATCCCCAAACCCGCGAGGCGCTTGGGCAATTCCTCGACATGTTCCGGGGCGTTCAGGGCGAACTGGAAAAGGAATTGCCCGGCGGCGTGGAGGCGATGATTGGTGAATTGCGGCAGGGCCAGCAAGACATGGCCGCCCACATGGCCAAGGCCGGCGAACTGGTGGGAAAGCTCGAGGAAATCGAGGCGCGCGCCAGCCAGGCCATCGAGGAGGGCAAGGCGCGGATGGCTGAGGCCGCCCGGACCCCCAAACCACCAAGCCCGGCCACCCTGGCCCAACAACGCCTCGCGGCGATGGCTAAACGGCATGGAATGGATGCCAACCAGTCACCCCGGCCGGTGCTGAAAGAAGGTTCGGTGCTGCAACACCAGCTTCTGGAGCTGCTGCATCCCAAAACGGATGTCAAGGCGGCCCGCGCCAAGGCGATCGGCAACATTTGGGAGAATTGGCCTGGGAGCCAGACAGAATCCAATGAACCTGCCGAAGAAGCCTGACAGTCAAACCACCAAGCGGAGGATCGGATACCGATGGAAGACCGCAAACCCGGCTTACTGGCGCAAAACATCCTGAACCAATGGGACGAAATGGCCCAAACCCTTTTCCCGGAAGGGGTGGGCCCCGGCTTGAAAAACCTAGTGGATGACATGGCCGCGCGGGCTTCCAACGCGAAAGCCATGGAACATGCGGTGGTTTTCGGCAACCAGACCCGTTTCCTGTACCGGCTCAGTGCCGAGTTCACGGTCGACCGGCCGCTTGGGTCCATCGGTGGTGGTTACACCGACGGTTCCCTCCACCAATCGATCCATTACAAGCCACTTCATGGCGGCAGTTACTGGGGACACCTGGCGGGCCTGGTGCTAGCCCATGTGGGCCTTGAATCCCTTCAATCCTCCGGAATCACCCCCTCGGCGGAGTCAGCGGCGTTGCCGGAAAAAAGTTTCCAGCTTAACGAAGCCGTGGAGACGCTGATGTTTTCCACCGTCAACCTGTTCGCCCAGTGCGGCATGCTGGAGGAGGTCCTCGACCATGTGGAAGGCGAATTGCGGTCGCTTGAATTGGAAGCCGGAGACGATCCAAAATCCACCGCAAACCGGGCCAGGCTGCTTGAGGTGATCCTGGAGGAGCGGGCCGGCCAGGTGGAGGCCAATGTGCAAAACAACCTGAGGATGCTCCGGGCCTGCTGAACGCGGGAACGAGCCAGCGGAGGAACAACGCATGCCCATGGAATTCAGCCGCACGGTGGAGGAGATCATCGCCACCCGGGTATTCATCACCGCTTCGGACGGCTTTCTCGACCTGAGCGCCCTGGGTTCGGCCGGCGAGGGAGGCATCGTCAATGTGGGGGCGAAGAACATCCGCCTGGCCTCGGACTCCGGTTTCCTGAATGTTTCCACCGGGCAAGAGGGTGATGGCGAGATTTGCCTCCGCTCCACCGGCGACCGGGGAACCATCCTGCTCACCACGCCGGGCACCGGCAAAACCGCCCGGTTGCGCATGCGGCCCGACGGGGTGGAGATCGCCTTCGGCGACCGTCGCTCGCCCGGCCGCCTGCTCATGCTGGACGACCGGATGGAGTTGTCGCTTGGCGCGGGTGGCCCGGGCCTGGTCCTGGAGGGCGACACGCTCACCCTGGGGGCGGGAAACACGCGCCTGATTGTTGGCCCCGACGGGGTCCACGCGCGCACCCCCTCGGGCACCACAGCCCTCGCACCCGCCAATCCGGTCAAACCATCCTGAGGGATCACCCAGCCATGGATCTTTTGCATAACATCCGTCGGACCGTTTCCAGCTACCAATCCTGCCTCGACAGCCTGGAGGCCGAATTGCAAGCCGCCATGGGGAAATCCACCCAGCCCGGATTTCAAAAAGGAATAGGCGAACTGCTGGAGCTGTTGAGGCGCAAGCGGGCAGCCATCGAACCCAATGGTTTGCTGGAACTGGAAGGATTGGAGGCCCGCATCCAATCCGCGTTGCGTCGGTTCGCCGAACTGCAGGCGCGCCGGGAACTTATCACCCAGCGACTGGCGTCCCTTGTGAATTCACCAGGCACTGAACAGTCATGAGTCTGCTCGCCACCCTAGGTCCGAACGCTCCGGTCGCCCAGGCCTACGGCAGAGTGGGGGACCCCCGCGCGCTTTCCGCGCTGGTGGGTGGCACCGAGTGCGTCAAGGCGCTGGAAAGCCTGCGGCTGGAACAGCCGAACCAGGCTATCCGTGTCATCGCCGGCTGGCTGTCCACCCGGGAGGCCATCTGGTGGGCTGCCCTTTGCCAATCGCAATTGTTGGATTTGGCGGGGCATGACCAAGCCGGGGAAACGCTCAAGCTGGTGGTGTTGTGGGTGAGGGACCCGGGCGAGCCGACCCGGTTGGCGGTGGCGAACCGGGCCAGGGTGACCGAAAGCCCGTCGCTGGCCCAACTGGCCACGGCGGTCACCCTGACGGCCGACAGCTTGTCCCCATTTGGCGCCAGCCCCGTTCCGGCGCCGGCGGGCCTGGCCCACCGCATGGCCGCCCTCTCCATCCTGGCGGCCGCGAATGAATGGCCCAACGCCGGACAGAAGGGATGCCTGGCCCACTTCCTGGAAATGGGACTGGATGTCTCGGAGTGCCAATATCCTTGGTCTGAATCCGCCATGGCCAAGCACCCGGGCCTCCGGCCCCGGATCGGCAACACCACCGGCAAACGGAAACTGGGCAACATCTGGGAAGACTGGTGACCAACCGGGCGGTCGGCGTTTTGGCACTCAGGCCCGCACCGCGCCGCCGTTGACGCGGAGAATCTGACCGGTGATCCATTCCGCCTGCGGGCCCGCCAGGAAGCGGACGGCCCGGGCGATATCCTCCGGGGTTCCCCAACGGCCCAGCGGCGTCTCGCTGATGGCCCGGCGCTGCCAGCCATTGGGCGCGTTTTCACCCCAGGAGGTCTTCACCCAACCCGGCGCCACGCAATTGACGCGGACAGCCGGAGCGTAGTGCCGCGCCAGCGCCTTGGTCAGCGACATCACGCCGCCCTTGATGAGGCCGAACAGCTTGCCGCTGTCACCTTCCATGCCGGTTTCAGCCTGATCCCACCCCATGGTGATGATGGACCCGCAACCCCGCGCGCGCATCCGTTCGGCCATGGCCCGGCAGGCCAGCAGGGTGGCGCGGGCATCCACCGCCCAGAGCCGGGCCAGCTTTTCCTCGAAACTCCAGCCCGGCCCCGGTCCGGTCAGGATGTCGGTGCCGGCGTTTTGCACCCAGATCTGGATGGGGCCGGCCAGCGCCTCAGCCTGATCCACCAGGGCTTTGGCGGCCTGCTCCGGCAACAGGTCGGCCACCAAAGGCGTTGCCTCCACATCCCACAGCCGGCACA
>Ga0315899_10006029_pt1 | contig 13038 bp, 7 predicted proteins | sample LakEriMetagenome_2_FD_203518 | JGI IMG/M metagenome (GOLD analysis project Ga0315899, IMG submission 203518) | Freshwater fungal communities from buoy surface, Lake Erie, Ohio, United States - Buoy 4 MA112 | ecosystem: Environmental > Aquatic > Freshwater > Lake | place: USA: Lake Erie, Ohio...
GTGTTAGCCGTGCTAAGTGCAGTGTTAGCCGTTGCAGTAGCTGCATTAGCTGTGGTCACTGCACCATTAGCCGTTGTAACAGCACCCTCTGCAGTAGTAATAGCCGTAGCTGCTTCACGGTTTGATTCCTGTGTTACATACAGGTTCTGAGTGAAGTTATCATTCAGATCCTGTGAACGAATAGCAGAACCAGGATAGAACTGAGCAGCAAGAGCCGCATCATCAGTAACACGATAGATCCGAATAGCAGCTCCATTAGCAGGAGCCGTATTGAATTGGATCGTGGTAGCGTTGGCTAAGGTATATGCAGTTGTAACCGTACCGTTCAAGGAAACCTTGATGTCGGTAGTCTCAAGATATGGGAAGGTAAAAGAAAAGAGGACGGTGGTTCCGTCCCCTGTGTAGGTATTCTGAGTGACAGCCATTACTACTTAGAAATAGAAAGGATGCGCTCTAGAGCAACATCGGGGCGATTCGACTTCTGAAGAGCTTCTTTTGCATTGCGATTAATTGCCGCATTACGTAGCTCTGGATACTGTTGATAAAGTTGAGCTTCAGCAACACGCTGAGCTTGATTAAAGATTTGCTTGATACGGCGGTAGAACTCAGAGTTCTGTACATCAAGACCACCTTGAGGATCTGAATCTTCACCCGTAGCGCTACGGATGCCAAGATCACGAATCTTCTGGTATGTCTCCATTTCCTTCCTGATGGCAGGCTCTTTGAACAACTTCTCAAGCTGTGCTTCGATGTTTTGCTGACCAATCAGATTCTGATAGCGAGACCGAGTTTTGGCATCAAGACGATTACCGTTGCTGTCTGTAGATAAGGTGCGGACAACATCAAAGCCACTCTCACGGAGCATGCGTCGAGTAGGATTGTCAACAAAGTTGATCTGAAGCGGAGAGACTGCATTAAACAGTCGAACCATCGGATCAAACTCCCGAACCACAGAACCGTCAAGGATGTCGAACTTCTTGGGAAGAAGATCTTTAACCATTGGGTTCCGGTTGGCAATAGTCTGAAGACCTTTACGGAAGTCAGTATCAAGCTCACGCATGCCTGGGTTCATGATGTTGGCAATCTCATTACGAGCACCAGCCCAAGGCAGTTGGTTGTTAATCAGGTTGCCAGCCCAAACAGAGGATTGTGCAGGGTTTAGAGAAAGAACTTCATTGAGAGGACCAAGGCCAGCAAGGAAGGATTTGTTGCTGACGTTCATGCCAATGAGGTAGCCAAGTTTTGCGTACCAGTTCTGCATTGCAGATTCACCAAGCAGATTGGCGTTGTCTCCAATGTCAGCCACCATCGACAGGAACGAGGTGAATGGCTCAAGTGAGTCGTAGCTCAGCCACTGATCACCAAGCTTGATTGAGCGTGGACGCCAACCAGCTTGTATCCAAGCATTGCGTTGTTCACGGTCAGCAGGACCATTACCTGTGAGACCACCGCTGAAGTAAAGGCCAATGGCAGACCCAACAGTTAGGTAGCCAGCAGCAATACGGCCACGCATCATCGCCTGAGCTTCAATGAGCTGTGCAGGGTTGGTGATTCCGTAAGGTGCAACACGTTCTAAGTTGTCAGCAGTAGCACCTAGAACCGTCTTTACTTCCTCGTTAAAGCGGGCCAAGATAGGAGTGTGCTTCTGAACCAGTTCAAGAGCATTCCAACCGGTCCGCATGAACATGAAGAACGGACGGACAAGCGGTTGGTTCTGGACAAAACGTTCAGCGTTAGCGACATCTACAAAGCCAAAGAGTGTCTTTCCATCGAGTGGAAGCTTCAAGCCAGCTTCATCAGCCATATGGATAGCGTACTCTGATTTAACGAGCTGCTTCTTATGATCGAAGACCTGATTGATGAACTCCTTCTCGTACTTATTGACGAGTTCACCCATGTTCTTGCCACCAGTCTCATCCCATGCCTTACTGAATGCTTGCATCTTGGCATCCATGCGGCCCATGATCACACTTGTGCCAGCATCAATGGCTGACATAGTGGTCATCGGGTATTTGACTCCAATCCAATTATTGAAGTCATACAGAGCTGTGGTTAGATGATATAGCATCTTCTCTGATCCACTACCTTGCTTTTCAATAACCGCACCAACATTCTTCCACTGATCGGTCATCGTCAGCGGGATACGCTCATTTGCAAGATAGGGGATGTCAGGCAAGTTGTTTTTACCAGCCACAAAGGCTTTATTCGCGATGGTCCAGGCTTCACCAATGGACTGGAATGATGTCTTCATTAGAGACATGCCCATTGCGGTAGCCTTCACATCACCACTCAGAGCGCCACCTAGGACGACTGTCATGGGCCTCATGAAGGTCGTGAGAGTGTTACCCATAGCAGCCCTTATAATGGTCTTAGGGCCGCTTAGAACGCTGTTATACATGATGCTGGTGAGGGCATCGATGAAAGCACTGCGCTTACCACCCTTGAGAGATTCCCAGCTAAAGATCTGATCCTTAGCAAACTTGTACATCTCATCAAGAGCTTTGACATTACCATCAGCTATGGCAAGTACATCAAGGTAGTGACGCATCATTTCAGGATCATTCTTAAATAGATCCTTCAGACCAGTGACGAACTTCTTGACATCATCCTCCTTTTGACGGATACCAGCAGCAAAAGCTGCAGGGTCAGTCTTAAGACCATTCAGCTCAAAACCACGAACATACTTAGAACGCCCAGTCTCCATCAGCATGAACTCCATACGGTTCATGAGAGCTTCAACCTGGCGGTCATTCGACATAATGCCGTCGATAGAACGTCCAGCCTGTGCAAGGTCGCTGATCTCACCAGCAGTTGTGTTGATGAGCATCTCAACAGCACGGTGATCGATCAAACCCATGAACCGTGACTCGCCGGTCAAGGGATCACCACGTTTCAAGTAGTTATCAGATTCTACAACAGCTTGCTTGAGCTTCTCGATGTCAGAAGGATCTTTGATTACTTCATCAAGAATATCGATGTAGCGAGCAGTTGATAAGGCTTTGAGTTGTTCGACATTAAAGCCACCCATCACCTTTGCCTTACCTTCAACACTCTTGGCGTTATTCAACTCAATTTCAAGGTTCTTAGCTACTGATTCAATGACCTTACGTCGAGCGGGATCAAACTGAGAAAGACGCTTTTCAAGGGCAGCTTCTGTGTAGACAGAAGGGCGGCGTCCATTACGCAGGATGCCGTCAGTCTCCATCTTGTATGCATTGACAAGAGACTTGTAATAGCCGCCTTTACCAGCAGGGCTAAAGAGGCCCTTGTCTGGTCGGTCATAGAGGGGTGAGTTAACCCAAGCATTAGGTTCTAGACCATCAGGATCATCGTCAATAGCTGTCTTTACCTTCTCATCGAAGTTGGCTTGACGACGATCTGCACTATCCTTGATCTTAGCTTCAGCAACAGCGTTAGGGTCAAGAGTATCGTGGATTTCCTTGTACTGCTTATTCAGATCTTTGCGAGCCTGTTCAAGAGCGTTGAACTCAGGATCAGTTTCACGAAGGAATGAGATCTGATCTGCAGTCAGTTTGCCATCAGGATTAATCTGAGATGCCTTGGCAGCAAGACGCTGCTGTACGTCGTTGAGTGCTTTCTCGGTATCCTGAAAAGACTTGAGAGCATCTTCAGCCGGAACCTTAGCTTCCTTTGCAGCTTTAGCAGCGGCTCGCCATCCAAACAGAACATCAGTGATAGCACCAAGACCCAGACCCTCGACGACATTCTTTGCCTTACGTTCAAGCGGTGTGTCGTTCTCTTCAGTAACAAGCCAGTCAGGGAGCCATGGCATCAGCTTATTGGCTTCTGTGGATAGTGTTTCACCCTCTGAGTAGGAGCTAGTGAAGTCTGCTGCAGCGCCAATGATGGCACCCTTGGTAGCATCACGAACAATACGGCCCTTGACAGTACTTGCAGAATCAGCGGCAAGGGCTTGACTGAGACGATTAGTGCCAGGTACACGAGCAGCTTTAGCCCCCTTTGCAGCACCACGAAGGATGCCTGTAAGGATTGCATACTCACCAACACCACGTAGAAGGTTGCCCCACACGGTGCGGTTCATAGGCTCAACCTCGTCAGCAACTTGAAGCCATGTTGGTTTGAAGTCAGGGTCTAAGAGCTGCCCAGTCAGTGTTGCTTCAGCAGTCGCACCAATGCCTTCAACAGCATCGATGCCAGCACCAACAACAGCAGTACCGACTTCTTGAATGGGATTAGGAGGACTTGCTTGATCAGCAGCAGCTACTGTTCGATCCTGTTGCTGCTGTCGCTTCTGAGCCTCTTGGGCTTGGATCTCAGCAGCTTTTGCTTCTTGTTGCTTGCGATACTCTTCATCATCATCCAATGAATCAAGAGCAGCTTTATCCGCTTCTGCTTGTTGTTGGCGCAGAAAGTCATAAGATGAGCTTTTCTCAGCCCATGAAGGATTGTATGATGAAGTCATAATTAGATGTCAGCGTAGATTTGAGAAGCAATCCACGATGGGTCACGTTTGCCTCGTGTTGTTTCTTGGATACCAGAAGGACCAGAGAGATGTTCAATGTGAATGTGAGGGCCAGTAGAGCGGCCAGTATTTCCAGACAACGCGGCAACCTGCTTTGCACCAATGCGTTGGCCGGGTTTTACCTTGACTTTAGAAAGGTGTGCAATACGAACGACGTTGCCGTCTTGTAGGCGAACATCGACGAATCCACCATACCCGCCATTGTCTTTGTCAGGGCTGCCGACTTGCAGAACAGTTCCAGATTGTTTGAAACTAAGCTTCGTGCCTACACCAGCTCCGTAATCATTACCTTCATGGGGTTTTCTACGGAAGCTTTCCTGCTGCATAAAGCTGGAAGTCTTAGGGAGCTGTGACAGGAGACGCTGAGCAGGAGCAGACATCAAGCGAGAATCGCGCCAAGCAGAAGTGGTTCCACCTGTAGCAGCACCCTCCATCAGCCATGCACCAGCACGATTACGGTGCTGTGAACGCATGTTCTTGATGTGTTGAGTCAGTGTGCCGTTGCTATCTGCACCAATGACACGACCTTGAGCACGTGCTCGACCTAGATAGGCAGGCGCTTGGACAGCTTGGTACAGCATCTCCAGACCATCACCAGGCTTGATTCCAGCATCCTTTAGGTAGCGAGTTACGGCTTCAGCCATTTGCATGGCATTCATCCCCTTCCTTACACCGTACTTCTGCTGGTTATAGGGGGAGAACTGAATCCAGCCAAGATAGTTACCACCATCTCCACCCATGATGTCAAGTCCGCGACGATAACTACCAGAGACAAGTGATCCAGCAGTTTCGTAGTTGATGAAAGTAGCAACATCAACAGGATCAACACCAAGGTTGGATGCGATGTACTGAATAGCCTGACGCTCTTGACCAGGGCCTACAAGGCCTGCACCAGTTAGTGCTCGACTTGTACGTGCAGCAGTAGGTGTACGGTCCAGAAGCTCACGAAGGCGTGGGCTCATCGAAGATTCGACAACACGCTGGACGTATGGACGTTGACGTGGTGGAAGATTAAACTTATTTAGCTGTGCATCAATGATCGCAAACTCGCTCATCTCTTTCCCACGAGGAAGAGCGTTCTGGATAACACGAATACTGTCAGGAATAGGGGAGTCAGGATTGACAAGAGCTTCTGCCTCCTGCCGTGTGATCAATTCTCTGTTGTAGACAGCGGCTTGACCACCATTGGATACTTGCGAAATAATTCCAGAGACACGGTTACGGGCAGCAGCCATTCCACCTTGACCACCGGAGCCACTAGAACCCCAACGATGAAATTCCTGACCACGGATACTGTACGTACCGTACGGTTTAGCAGGATCAAGGTTGTCGTCTTTAATTTCCTTAACAATGTCTTGTGCTGCTTTGGAGTATGCAACACCGGGAGACATGTTGGCCCCGCCACTTTGCATGTAGACGCGAGCACGCTTATCAAGCTCGCTCAGTGCATGTGCCTCAGCAAAAGCGTAGGACGGATCTTTAGCCCCACCCTGCCATCGAATAGCTTGAAGAAGAGCATCTTTGATCCCCTTACCGTACTGCTCCTTAAGTGGTGCAGTCTCTGCAGTTCGGAGTTTATCTTGCTCCTTAGCCCGAGTTAGAAAGTCACCAACGAGTCCTGGGGAATACTTTCCAGAACGAAGCTCGGCTACAGTGAGTTCTTCTCTGGCATACAGCTCTTCAAGATGCGCTTTTTGTTCAGCAGCAGTTCTAGCTTGCAGCGTTGAGTTTTCGCGATACTGAAGGAGGCGCTGGTCAACCTTTCCATTGAAGAGCTGACGAGACTTTTCAATGACCTGATCAACAATTGCTACATCAGCACCATTAGGGGTAGCGTTTAATTCGTTAATTGCGGTATCAGACCAGTTCTCCAGACCTTGAGATTCGATTCGATCTTGCAGATCTTCATCTGCTGCTGCTTGCGAATCAATCTCCCGGAAGGCCTTGGTGAATTCAGCACGGCGTGCAGCACCCCAAGGAACCCCAGGCAAGTATGATTCTGATTCACTAAACGCTTCAATGGCAGCCTTATTGCCAGTCTTAACTAAATGGTCAAGTACTGCAGTAAAGGCACCTAAAGGCGTGAAGCGCTCGCCAGATTGTGGATTACGTAGATGTCTGTAAGCTTTGAGAGTGTCGTTGATTGCTGTTACTGGATCAGTATTGAGCCCAGCATCAAGGCGGAAGTTTGCCTCCGATAATGCATTCTCATTCTCAGCACGTTCAAAAGCAGTACGCTCTTGATCCAGCAGCTTCATCTCAGCTTGACGCATTGCAAGAAGAGACTTTGAGATCAACGCTGGATTGACATCAAGCAGACCTTGTTGCTTAACAAACTGTTTGAAGAGTACCTTGTTTACAGCAGCACGTTGATCTGGACCCATGTGGGTCTTAGGCGTGATGACTTCTACCTGACCAGTATCTGGATTGACAAACTGAATCTGTGTCTGGTCGTCATTCTGATAACTATCCTCAAGGTATTGAGAATACATCGGCACAGCCATGTCAGCCATAGCCATGGCACGACCAACACGCTGAGCTTTGGATAGCTTACGGACAGCACGTACTGTCTCAGGTGCAGCTCCAGTATCTTGAAGCCCATCTGCAGTTGTCTGAATCAGCTCATCTGACTGCCTTAACTGGGCAAGGCCAGCTTCTGCTTTTGCTACTTCAACCGGATCAGGTCCGTTGACGAGCGTATCCACATAAGCTTGGGCTTTCTCATCTTCATCCTTTTGCTTCTTCCAATTGACCACTGCCTGAGCAATGGTTCCAGAGAGCGGAGCAAGGACGCTGAGAGCAGTGACTTGCTTATCGAGGTTGGCTGCAGCTAGTCTGGCATCTTCAACACGCTGCCCCATACGTTGCTGAACAGCTTCTTGGTAACGCTGATTGCTGCGTTGCATGAACTCAAAGTTACCAGCTCTATTCTGTTGTTCAAGTTGCTGGGCATTTTGCATCCCAGAGAGGTAAGCATTCCGTGTTTCACGCTCAGCACTTTGGTTTTCCCTCATTTGCCGTAGCATTGAGTTGCCTTGTTGACCTATTGCATCAACGCTGGCAGTGCTGAGCTGAATTGGATTGAATCCTCTATCGCGGGCGTACCCTTGATACCTGATTTGCTCCATTTAATTTCCTTTTCTTAAGTGAATGAACCACCAAACATCTTGTATGCTTCAAGTCCAGAGGTGACAAAGTTATTGGCGATTGCGAGTCCTGAAGCAACGGGCATTGTGTTGACGCCCTTCTTCGGCTTAGGTGGCTTCTTAGGCTTAAGCGGATCGAGAATCGTTGCACGAGGCATTGCCAACGGTGCAATAGGGGCAGGAGCCTTCAGAGGCTTGAGCATGCGACGAGATTCAGCAGCAAGGTCAGCTCCGTAGCGATCAAGAGCAATCTGACGCGAAGCAGCACTCGTCTCGCGTTGTGCGCTTAGAAGGCTCTCTGCAGCAATAGCCTGGTTACGACCATAACCTGCAAGAACAGAACCAAGGCTCTTTGCAGCAGATCGACCAGACACACCACGTGCAGCAACAGCACCTTCTTCCTGAAGCATTTTGACCAACATGTCTTGTTGATCAAAAGCCATACCAGTCAGAATCTCTTGGTATCGACGATCTTCGTTGGCCTGAGCTTGCGCCTGAGCCATTGCGTTGAAGCCCTTCTGCAGGCCGTAGATACGCTCAGACTCGTTGAATTGACGAACTTGATTTGAATAATCAAAGTCACGAATGGCTAGGTTATACTTGTAGTCATTCTGTGCAGTCTGCTCAAGGTAGCCAAGATTAGCTTCTTGATTCTGACGAGCGATGTTAGTCTCGTTGACTCTGTACTTATACTCCCGCTTGGTTGTATTCCAACTGTATCGGTAGTTCTGTTTATCGTATTTATACTGCTGTTCAATTCTCTTTTGTTCTGCTGCTCGTGCGGCATTCTGAGAGCTAGCACCAGTAACGGCACCCAACACTCCCATACCAATGCTGCCAAGTATCAGTGGCAACGCCATTACGCCCTCCTATAGAATCGTGGTGAATAAGATCCTTCCCACATCATCGAAGTAAGAGAGATCGGGAATGGTGAATCACTAAAAACTTTCAAATCAAAGTTTGAATTACGTTGATGAATAGGTAATGTGTACACAGTCTGTTCGTTCAACGGAACGTCATTTGCAAGGTAGTAGTCAGCATCTTGGATCGACTGAACGTCATACCATTCAGACTGACCTTTTGCTTTCAGCTTGAAACCAACGTTACTTGAAAGACCAACTGAGAACTTAACGCGAGCTACAGTAAGGTTTGCTGTGTAGTCTGCTCTGTTCTCACCAATCTGGTAGTACAGTGTCGGGAGTTGGATGTCGAAGTCATACTTGAATCCAAGGTAGACCTTACTTGCTTGTGCTGAGTAATCATCACCAATAAACTCAAAGTAAGGACCAGTCCCGTCACTACCACGAATAGGAGTCACAGTGAAGCCAGACTCACCAGTGTTGGTTGGGTCAGCAATGATCACAGCAGGGCTCAACCCAGTGATATCTTTATACCGTAGGTAGCAACGATTAACCTTCGTAGTAGCGTTGTAGGTGACGCTAGAAGGCGTTGCATACTGATCTAGGCATAGTTGCACCACCTGACCGCTATCGGCCCTCAGAATGGCATCGTCGGGGGTTTGAGTTAGGTTCGCTTTACAGAGGGTGTACTGACCTGACTGGTACGTGACGATGTACGTGTCATCACTATCGACAGTGAAGAACTGGACATTACCTTGCATCTTCCAGTTGAACCATGTCTGCATTGCAGTCTCGTCACCAACGGTGTAAGTCCTGAAGAAGTACACGTATTGAGAAGATGGACCATACATTGCAAAGAATGAGTTCTGAGGAGATGCAATGAGATCAGCTACAGAATCAGGAACCCATTCAGAAACCACTCGACCAATGTCCAACACATCAGGGTTTTCTTGCTGACCACGAGTAGCCATTGCGTAGATACGGGTATAACCTGGAGACTTGCTCAGGAATACCATGTTCGTACCAACGTCTACTGGTGGTATCAGCTCTTCATTTTCGTAGTTGGAGATGGTTCTGATGACTGAAGATTTAGGGGTTAGGATACCGTCATCTGAATACATCAAGAACTGCTGGCTCTTACTGAACAACACCAGACCCTGAGCAGCAGGTAGCACTGAGTGAAGAACAGCAGGTCTCAAGCTGGAGCAACTGATATCAATAGGATCGTTGTCAGCTTGGGTAAGTGCAGAGACGTGATAGAAGTTGTAAAACTCACCACTTTGACTCATTGACACATTGTCACCAGTCAAGAAGCCAAGGCGGTTGTTGTGGAAGAATACCTGTTGGATCTTTTTGCCAACAAAGCTTGGATGCTCGTTAGTTTCATCATCACCGACAAGACGCTCTTCCCAAGTAATGGGTCTGAACTCAAAGGTGTTTAGTGCAGTGTTCACCAGCTCATGCGGCATGGTGGAGGCAGTCAATCCCTTGGATACGTTCGGTGCTACGGTCTCCTGCCAGCTACCTTTACCAGAGACACCGTTCTCTGCAATGAACGTTGCGTAATATGAGTCCTCTTTGGCAACTGTATTGTTGATCTTGATGACTCGACCCTGAACGCTTTCAGCAGGAAGTTCAGAGAAGTTATTAGCTTCGTCTTGGAATGCTCTCAACTCTTCACCGCTGATACCACCACGAGCTTCAATGGTGAATGCAGACGACCCAGAGAGTTCAATACTCCCTTTGCATTTGGTCTTCGTAACACCAGCAGGAAGTGAGATGTTCGTAAAGATCTGGTCCAGAATGTCCGTTGCATTCAAGACCTTATTGGTAGTTGTGTTAGTATTAGCAGGGTCTTCTGTGTTTTTTGTGGTGAAGCTATAAGCTGCAGCAGAACCTACCTTGACGTAATACTCGGCACCGTACTCAGCGCTGTAAAGTCGGATGGTTGCCTTTGACTTCGCAGTGAAGCTTGGAGCAGCTTGAGTGGTGACTGTAACCTTATTATTGGTGACAATGGTGGTGTCTTGAACAGTCAGTACCTGAAGGCTGTCCTTTGCATTTGACGTGCCATAGGTCAGATAGCCAGTACCACTGTTGGTTACTGTGACCGTAGCTGTTGGATTGTTGACATTCCAGATCTTGATATTGGTTCCATAAATCACACCGATGTACTTCTCAGTATCATCTCGGTTGATGTAGAACCACTTACCATTCTGGAATTCATTCGTGGTAGACGAAAGGTTGCCTAACCACTTGGTGCCAGGCCGCTTCGACAACCCATAGGTAGGATCTGCGTAAGCATTGATTGCTTCTACAACCTGCCCCGGAAGCTTCTTGTCGTCTGGCTGCTTGGATACACCACCAAGGAAGTTAGGTATTAGTTGAGTTACACTTGCCATCAGCGATACAATGCCTTATAGGGTTCATAGCTGTTGTAGTAGTTGGCTCCACGAGGATGACCGAAGAAGGTGTAGTCTCCTTGGTTGCATTCATACTCAAGAGCCATTGCACGGGTATATGCTTCCTTCTGTTGGAGCATCTGGTATTGAGTGCTATCACCAACAATGCGTGAGGATGTGATGCTTGCAGCTCGTGCAACGATGTAGTCTTTGATGGGTGTCGGAAGATCAACCCAATCAAACAACCAAACCACATCACACAACACCTGCTCAGTGAAGGTGTACGAGTGAGCAGTACGGTCATACAGCTTCCCACTACGTCGTACAACATCCCGATCCCTGTAGCTAGGAGTCAGATCGAGTTGGAGTACGTTGTTGGGAATGAGAATCTGTTTGTTGTTGTCAGGAGTAAACGGGTACTCATACTCCCGGTTAAAGGTCCATCCTTCTGCCTGAACCTCCCGTGACACCTGTTGAAGGGTGTCGTACGCAATCGCAACGTCCGGGTTGGTTTGATCAAGGGTAGTTACAGGCGCCTGACCAACTGACGCCAGAATTTCATTAACAGCTTGAAGCTCAGTCTGAGCGTTAGTGGTAGGGAACGGCATAACAGAAATGTTGTATGCGATGGATAAAAAAGAGGGGAGACCGAAGCCTCCCCCAATAAGTCAGACGTTAGCGATGTTGCACTCAACGCCAGGATAAGCAGTACGCAGACCCTTGGTGGTCGAAGCCACAGCAGAATCAGCGACAGCAGAACCATAACCAAAACGAGTCTTGGCTACAGAAATACGAACGGCATCAGTGGTGCAAGCACCGTTGTTGCCAGCAGCTACAGAAGCAGCCATGATGTTTTACCTCAATCAGGGAGTAGGAGCGACGTAAGGCAGCTTGCTATCTACGTCATCAGTCTTCACCTTGTCGAGACGGATACCTTGACCTGAAGCCACAGTCCGACCAAACTCCACAGGAGTCAGCGGATTCTGAGTTTCAGAGCTGGCAATAGAGCCAATGGCATTTCCTTCAACAAGGATCACCGAAGTGCCAGGAACAATAGACATGTGTCTATCTCCTTATCAGGAACGAGCAGACTGCAGCTCGATAGCGCAGGCAGGGTTCAGGGTGCCGCAACCCATAGCAAGACGACCCACAATGATGTCACCTTGGTACATGGTGCGAACGTCAGAACCAGTGGTCTGCACTTGAGGACCAATGGCCTCAACCACACCAGCAGCATCTTTGTGGTAGATCAGACCGCAGTGGGTGCTGAAGTTACCGGAGTAGTCGTTGTTCTCACCGTTCACAGCAGCAACAGTACCGGCCAGGAAGGGCAGGTTGTTGGAGCGCTTGATGGGGATACCAGCGATCTCATAGAGACCTTCGCCGGACTGCAGGCTACCGGAGTTGTTACCGAAGTCACGGTTCAGGATGTTGCTATCCACCTGGCTCACCAGTGCGTAGTACTGACGAGGGGACAGCACAGCCATACGACCCTGCTTGGGCAGGTTCTTTTCATCCATGATGGAAGCAGCTTCAAAGAAGGCATCCACCAGAGCTTGAGCGTCGTACTCTTTCTGCACACCCAGTTGGATGATGCTACCGCCGGGCTCAGGGCCAGGAGCAGCAGTGATCGGGTGAGCTTCACGAGCAGCCTTAGCGATCTGACGGAAGATCTTCTTGTCGTAAGCTTCAGCCAGAGCGTGGCCGATCTTAGCGGCGATCTCAGAACGCAGGCTGTAGTGGGCGAGAGTCTCATCAAGGTCATAGACGAACGCGCTGGAAACCAGCAGGTCGTCGCAGACGATGGTCTTCTCAGCCACCGGGGGATCGCCAGAACCCAGGATCGGAGTACCGGGTTCATGATACGAAGCCTCCATACGGCCCGTGAAAATGAACTGCATCGCCTTTCCATTTTTCAGGGTACGGCTTTGCACAGTGCCTTTGGCGATAGTGGCGCTTTCATACGCCTTGAACATTTCGCCAGAGAACAGCTTCAGATAAGTTGCATACTTGGTATCGTAAGCAGTACCAAGAGCAAGAGGAGTGGCCGACGTATTATTTACGCGACCAATAGAAGTTACGGTAGTGTTAGCCACAATAGTAAAGAGAGAAGTTTGTGTTCGTTC
>Ga0315899_10006030_pt1 | contig 13037 bp, 12 predicted proteins | sample LakEriMetagenome_2_FD_203518 | JGI IMG/M metagenome (GOLD analysis project Ga0315899, IMG submission 203518) | Freshwater fungal communities from buoy surface, Lake Erie, Ohio, United States - Buoy 4 MA112 | ecosystem: Environmental > Aquatic > Freshwater > Lake | place: USA: Lake Erie, Ohio...
GAATCAACATGGTGCCCCAGGGGATCAAATAGGTTGTCAGCACCACGGCGATTTTCCCAATGGAGTATTCCAGCAAACTCACCGGAAGACTCATGATAAACAGTCGAGTCTGGTCGGTTGATTCACTCAGCATCAACGTACCGATCAGGTGTATTCCCGACGCGATCGCCACCGTCATTGTGAGAATAAACCCAAGGAACGAGAGAGTTTTGCTGGGAGTGCAAGCCAGGAATGAGCATGCGATACCAGCTATGAGGTACGCGAATAGGTATTTGCGACTGAGGAAAAGATCTTTGAGAAAAAGAATCTTAACAGCTTGTAAATTCATCAGATTGTTAACCTCTTCCCCTAATAACGGACTGCAAAAATATTTCTTCGAGAGATAAAGCTTCCACGGCCTCAACTGTGGCACCAGATTTACTCAACAAATCCCGAACTTCTTCGGTGTAAGCACTTGATGTGAGAACTCGATATCGATTGAGTTCAGAATCCATCCCGAGTCCGTCGAGAGCTGGTAGTTGCCATCCATCGGGAACCACAACTTTTATTCTTCTCCACTTATCAAGAAACTCGGAGCACACGCTGGACGCGATCACTTGTCCGCGGTCAATAAAGGTAATGGAATCACAAATCTGCTCGACATCTTGCGTATTATGAGACGAATACAAAATGGTTCGATCTTCGTCTTTAACGACTCGCATGATTTCAGTGTGAACCTCATGCTTTGCGACTGGATCTAAACCGTTGGTAGGTTCATCGAGAATAAGCAACTTTGGGCGTCTTGCGAAGATTAGCAATAACATCGTCTTGACTCTTTGACCATGGGAGAGACTCTTGATCGATTGCTCTGGTATGAGCCCGAATTTATGAATCAACTCATCCGCATACTCGTCATCCCAGGCGGGAAACAGCGACTTCACAAATTGCATATGCCACGCAACGGACTCTGGTTTGTAGAGTCGCATATCGTCAGAAAAATAACCGATATCTTGCTTTACCGTGGTGTCATTGGGTGATATTGGTTGCCCAAGAACTTTAACGTCCCCACGATCTGGGGTGACCAGCCCCATCAAGATTCTCATGGTTGTAGTCTTCCCAGCTCCGTTTGGGCCGATAAGACCAGCAACCGCACCACGAGGGATACTGATGCTCACACTTTTGATCTCAAAGTGCTTGTATTTCTTACTGACCGAATCCAGGTGTATCGCTAACTGCGTTTCCACTGTATCTTTGATTGCGGACATTACGATTCCTCTGCAGGGGTTTGGTCAAAGTAGTCAGCCATAAGCCGAGACATCTCGCGTTTCGATTTTCCGAGCAAGCGTCCGAGACTAGCGGCCTTGGAAAGTTGTTCCCGCATTTCTCGGTCGAGAAGTTCGGCTGCCAACCCAGGTTGTTCCGCTACGTAGGACCCCCTTCCTTGTCGAGTCAGGATTACCCCATCTCGTTCCAATTCCAGATAGGCCCTTTTTATGGTGATAACACTGATTTGCAGATCCGCCGCAAGCTGTCTAATGGAAGGCAGTTCAGCACCGGGAGCCAAATCACCAGCCGACACGCGTCTCTTCACTTGGTCGATAACCTGCTTGTAAAGAGGCCGTGGGTCAGCCTGAGAGATCGTGAGCCAACTGTGCATAGCCATATACACAGTATACACACCAATCCACCGAAGTCAAGCACAGCCACTCCCAGCACGGTCCAATACGTGCCATCCATTTTATATTGACTGCGGTTCAATTGGTGCCATCCAAGTTATATTGACCGTTTTCCGAACTTGCTTTATGATGGAGTTAAACCCGATATTCCAAGGAGCCAGATCATGGGTCGACCTTTACGTTCCGAGCAGTTTCGACACGACGAAATTGCTATCGTCCATTGTGTCCAAAGATGCGTTCGCAGAGCTTTTCTCGCGGGAGATGATAATGTCTCGGGAATTGACTACTCCTACCGGCGTGAATGGATTCGACGCAGATTCGAAGCTCTCGCCTCGGTCTTCGCTATTGATGTTCTTTCGTATGCGATTCTATCGAACCATTTGCATGTGATCCTTCGCAGTCGCCCCGATGTCCTGTCGAACCTCTCCGACGAAGAGGTCACTATTCGATGGCTTCGCGTTTTTCCGGGTCGCAGAATTGAAGAACAGCTAGCCGAGCCATCACAAATCGACGTCAAGCGTGTCCTTTCCGACCCAGATCAGCTGGCTATGATCCGAACTAGGCTGTCTGATATTTCCTGGTTTATGCGCGCCCTCGCGGAACCGATTGCCCGCATGGCAAATTCCCAAGACGAATGTACGGGAAGGTTCTGGGAAGGGCGTTTCAAAGCTCAACGAATTGTCGATGATGCAGGCTTATTGGCCTGTGCTATGTACGTTGACTTAAACCCTGTTCGAGCCGCTATAGCTGAGAGTCCGGAGAAATCGATACACACGTCGGTTTACGATCGTATCGAAGCGGAAAAGGGAAAGCAGATTCCTTCGGCGGCATACGATCTAGTACCAATCACGCACGAAGAGTCGGTGGCTCAGCGGCGCAAGTCACTTGCAGAGCAGCGACATGACCACGAGGCCAAGAAGAAGGGAACAGCCAAGCGAGTACTTCGAGACAGTTGGCTCGCACCTTTAAGCCTGACTTCAGGATTGCGGTCAAGTGATCCGCAAGTGCACCGCGATGGACTGAGAGCAAGCGACAAGGGATTTCTTCGAATCGACCTGAGTAGTTACAAGAAGCTGCTCGGTTGGGTGGCAGAGAACAAGCCGAGTGCAGGAACGGTGGCACTGCCGAAGCAGTTGAGTGATGCGTTAATCACCTGTGGAGTCATACCGGAGATGCTGTCGGACTTGATCTGGAATTTTAAGAAGTACTTCAGTCGCTGTGTTGGAGGCTCGGACTCGATGCAGGGAGATGCGGAGCGGATCGGCAGGCGTTGGCACCGAGGCCAGCGCCGAGCCGCAGCTTGTTTCAGCTAGTCTCGCTCCCTAAGAGCAACGGTAGAGTCAACTAGAAAACCAAGAGTAAGTGGATAGGTGATCTAAATTGTCCGCCGCGCTAGTTGCTTGATCCAGCCAGCCATGAAGCACTTCGATTGCCGCTTCTTTGTTGGTGAGTTTGAACGAGACTGAAGGGGGGACGCGATCAGTCCCTATCCTAACCCAGGGGAACCAAGAAATGATTAGATTGCCTAAATTCGAAAAATTACCGAAAAGATGGATGGCACCAATTGAGACGAGAGTTTGAATGAGAGAAAATCACTTTACAACCTTACCTCGATTGTCGTAGCTTCTCGGAAATCCTATCTCGAACTCTCTTCCATTCTGCTGATTTATCTTCTTCGCCCTGCAAACGATGTGCATCGATCAACACTTGATACGACACCATCGAAAGTGGATCGAACTCGATGCCTTTTCTTGCAGCATCTAACGCCTCTTTCAAACGGTTTGTACGGAACAACGCATCAGATAAATGAGAATATGCAGAAGGGTGATAGGGATTCATTTTTATCAACCGCTCCGAAAACTCTATCGTTCTGTCCCAAGCTGCAACACGTTGACTCATCTGAATCAGCGCCTCGAGCGCAAATTCCTTCGACTCATCATAATTCGCAGCCTTAGTCCAAGCGTCGATTGCAGTCTTGGCGTCATTTCGCGTCATGGCTGCTAAGCCATAAGAAAGCATCGTCATACCATCATCAGGAAATCTGCCCGCTAAATACTGCAATTCTTGATACAACTCGGCCGATGGCCCCGAGTTGCGAATTCTATAAATTGCTTTTGCTCGTCGACGGGAATCCTCTGACACGGACTCCTTCAGATCTTCGAAGAAGCGAAGATCCGAAAGAGATGAATTGCTACCTTCATGCTGACTTTCAGGTTTTCGGATGATTCGATGATCGCTTTGACTGGCGTGCGATGAAAGGTCTAAATCTCGGCTTGGCATATGGCATTCGAAACAAGAATCACCTGCTTCAGTTCGTCGTTCTACTATCTCTGAACAAACAATGGCACCTTTGCCGTCGATATGACACTTGACACATGCGTCACGATAAAAGGAAACTCGATCTTCTGCATTTGGCACTGAATGAGGATCGTGACACGTCGTGCATCGCATTGTTCCAGATTTCTTAAAGCACTGACTATCATGCATTTGCTGAACATGCCGTACCGACTTGGTGCGCCCGTCGCGATCAATACCACTTTCTGTATCAAGGACCAGCCACACATCATCCAGTCGCATTCCAGGCTTGAAGTCCTGATGAGATTTCCCCTCTCTCAAGATTCGAGAAGTCGATGGCTGTAAATGACATTGGTAACAAACCGCTTGCCGGGCCGGCTCATCGAGAGATTCAGGATTTACTATTGGATCCGCACCTACTCTCCCTTGTTCATGAAACTCTATATGTGACTTTCCCGAACCATGACATCGCTCACAACCAATGGCGAGCTCTCCGAAAGGCTCGTTTTGATACATATCAGAATGTGGACCTTGCGTTTTGATCTCACCCGTGTGGCACAGTAGACAATTTGCAAGCGCTTTACGATCAAAACCGCGTGGATCATCCACGCTGTATCCTGGGTTCAATCCCCATGAGCTCGTTTTCCCAAACCAGTTAAGTGGCGACAGGCAAAGCAAGCCATCCCGCTGTTCAACATAGGCCTTTGCACGGCGACCTGACCCGACGACGAACTTCATCGGATGTTGTTTGCTGAAAAGTTCATTGCCATCTAAGTCATAGACAACTTCAGAGTGTTGCATCACGCCGTCTGTAAACTTAGCTGAAAGCGTTTTCAGCTTACCTTTGATCTCGTCCGAATCCGGCGGCACCGGGTTATCGTTTTGAACTAACCTAGTAGCTCCAAAATACATCGGGTGTTTCTTGTAAGACTCCAAAATGCTCTCATGGCACTTTCCGCAAGATTCACTTCCGACCAAATCAACATGTGCTGGGGCGTTTTGACCGTTTTGCAACGGCTGTGCGACGCTATTTTGTGTTCCAATGTTTTGATCAACGTAAGAGTCTTTTTCCATTTGCGAAGAACTTGACGGCCTTTGCTCTGTTCTCGGCGGCTCGGAATTCTTAAGCACATCACTCGGACTCGCTCGGACCAACATCGGCTTCTTTGGCCGCTCTCGCCTATAAACGAATAAGGCCACGGCCACAAACAGACCGAAACAGGCAGAAAGAATTAAAAGCGAGGCGAGGGGACTAAGTTGCTTCATCAACAAATCGTTTGAGAGACGAGAAACGCACGAGATCGATTCTACATCAAGTTGCAAGTTTTGATCACCAGAGGTTTGATTATACGTACTCCGGCTACACTCTTCCCGTCGCAAAATCGCCATTTTGGACTGCAACTGATCATTCGGTCCCAGTCAAAGGGATATGATCCGTATTCTCAAAGAAAACAGCCCCATTCCCCCAGCTAGATATGTCAACCCTGGAATTGCACGCAATTTGCCGTAGTGACGATTTCACACTATCGGTTAAACTTGGGCTGATCCGATTACGAAATAAAATACCTCCCCACCTCAAAACCAGCCCAAGTTAATAGGGATTTTAATGAACGCATCGTCTGGTTCCGGCTACATAGTTCACGCAGACCAATGCGAAATCAACCTTAAGAATAGGTACTTTGCCTCGTTATTGGCATTTCTGATCCCGGGAGCAGGTCATTTTTACCAGGGCCGGACCAACAAAGCTTATCTGTTTTCCGTTTGCATATTGGGATTGTTTTTCTTTGGCTTGTACCTGGGCAAGGGACGAGTGGTTTACGCCTCAACTGCAGCAGAAGATTTTCGGGTTCTTCATTTTCCGGCACAGGTTTGCGTGGGGCTTCCGGCATTTCCAGCGGTTTACCATTTTGCTGTAGGGCACAGGATGTCCCAGACGGCAGTGGAAAATGACTTTGAAACTCAAACAACCCCCGAATGGAAGTGGTCAGAGTTTATGGCACCGCCAAAGGACCGGACCCAACTCTCGCAATGGCATCATCATGCTTCCGCTGGATTTGAATTAGGTTCACTTTTTACCGCCGTGGCAGGACTCCTGAATTTACTGGTTGTATTTGACGCTTTTGGTGGCCCTATGCCCCTCCCGCAACCCAAGCCTAAGGGTGGTAAGCCTGAAAATGACGCAACCAAGGGTCCAGATTCTGCAACCAAAGCTGACTCTTAGGCAAAGAACGCGAGCCAGAAAGCGTGTCGCATACTAAAACCCATACTCCCAATTCCGAACAAAAAGTTGCACCCACTCTTGGTGAGGTGGAATTACGAGAACTGGATTGCGACGAGGAAACACAAAACGATATACGCCAACTCCAATATCGCATTCACGATTACGGCGATGCGGTTGTTGCGTTGTCAGGCGGAGTTGATAGTGCCGTTGTGGCCGCTATCTCGCAGGCCACGTTAGCAGACCGGGCGGTAGCGGTAACTGGACTTGGCCAGGCAGTTTCTCAAGCCGAACTTGCAGACTGCCAACGTGTTGTTAGACAAATTGGTATCCGACATGTATTCGTAACCACGCGCGAGATAGAAGACCCCAATTACGTCCGAAACGACTCCAATCGTTGTTACTATTGCAAGGATAACTTGTACCAAACGATTGGTAATTGGGCGACTAGCAACGGATTTCGCACACTGGTTTCGGGAACAAATAAAGACGATCTCGGTGACTATAGGCCTGGACTCCGAGCCGCTGCTGAACATCAAGTCCGCGCTCCTCTCGCGGAGGTTGGTTTAGACAAATCTCGCGTACGGGCGATTGCACATGCCTTAAAATTAAATGTGGCCGACAAACCGTCTTCCCCGTGCCTTGCCAGCCGCATTGCCTACGGACAACTCGTTACACCGGAGAATTTGCGGAGAGTCGAGACTATTGAATCGCTCTTGCATTCACTTGGTTTTTACGATGTCCGAGCTCGAGTGCATGGACAACAGCTTGTAAGACTCGAATTGCACCAAGAGGATTGGAACAAAATCCTGGACCCAGTCATTCGAGAGACCATAAACGCTGCATCAAAGGATCAAGGATTTTTGTTCGTTACCATGGACCTGATGGGGCGACAAAGCGGATCTTTGAACCGAGTACTACCAATATTGCACTAGGCTAATGCGGTTTTCAAACTCATCTCTCATAATTACTTCACTTTGACGATTACTTCACATTGACGATTCCTGGCTCAACGAAAAAGCTCGAACAGTAGTTCTGCAGCGTCTACCAAACGTGGCCCCGGCCGATTGAAGTATGCGTTTCCATCGAGTAGGTGCACTTGTTGGTTTTTAAAACAACGAAGCTCATGAACTGGATAGTTACGCTCGAAATCCTCAAAATCTAGCTTCGTCTTTTCGGAGTCATAACCGCAACAGGCGACCACCAAATGATCAGGATCTGCGGCCCGCAGTTCATCCCAATGGATGCGTCTCGATTTTTCACCTGGTATTCCGATCAACTCCTTTGCTCCTGCATATTCAATGATTTCCGGGTTCCAGTGCCCTGCCGAAAACAATGGATCAAGCCATTCCAGGAGCACAACCGTCTTAGAGACATTCGCTGGCTTTGCATTACTAAGCCGCTCAAGCCGACCGTTGAGTTGCTCGTAGGCCTGCTGTCCGCGTTCGGGAGATTGCAATTGAGTCCCAACGTAAAGCAGTGAATCTAGAACATCTTGCAATGAGGCAGGCGAAAGGGTGATCAATTTCGTCGACCGAGGCAACTCTTTTAATACCTCGCCGAGTGCACCTTGTGACACGGCACAGACATCACATATCGATTGGGTAAAGATAAAATCAGGACAAAGATCGAGAATTCGATGGCTGATTAGGCCAAACAAGCCATCCGCCTGGGAAGCATTCTGAGAGGTTAATGAATCAATCTCCGCGCTGGTAGTCGATTGGGGAATTCGAGAAAAGGTAAGTCGCTCGAAGTTCGACACTTGAGAGGGATAATCACACTCATGTGAGATCCCAATCAAACTGTCTTGGAAACCTAACAAACAGATGATTTCGGTTGCGGCCGGAATGAGAGAGACGATTTTCAAGGTGAAATAGGGAACAATGAGGGGAGTAATTCGAAAACGTTCCCGATTGCCTGACTTTTAGAAGCCTGACTAATCCGTTATGATTTGTCCGAGCTGGCAGGTGTTTTGGAACTCGTTTGGTGGCCAAATGAATACCGCGACGGGGAACTCTGCCAATAGTACCATTCTCAGCGGAGTTTCCTTGTGCGTAAAAAGTTTTTTTCGTTTCTCCTAGCGATGTCATTCGCGACGGTTCCCGGTTCGATTCAGCTTTTGGCACAAGATGAGCCATCGTTGACCATTGGTACCAAGGCACCTGAAATTGACATCGAGCATTGGGTCAGCCTAGGCAAAGATCGTTTTAAGGCAGTCAAGACGTTTGAGAAAGACAAGGTATATGTCGTTGAGTTTTGGGCAACTTGGTGCGGACCATGCGTACAAAGCATGCCGCACCTAGTTGAAGTCCAAAACAAGTTCGCTGAAAAAGGCGTTCAGATTATCAGCGTTAGCGACGAAGACTTGGAAACCGTTCAAGGTTTTCTTGAGCGAAAAGTTCGTGGCAGCGAAGAAGAAGGCAAAGAATCGACCTATGCAGAGCTCACCAACGCATACTGCTTAACCGCCGACCCAGATGGTTCCGTTCATACAGCATACATGAATGCTGCCGGTCAAAACGGTATCCCATGTTGCTTCATCGTTGGCAAGACAGGACAAGTCGAGTGGATCGGTCACCCAATGTCGATGGACGAGCCACTTGAGGCCGTCGTAGAAGGCAAATGGGATCGAGAGGCTTTTGCCATCGAGTTCAAGCTGTCACAGAAGATCGACTTCTTAGCATCCCGCGTCATGCGCATGCCAAAGGATAAGGCACTAGAAGCAATCGAAGAGGCTCGCAAGGAAGCTGGCGACAATGAAATGCTAAAGGCCCAGATCGAGCAACTTGTCCTCCAGGTCGAACTACGCGAGCTTGGGCCTTTGATGCAAAAGAACGACATCGAAGGAGCGATGAAGCTTCTTGATGAGCTAGCTGCAAAGAACGCAGGCTTTGGCGAACAAGTCTTGCAAATCAAGATGATGATTTATAGCCAAGCCAAAGACTATGCAGGCATGGGCAAAATCCTGACAAAGATGGCCGAGTCCGACGACGGCATGACCTTGAATGCAGTCGCATGGAATGCTTTCGAAATGTTGTCCCAAATGGACAAGCCATCGCCAGAGTTACTCAAGGGCGCGATCGCTGCAGGAGAAAAGGCTGTCAAGTTAATGCCAGAATCAGGTGCGATCCTCGATACACTTTCCCACCTGGTCCACATGTCTGGCGACTTGGATCGTGCGATTGAATTGCAAACCAAAGCGGTCAAGTGTGAAGATGGCGGCGAAGAAGAAATCAAAGAATTCTTGGAAGAGCTCAAGAAGGAAAAAGCCAGCAAGAAATAAGCTCACTGGCGAGCTATTGACTTGTACATAGTTATCAATCGGTCCCGTTCTTTCGGGACCGATTTTCGTTTATGGATTAGGTTTGAAGCGAACCATGACAAAAGGACAGTGGGCCAAAGGCGAAGGGTCGATACTCGTTCCGGTCGAGCTCGATTGGGATTTAGAAGAAGCGATTCCCGATGACGTCGAATCGATATTAGGTACAGCAGACGAGATGCTACAGACCTATTGGGATCAATGGCATCGACGCCCCATTGAACAGTATGTTGCCTGTGACTTTCGCGACGTATGGAGAGCGCTGCGGCAAGTGACCGAAGCACGGCTTGCGTTAGGAAATAGTTTTTTGGAGTGGGGGAGTGGTTTTGGCGTGGTGACTGGTTTGGCTTCTCAACTGGGTTGGGATGCAGTAGGAATCGAAGCAGAGCAGTTCCTCGTCGCCCAATCGAAAAAATTCCTGAAGAGAACGGGGCTTCATGGGGAGATTGCCTACGGGAATTTTCTTCCCCCGGGGGCCGATAGATTGGCGAAAAAGCAAGCCAATCATGCGTCTTTGTTCCATCACGTCCCGTCAGCTTATGACGAGCTAGACTTACAATGGGACGATTTTGCATTAGTATTTGTATATCCGTGGCCCGGCGAGCATCATTTTTTGAAGGATGTGTTTCGCGTTTATGCCAGGGACGGCGCGTTGCTGCTCCTATTTTTGGGGCCTTATGAGATCGAACTCTACCGAAAAACCGATTGTTGAGCGTTGATGAAACTTAAGAGTCTGCATGAAGACTTTCGCGTCGAGGAATTGACATCGGTACGTCCGTCGAGAGGCCCCTTTTCCTTTTATCGGCTTGAGAAGCGAGGGATTGGCACGCCGGAGGCAATTACCGCCATTCTTCGAGACTGGAACTTGTCCCGCAAGGCCGTGGATTACGGTGGGCTCAAAGATCGGCATGCGGTAACGGTTCAGTATCTCACCATTCACAAGGGGCCCAATCAGTCACACGAAGACCGGTCCTACAGGCTTGAGTATCTAGGTCAACTGTCTGCTCCCTATCATGCCAACGACATTTCCGCCAATCGATTCTCCATCAGGCTCCGCAATTTAAAGCATGAAGATCGCGTGGATCTGGATCGTCGATGCGAGATGGTTAAAGAACACGGGATCGTTAATTACTTTGATGACCAACGATTCGGTTCCATGGGATACTCTGGTGAACTAATCGCTGTACCGTGGTGCAAGGGGGATTATGAACGAGCCCTTTTTCTGGCGATGGCAGAACAAAACAGTCACGATCGAGGCCGCGAGAAGGAACAAAAAGAGATCATGCGGCAGCATTGGGGGGATTGGTTGCTGCTAAAGCAGAAGCTTGATCGCTCGCATCGCCGAAGCGTTGTAACCTATCTCGTCGATCATCCCACCGACTTCAAGCGGGCGGTTGCATTAATCCGGCAAGACATGAGAAGTCTATACCTATCGGCATTCCAGAGCTGGGTATGGAACCGTTGGTTATCGCAGTTGATTTCTGATGGGATTGGGGCAGATAACTGCATCACCTACGAATCGAAATGCGGGTCGCTAAACATCCCCAAGCCGGGTGCAAATCTTCGGTCCATCGATTGGTTACGAAATTCGGATCTTCCATTACCTTCGGCCAGGCAGCACGACTGGGACCATTCCACTCTTCCTACGCTGGACAGCATACTAGCGGGATTAGGGTTAGAGAGACGTGAGATGCGGCTCAAATACCCGAGAGATAGTTTCTTTTCTAAGGGGTTCCGCAGAACGTGGATTTCGCCTGCGAATTTTGAGTTTGGATGGGCAAATGATGAGCTACACAATCAGCGACTGGCTCTCGATTTATCATTCGATTTGCCGAGGGGTTGTTATGCGACCATGATCGTGAGGGCCATTTCTTCGGCTGATTGGCAAGAGGATGACGGCGACAACGGCGACGAAATGGGTGAAGGCAACGATGAACTAGCAAGTCCCGAGGGAGACAATGCACAAGAAGACGGGGCACAAGGAGACATTGCAAAAGGAGACGCGACATGACGGGACGAATCGTAGTCGGAGTGTCTGGTGGTATAGCTGCTTTCAAGACCGCAGCCCTGGTTAGTCGGTTGGTTCAACTAGGTGAAACCGTTTCTGTAGTCATGACGGAGTCCGCACAACAATTTGTTGGACCGGCAACGTTTTCAGCACTTTGTAATTCGCAGCCAGTCATTCATCCCTTCGATTCAAGATTTCCTCTTGGGCCGCACATTGAGTTGGCGCAAGACTGCAAGTTATTCATCGTAGCGCCGGCAACGGCCCACGTCATGGCGGCTTGTGCGTTGGGGCTCGCGGATACGTTGCTAACCACGTTGTACCTAAACGTCGAGTGCCCCGTCGTTATGGCACCGGCCATGAGCACACCAATGTGGGAGAAGCCAGCCGTACAGCGGAACGTTGAGCAGTTACGGTTAGATGGGGTTCATTTGGTTGGTCCGGAGATTGGTTGGTTATCGTGTCGACGACAAGGTGCGGGCCGCATGGCTGAGCCCGAAACCATTCTCGATTTCGTTAAGCCGTTTTTAACCTCCACTACTCCCGAGTGATTTGTGGCACACATTGTCATCACATCTGGTCCAACGCGGCAGTACTTAGATCCCGTTCGCTATTTGACCAATTCCTCTAGTGGCAAGATGGGGAGCTCGTTGGTTGATGCCGCGATCGCTCTTGGTCATCAGGTCACGGTCATTACAGGTCCGGTCCAGGTTGCATATAACGCTAAAGCGAAAGTGGTTGAAGTTGTCACAACACAGCAGATGCTTGAGGCAACCAAAGAGGCGTTTAGCAAAGCAGATGGTTTAATCGGCGCGGCAGCTCCGTGTGATTACATGCCTGTTCAGATCGCTTCGCACAAATTGGCCAAGACGGGAGATGGTTTACAGCTTTCGTTAGTTGAAACGCCGGATGTCGTCGCCACGCTTGCAAGCAGAAAAAAGCCGCACCAGTGGGTTGTCGCCTTTGCTCTGGAAACGGAGGACGTCAGATTTCGTGCCATTGTCAAAATGTCACGCAAGGCATGCGATATGATCGTCTCCAATTCTGCAGAAGCCATGAATTCCGAAACGAACAATGTAGAGATCATTTTGCGAACAGGGGAGACGTTAGAGCACGCCAGCGGATCGAAGCCCCATGTCGCGGAGCGAATCCTGTATCATATTGATGAGCAATTAGTCCGCAATTCGATAGATCGCAATTCGACACCATGAAACAACGCTAAGAGGGAGCATCGCAAGAGGCAATGAGCACTAGCACTTACCCAAATCTTCCTCCGCTGGAACGGCCACTTGATGTTCTGGTTGTCGCCCCGCATCCAGACGATGCGGAGCTCGGGATGGGAGGAGCGATTGCCAAGCTCATGAAACAGGGGCTTAATGTTGGCATCGTGGACCTGACCAATGGCGAGCCAACTCCACATGGCAGCCCGGAGACACGAGCGGCCGAGACGCTTGTTGCCAATCGAGCGTTAGGCAATCCGTGGCGGTACAATCTTGGGTGGCCCAATCGTTCACTCGAACACACGTTGGAGCGACGGCATCATCT
>Ga0315899_10006031_pt1 | contig 13035 bp, 3 predicted proteins | sample LakEriMetagenome_2_FD_203518 | JGI IMG/M metagenome (GOLD analysis project Ga0315899, IMG submission 203518) | Freshwater fungal communities from buoy surface, Lake Erie, Ohio, United States - Buoy 4 MA112 | ecosystem: Environmental > Aquatic > Freshwater > Lake | place: USA: Lake Erie, Ohio...
ATGTCCCCTTTTCGGGACGCCGCCCTCGATTGGGGCACCGGGCGATTTAGAAAAAACCCCAAAATCAGATTCGTTTTCCTACGAAGTCTGGAAAGAAAGAACATGCTTTTTTGCAGGGGGACGTGTTGGGTTGCAGGGCCCATCTATGCGGAATGCAGAGAGGCTGGCGGCGCTCCTCCTCCTGTGGGGTGCCTTCCCCTCACGGAGCATCGCGCAGGTGCCCATGGGCCCGGGCTCCATGCAGCCGTACGCGGGGGGCGGCGGGCGCCAGCGCAGCTACGGCTACGTGCGTGAACCTGCGATGGGCTTCTTCATCGCGGGGTCGACGCTCAAGGACATGAACGGCGTCTACAAGCGCGTCGAGAATGTGCCGTCGTGGCTGCCGCACAAGTTCCAGCTGGCCTACCGCAAGTGGCCTTGGGGAGAGGCTGACCATCTGGACGGATGGCACATAGCCTTGGTGGACTCGCCCGAGGATCCAGCCGCGGGCTACTCAGCGGTGGGCGGCAAGTCGAGCGAGTGGATCATCATTGATGGCAATGGCCGCGATCGCTTTGGGCACGAGGGCGCAACCGTCATCCCCGGCGCGGGGACTCGGTGGCAGCATCTGCACAGGCTAACGAAGCGCGAGCGCGAGGAGAGGGACATGCGCAGGGCCAGGGGCGAGCCCGATGCCACGCCCGACGGCGCGGTTGCCGCGGGCGACGACGAAGATGAGCTGCCGGTACTGTCTGTGAGCTCCCGTGAGCCCCGTAGTTTGGCTTGATACCGCGGCTGGAGAGAGCCTGTGTTCATTCCTGCTGCCTCCTCGCGCGCGCTAGTTTACCCACCCAAGCACCTGTCCCTGACTACGTTTCGCGCTGAAAACGGACTGAAACCGGGTTCAACCTTTGTCACTCTTCTTGGTGTTGCAGTGGCAAGTGATTTTCATCGGCGATGAAAATGTGCGTTCCCCTCCCCCTCCCCTACCCTGCTTCAAGCTTGTCTTCTTCTGCGTCGTGCGAGGAAACGGGTTTCGCAACCCTGCTGACGTTGCAATCATGCTAAATGTCACCGCGTTATCGACCGGTGACGCGTCACCGATAAAGTCGCTGACTTGCTGGTCGCTATTCTCTTTTTCACGTTCTTCCTGCCCCGCCTCCCCCTCCCTGCTCCGTTGCTAGATGGTAGAGCGGCTGCGGCGAGGGCATCGGCACTATCAGCACGTGATCCAGGAGGCAATTGGCGGGGGCACGTGTGAGCATCGGCCAGGCGGGTGCCAGGAAGAAGAGTGTCCGTTCACAATGCCCGCAGTGGTGGCGGCAGAGGCGGCTCTTGAGCAAGGCGAATTCTCCGAGGCAGCCGACCTCTTCGGCGCCGAGCTCGACAAAGGCTGTCAAGACTGTCCGCGGGATGGCGAGTATAGAAAGTACCCAAAGTGGCGCGAAGCAACACTGCGTGTGCTCAGGGCGCGCAGCTTGCGCCGAGCTCGGCTGCTGCATCAAGCGATAGCGACCCTTGACCCCGTCATGCATCTGTGCTCCCCTCCCCCCCCGCGGATGGCGACCGAGTGTCAGATGCTTGCCCTGCGCGGGCGTTGTCTCATTTTATACGACCATTCTCAGTTTTATTTGAGAGAGCAAAGATGGCATGCGCAGGAGCAATGCGCGTGCACGTGCGCCGAGCCATGTCCGGCATGTCGTGCTCGTCCCGCGCTCTTGCCTGATGTGGGCCCTGTGAGTGTGCGGTTGGATAGGGGCGTGTGGGCGGGTGGGGGGAATGCACATGTGAGCTCACATGGGCCCGTAACTGCTGCAACAGTCTCCCGCGGTACAAGGAGGGGTGGATGGAGATGGGCAAGCTGATGCTCGACATTAATCGACCCGATGCTGCGCTGCAGGCATTTGAAAATGTCTTGCGGTTTGATCGCGCCTTCCCAGGTCACGACAGCAGCGCCGGCATGCGAGGAGACTGGAGCAGTTGGTGTGCATGGGCTGCGTCGGCCCGGGCTTGTGCTCCTCTGCCTTTAGGCTTGCCCCCGTGCGTTCCCTTTGTGGGGTATCGTCGGACCCCACTTGTGGGGTATCGTCGGACCCCACAAGGTGGTGGTGAACTGAACCAGGGCGTTTGGCATGCATGTGGGTACGGGCGGGCGGGCGTTGCGTGCGATGGAGAGTGGTGGCAGGCATATTGGGTTGGATCGTGCGAGCGAAAGCAAACATGGAGCGCGGTTCCACCGCCCTCAACAGCGCGCCGCAGGAGTTGCTCCAAATTAGCCAAGGTAAAGCCATCTCGAGTCTGCCGTCGATAAGCAGCGAAGAGACGGAGGAACTGGAAGCAGCCCTTGCGCGCGCGGGCATATCGCCGCCACCGCGTGCCCTGCCAGCGTCAGACTACTACTCCATCCTGGGTGTGCCTGCGGACTTTTCACCGGAGGAACTGAAAAAGGCCTACAAGAAAATGAGCCGGGCGACGCACCCCGACAAGAATGGCGGGTCGACGACACGCTTCCAGGCCGTGGCTGCCGCCTACGAGGCGCTGGGCGATGTGGAGCGCAAGGAGGCCTATGACGTGGGCGCTGATATTAAGCGAGACATTATGAATGACGGATCCGAGGGCCCTTCGTTCTGGGATCGAATGCGACAGGAATACTTCCCTGAGCAGTTCGGATATGAGCCCTTCGGCGATCCGTATGAGCACAAGGTGTCTCCACACCCTCGCCCCTGAACTGTATAGTCTTGGCGGCTGTACAGCTGCGACCCGTATGAGCACAGTGTGTCTCGGTGCCGCACCTCATTTGCATGCTGCAGCATTTGGTGTGTGCGCACTCGCACCGGCTCGTGTCTGATCATCCTACGTTGGTGCAAACACAGATGAGGGTGATGTAAGAACAGAACCGCGAGCGCGTGTTGGTTCTAACAACCACGCATTCACGCTCACGCTCGCTCGCACGCACGCGCGCACACACACCATAGCGCGACCATCTCGACAGACGGCGAATGGAAAAGCCGCCTGAGCCAAATGGGCCAAACATTCCAGCTGGCTCTTACCTTGGCTCCTGCCAAGGGTGCTCGATGGCAAATGAGCGACGTCTGCGCTGTTCGCATTGTAATGACGGGCGGGGGCGGCGCCTGGAGGCTGTAATCAATGTCAAAGACTGCTCTGATGCCGAGTGGATAGGGAATAACCAAGGCAAGCTCGCGTGTGAGCCTCGACCCCAGGCGTCACTCCCACAAGAGCCAGATTCCCAGGAGGCCAGTGTGTCTCCCGAGGAGCACAAAGGGGAGCTCTGACGTCTCCTCCCTATTCAATACCTCCATGGAGGTATACCAGCGCTCCTGCAGAACTGTCTGCAAGATTCCATCAGAGTTGAAAAATTCCGCATTCTTGCTTGTTTACAAAATTTTATTGATTAAAAATCTGAGTGAAATTCCGCATACTTGCGTGTTTACAAGATTCAAGCGACGTCCATAAGGAGGCCGACTCCGCCGAGGATCCATTTGGCAGCGGGAGCCTTAGTCCGAAGCCCAGCAGTGAAGACAAAGGTTGGGCCACGATCTTGCGTCTTGTAAACTGGACACACGTACGTGTCCTTGGACTCAATTCCAGTGTATTGCACGGCCCTGACCAGGACAACCGGCATCTTGGCGTACAGCTCCTTGGGTCGCGACTCCTCAACAGTACCAGACTTATCATCCCAGCGCGCGCCTTCCATAAAGAGGCCGTGGATGAAGGCGCCTTCTTTGCTGGGACCTGGGAGTTCGCTGGGCTCATACTTTTTGGTGACGTCAGTTTGCGCGTCCGTCCTGTCGAGCGGCCACTCGTTGGCACGTGCCGTCGTCTGCTTAACGGCCGTCAAGAATGACTGCGGGTTGAACAGGTAGGAAAGACATGTAGACTTGGGCAGATTCATATCGGCGGTCCAATCAGACAGCTGCTTCTGGCGTTCGATGAGATCACGAACCCATGACGGCAAAGCACGCTTTGACGGGTACGCGATTTTCTCCCACCCAGCTGGACGCAGGCCGTCTGCCAATGCATTCATGAGATTTTCCATAGGAGCCGTAATCTGCAGGTCGCCCTTGAGACCGAGGACAAGTTCTGCCAAGGATCTTTTTATTTCCGCCATAAGCTCTTGCATTCGCTCGATTTCCTGCAGGAAAACGTTGATGTAAGGCGTACGAACCTCGGGAACGCGATCCAAGATATCGAGCATTTCAAACTGGTCGGGCAGCAGGCCTTGGATCTCTTCGACCACAGCTCCAGCCTTCTCGGTAAGGCTCATGCCGCCTGCAGCACCACTGGTACGCGGCTGCAGCTCGCGAATGTTGTTAAACATGGTGTCAGCTTGCATGAGACGGAAGCCGATTTCGGCGTTGGGGTGCATGCCGAAAGACGTGGGTGATTCCTGGGGGAAGGCAGTATCAATGTACTCGAGAATGTCTTTGGCGTTGCCAGAGTTCTGTGGTGTCTTGCACCCAGGGAAAATTTCAAAGCTCTCCAACAGGTCATCACAGAGGTAGGCTTCAAGATAGGTCGCAACCAGGCGACGGTCGTAATGGTCAGTCACGTGTCCACCGTACATGATTTCACCGAAAATGTACCGCAGATCGTCCCACGGTACCTTGGAGTTGTTTTCGAGATAGTTCATACCGACCTGTGTGCAGGCTGTCATGTCACCGGTACTGAAGGGGTATCCGCGATTCCACCCTTGCGGACCGAACTTCTTTCGCTCCAACACGACAGCATGGAATAGGCAGATTGCAAAAGTGATAGACTTGAGCTCGCCGGGCTTTGCGCTCGAGTCAAAGAAATCGTCCGAGAAAAGTTTCCAGTTCTTGCTCACATTAGGTTGCAGACCCTCGGGCGGCTCGTTGGCGAGTTTCACGCATACTTGCAGAATGTTGATCGGCAGCTTTGCGGGCTCGGCCGACAAGAACATGCGAAAGTTCTCATGAGCGCCGTCCAAATCATCGCAACGCTTCTCGAGGTAGCCCCCCGTCCATTTTGGTGTCAAGTGGATGTTCTGCAGGAAGGCCCAACCACCGTTCTTGAATGAGGTCTCAATCGCGCGTTCGGCCACCGGCTCTTGACCCTGGCCTAGCGAGACGAGGCCGAAGTTGCCATGATCGTACCCGATGCCGTACTCAGTACCCAGTTTCTCTGTGTCCTTCACGGGGTCCACACCAGGTGAGAGGATGAAGAAGACGGGAGTGGCCGGTGTCACGTCCGCGAAGGATCGTTTTAGATTGAAGGGTTGCGACGTGACGTACTTGGCACCGATTACGGACTTGACGTAGCCAGAGATAGCTTCAAACATGCGGTCGAGGCGGAGCGACCGCATCAGAAGCAGCTTCTCGAATTCCGGAAGCTTCTTCCATTCGCCTGGAAAAGGTGCTTCCTCTGGACGCTCTAATTCAAACCACTCACGAAAGCGCTTTGCGCTCCCCACGAGGTCATCTGGCAACTTCTCGAAGGCTTCGAACTCCTTGAGCGCGTTGCATGCCAACCAGGTATTGTCGTCGAGCCACTCATTCAACGGGTTTTCAATGTTTGCAGCCTTCTTCCCTTGGATCAAGAAATCGAACATTGAGGGTTTGAATGAACCCGCTCGTTGCTGTACCTGGAAAGTTAGCTGGCTTGCAAACACTAGCTTGTGCTTCTCGAAAAGACCTTGCGCCACGTATGCAAAGCACGTATAACATGATGTGTCGATCAACAACTCAACGCGCGCTTTTAGGGCCGCACCGCTAGCCGCAGCTGCCTGATCCCCACCTTCTTCAGTGCCTCCATCCTCCCCCTCCTGCTTGACATCGGCATTATCCATGCCCTTCTTGAAAATGGTGACGAAGTTGCCCATTGAGAACCGGTAGAGATGCTCTAGCACCCAGAGCTGATCTACCAGGAAATAAACCAGCGCACCACGCACGGCAACGGGGATGTACGCTTTGCGTGCCTCAGCAATGTTCTTCTCTGTTTCCTTTGCGATCACCTGTTTGCCCTGGATCTCGGTGGCCGTCACCTTCGCACGCTCCAAGCCCTCTATGAGTTCAATGTCCTCGAGAATATCTCCCTGCGACGAGCTCAGCCTGTAGAGCAGCTCGTCTTCGAGCGCTTTAAGCTTGAGCTTGAATCCATTCTGCTGTTCAATGAGCTCTTTCTTCTGATCCTCGAGGTCCGGTCGTTCCTTTGCCACTACCAACCCCAGCAGCTGTTCTTCCAAACCGTCGAGGGTGATCATAAAGTTGAGTAGTGTAGTCTGGGCGGCAATTTCGGGCTTGTAGTGCGGGTTGCTAAGCTTAGTCTGGATGTAGAGCTGGAATTTTGGGTCATAGTCCACCTCCTTGTCGCCAAGCTTGATCACCAATGCCTTACCACGCTTGATTGTGGAGCGCATCAGGACGCTCTCGAGCACAGCGTCGATGTCCTCACGTATGTTCTCAATCATGATGGGTTCACCATTCGAGATCGCCATCTCAACCGCATTTAGGTACTTGCTTTGGGTCAGCTGCACACACTTCATCTCAGTCATGACAGAAAGGGAAGGACTTGGCACGAATTTGCCATTATCCTCCTCGTTCCAATCCTCGGGCTGCTTCTCGGGGATCATTCCTGTGTGTTTTTGGCGCAGCCATTTGATACCTTGGAGCTGCGGGTCAATGAGAAGTGGCCAGCGCTTGCAATTGGCAACGATAGCGCCATTCTGCACAGACACGGAATCCGACGGGAGTCCCTGTCCGTTCCACACTGCAATTGCGGCTTCGTCACAAAGAACATCTAGCGGCAGAACGCCCGCAGTCATCGGAACTTTCCTCTCAATCATGTCAGGAATCCAGCTCTCAACGACTAAGTCGTTTCGGAACTTAGCGTTGAACGCTCCGATGTACGATACGAAGGCCGAGGCCACCAGCACATCGCCTACAAGCTGGGCCTCCTGCTGGTCGAAGCTCTTGACGGTTTCCGTCCAGCGCACATTCTCATCGGCCAGTCCATTGACCAGACGCGTCGCCATGTCCGCTTTGCGCTGAGTCTTTTGTGCTGAGGCAATGGCCTCATTCTTCTCTTGCGTTGCGGCTTCGAACTTCGCATTCAGATCAGCCAATTTGGCCTCGAGAGCAGCAACGTGCGCACGAACCGCCGAAAGCTGCGTGTTGGCTTGATCAAGTTTTAAATTTGCCTCGGCTAGCTGCTGGCGCTTGGGCTCTACAACCTCATAAATTCTGTAATACTTGACGATGTTGATCACCCATCCGCACATGCCTGCTGCAGCACTGGATTTCTTCGTCATCACCTCGACCGTAAAATCGGAGTCTGTGAACATATGCTTCTCAATATACTCGCACGCGTACACGGGGGTGTTGTCCTTGTCGAAATTCAACAGCGTTTGCAGGAATTGGTCAACATTATTCATCATTTTCTTTGCAGCGCCCCAAGACAAATCCTTGGGAACTTTTCCTGTGGAAAGCAGCACCATCACACCTGCTGTAACCATATCAACCTTAGCAGGCGGTGACGATAAGGACTTTAGCTCTCCCAGCGCTTTCTTTTCCAGCGAATCGAGAGCTGCAATGGCAGCCTGCACAATAGGCTCGGCCGCAGCCATTTCTTTCTCGCACTCGGCCTGGAAGTCCATGACCTCTGCTGCAATCTTGGCGCACTTTTCCTCCTCCACCGTCGCAATATCCTTTTGCTCATTTGCGTCATTGGTCTCTTTGCCAACAATCACGATCAGCTTGTCTGTTGCTTCCTTCTTCTCCTCCACAACTGCCATATCCTTGACAAGGTTCTCCTGCAGCTCAGCAACCTGCTCGGCCGCAGAATTCATCTTCTCAAGTCCATTCTCTAGACGTTCTTTGAGAACGTGAATCTTCTGTTTCTTGTCATTCAGCATCGATTTGTAGAGAGAAATCAAGTCCAAATATGACTTGGGCGTCGTGTAGTTGTAACGGCGCTCACGGGCAAGATATTCTTCGGATTTCTCGTTCACCGTGCTGTGACAGTATGCCATGTGATGCGCCACTGAATTCACATTTTCGGCCTTGATCCCCTCAACATTCGAAATGAAGCGCTTGGCCACAGAGATGAGGGCCTGCTCTGGCCAAGGATGGAAGTAGTCGAAAGTAGTGCAGCTGATGAGAGCAGGGAATTGACGGGCTCGAATCCTGAATTTGTCACCCACAGGAGAGAAGCAGAGGCACAAGTGCAAATACTTCCTCGACTTTTCGATGAAGAAGTTCCACAGATTCTCAGGCGTATCAATGATGCCTGCTTGCTTGCACTCGTTACGTACGGCATTTGAGAACTCGTCTTTCACGTCCTTGGTGAAAATGTCAGGAATATTCCCAGTGGCTAACATGTCATTAAGGAACACCATCATACGCTCGTTGACAATCTGACCGTCGGTGAGAATGAAGGTGGTGCCAATGGACTTGCATCCCGCACGCGTGAACAGGTACAGCATGTTCTCCTTGAAGTCGTTCATGCTGTAGGTTGCCGTTACAGTAATCTGGAAGTACTCATAGCAGCAAATAAAGGAGCTGAGCTTAGAAAGGGACTGTTTTCCAGAGCCGCCAACGCCTACCAAAAGAGCGTTTCCGCGTGGCTTATCTATGACGCGAGTCACGCGGCAGACGTGCTCGATTGCCATCTGAAACAGCACCAGGTCCATAACAGCGTTTGTTTCGTTGTATTCTTTCAATTTGTCGTCCATAATGTGCTGCAACTTTTCCTCGTCCTCGATACCACAGTAGGGGTGATGTTCGTCCGATTCGCCAGGACTGGTGAAGGGTGTGTAAATCAGCGGACGGGCCGCCAACTTATCCATACCCACGTGATCAAAGTGCTTCTTGGCTACTCTCTCGAGCATCTCGTTGAATTTCTCGGTGTCATCCACAGTGATCATGCGATCAGAGAAGACTCGTTCGCACTCGTGCAGCCACAATCTCGCCATTAACAAATTGGTGGGATAATAGGGTGGCTCAGAACGCAACAGGCCCTCAAAAATGTTGCCGACGTCTCTCAAGTTAAAGATGTAGTGAAATTTCACTGCAGTGGGGAAGAAAGTGTTAGCCACCATGCTCTGGATCTCAACCGTGGCGCTTACGTAGCTGGCAACATGCTTTTGGATGTCAACAGCGAATGTTTGAAAATGTCCCGAGAGAATGCTCTTGAAGATGGTCGAAAGGCACTCCGCATTTGGCATTTGCACTGCATACGTGCAGAAGGATCGTTGCAAGCGCGGGTCAATATAAAAGGAACCTGCTGTAGGATTGAGACACGAAACCGCCTGGCAGTTTTGGATGTCACGCCAGGTGAGTTTGTCACGCGAGTACCAGCCGGAGTAGTCAAACAACTGCCTCAGCAGAGCAATTGGCTGCTGCGTGCCATACTTGTCCACCTCAGGCATGTTGATATCATCAATAAAGTAGATCATTTTCTTGGAGCCGGTGGGTCCAAAGGTACGGCCAGTCTTCTTCTCCAGCACCGACTCCATTGCAGTTTGCAGCAACATGGAATCCGTGAAGCAATTCATATTGATATTCATCGAAACGTACGCTTCGGAATCCACTTTCCTCAACTTATCGTTTATGATGGTAGTCTTGCCGGAACCAGCTCCACCAACGAACATCACAGCGTGCTTGTAAGGCAACAAAATGTCCAACAAGTAGGTCATGCGCTGCGTCTCGGACGTGGCAACATAGATGTTGCCGAATACCATGCCGCGGGAATGGGAGTACGCTTCCACTTTTTCGCTCCAAGGCTGGAAAGGCGTGCTCCAAATCTCGTCTTTCATTTGCAGCGGGAACTTGCTTTCGTCGACGCAATAGTCAAAGATGTCGCCCTCATCTGGAAAGCGGATCGTCTTGAACTCATCCTTCATGAAGTTATTGAACTTCTTACGATGATCGATCTGCTTGTCAGTATAGGTTGCTCCGCCAATCGCCCACATCATGGCAAAAATGAAATAGGACTCCAGAATGAGTCCAGCAGCCTCCTGCCCCAAAGACTTGCACTGCCCCGCGAAGGTGTCGCCATTGCCCAGGATACCCTCGATAATGTAGCACAGGTGGCAAATCCGATTGATCTCAGGCAGAGGCACAATGGTGTCGCAGTTCTTGCGCATCCACTCAAAGAGCACTGGAGGATATTGCTGAAACAGCTTCATCAACATGTTGCGCTCAGTCTCATATTCGCGATTCGCGATCCAACTCACCACGAAGGGCATCCACCCGACGTCTGAGGCATTCATGAAAATAACTCCGCCGCGCGACACGGTGGCGGGAGACGCCTCGCGCATGTTTTCCACCTCGAGCAGGAGGCGCATGGGCGCTGTGAGCGGAATCCTTTCGTTTGATGCCAAAGTCAGCGTCTTGTTGTCATCCATTACGGTGTTCATCGATTCGATCCACTCAGCATCGATATCACCGTCTAGAACCAGATACTCGGACTTGTAAGTGAAGGTGTTGGCTAGGTCGCGGAAAATTTGAGACAAGAGACCATCCTTCCACTCGCGGGTTGCTGGGTGGATGTAGCCATACAGCTCATTGCGCGTTACAGATTTCGGGTTCAGCGTGTTGATGGTAGCCTTCTCCCCAAACAGATTTTGCGCCTGGGCAAGTACACGGATCATCTCTGACTTGCCTGCGCCAGCTGGAGCCAGCACAAAGACAGACCACCGCACCACAGCAATCTCACGCAACTGAGATACCTTGAGCAAGAACATCTCCTCAGGCTGCAGGTGAAGCGCATGGCAGGCCTCGGTGATTTTTGCCTCAAAGTCAAGCTCGCGAGCGCGCACGACATGCTCACGCTGCTTCGGAAACAGGTCGTCAATCATGCCGATGAAAATACCAACATCATCTGCAACCAATTTACCCAAGTTGAAATCACGAAGCGCACGAAGTAGTACGCGCGACTCAGTGTTCTGCATGTCTTGCCTGCGCATTCCGCCTGCCACATTGAGCGTCGTCTTGACAGCCCGAAGCTTCCAGTCGTAGTGCTTCTGCGCCGAGAGAAGAGCCTCACTCAGACGATAAAGCATCATGAACTTGCGTGAAAGCACTTTGCCCTCTGCATAACCTTCCGACATCAACATGATTTCACAGATGAGATCCATGTCAGGAACGATCATAGCGCAAGGCCTGAAAAGTGCTTTCACACTCTCAGGCAACTCAGTTCGACCAGCATAGCCAGGGTTCATCGTAATGAAAGAGCAGCAATACGGAGAGTCATTGAGCGGGATGTTTTCATCCTCGAAGTCGAAGCGCGCCTTTTTGCCGCGGATCGCATCCAAAATAGTCTTATACTGCGTGGAAACGACCGAGAGCACAGAAATATCGATACGATTGAACTCGTCGAAGCAACCCCAAGCACCGGCCTGTGAAAGACCTTTGAAGATCTGGCCCATAGACTTGTAGTCCATCTGGTCAGAACAGTTGAACACATACACCATAACACCCAAGGCGCGGCCCAAATCCTTAGTGGTCTCCGTTTTGCCGGTGCCGGCTGGACCGGCAGGGGCTCCTCCCAGGATCAGACGCATGGCCTGCGTAAGAGTGATGTAGCATCTGTCCGTCAGCGGGGTTACGACCAAGCAGCCACAGTTTCCAATGTACTCGTAACCGTAGTATGTCGTGTAGTCACAAATGTCCACCGCGACAATGTTTGTCTTTTCGTCAGTGCGGAACTTGAGCTGAGACATCCATGCGAAACAGTCTTTGTTTTCGAGCTTGCAATCAATCAGCCCTTGCGTGACATCGCGTGCGTGCACATCGAGGGTCATAAGCATGATGATCTTCTTGCGATCGTTGTTGCTGAGATCAGTCAGAATTAGCTCTGCATACTTGTTGAGAACGTCAACCTGTTTCCTGTTGTAATCACGCATTGCATTTTCGTTCCCTTCCTCAAGCTGATCGAAGCTATAATTCACGTCCTCACTGTACACTATGCGGCAGATGACTGACACCAGCTGCGCGCACCAGTCGAAAAGGAATTGCTCCCTGGGCTTCTCGTCGAATGCATCTACGCACTCTGTCATTCGAATTTTCAGAGCATCGTGTGTGTGATTCGTGAGGTTGAAGAGCCATGTCTCCACCGCACCTTCACATGTAAACGGACTGGGCCACGCCACATACTCCATCTCCTCCGAATACATGCCAATGGCCACTTTCGTAGGCACACCATCCTCATCTTTGTTGAATTCAAGCGTTTTGATGTTATCAAAGCACTTGGGCATGTGCCTGAGAATGAGCTGAGGGTTGCTACCCTTCGACAAAATGTCGAGGAGATCGGCGCTTGCCACGAAGTAGAAGCGAGGATACGCCAAGCGCTTCGTCTCCAGATAATCTGCAAGGGCCTTCTCACACTTTTCGAGTCCCGCAAGCATGGCCTCGATAGTCTCAATGCGACCTTCTAGATTGCAGGCAAGGATTGCGTTGGTCTCATTGACTGCGTCCTTCATGAGATCCTTCCACTGCGCATCGACAGCGTCGAACCGCTTTGAATCTTCAGGTAACTGCACGCGAATATCAGCGGAGCCGATGAAAATGGATTGCAGATTTCCCCATTTTCCCTGCACCTCCTTCCATGTATCCAGCACAACGTCAACCATTCCTAATTTTCTCATCCAGTCCTGCACCTTGGCCAGGAAATCACTATTGCCCTGGACATACTTTGAACTCTGCAAATTTTGTAGCAGAAGCGAGTTGTCCTCGAGCGCCTCCATGACAGTCTCATCAACCGCCAAGGAACATAGGTCAGGGTTCTCAGAGTCGGGAACGAAGGTCAGATTCTGCACCTTCCAAGTGTCCGCGAGCTTGGCCAGTTGTTTTTCGATGCCCAGCTCTTTGGTTGCACGGTCGACGATTTCAAGAACATCGTCTTCGAATCTGTGCAACTCCAGCCCGAGCATGCTACCAAAAGTGAAGGTATCATCCATTTTGAATTCCATACCACAGACACGCATCACTTGCTTCCAGTGACGGTCGCGCATCGCCTTGCTACGGAGCTCTTCCACAAGCGGCAGCGATGACTGCATATTTTTCACCGAGTCCTCCA
>Ga0315899_10006032_pt1 | contig 13035 bp, 19 predicted proteins | sample LakEriMetagenome_2_FD_203518 | JGI IMG/M metagenome (GOLD analysis project Ga0315899, IMG submission 203518) | Freshwater fungal communities from buoy surface, Lake Erie, Ohio, United States - Buoy 4 MA112 | ecosystem: Environmental > Aquatic > Freshwater > Lake | place: USA: Lake Erie, Ohio...
CCCTCCCTCCATCCTCCCTCCCTCCATCCCTCTCATACACCAGAGGCGCCCGTTCAGTGGCACTGCCATTCGTCGCATGACTGGCGTTTGTCGTGTCGAGGGAGGGGCGAGGCGGGGGACAGAGGGCGTTCCATTCCATAGGTGAGATATCAAAGCCCTCTAGGTCGGCATTTCTTTGTAATACTTTGCGCAGTCCTTGCTCGTCACATGTCAAGGGTTGGAGACCCTCAGAGTCGACAGAAAGCTCGGCGTCCTGAAAAAAGAGGTGGCCTGGGTCCTCGCCAGCACTGGCGTTGATGGGCTCATAGTGGTAAAATTCATCGCTATCACGAACAAAACAAGATGCCTCCGAATACGCCACGCGCGACAATCCCCCCACTTCATCCTCCTCCCCCCCCCCTCCCCCCCCCCTCCCCCCCCACCGCCCTCTGACACCTCTGTAGACACGCGCGGCCGCGGGGCGGCATGTTCGTGCGGCGGCGAGCTTGTGCTACGGTTGCCCGGGGCTGCGGCGGCATTGTCTGCAAAGGAGGGCTGGTTTAATAGGGAGAGAGGAACACTGAGAGCCTCTCCGCCAGCTCCTGCGCGCACATCCGCTCTAAGCCCATGCCCATGCGCTGCTGTCTGGTGTTGCTGGCAATGCTGGAAACAGAGATGAGAGACTACCTTCCTGAGGTCCGCGACTGCCCGCTCCATTGTACCCATCTCAGTCTGGGCAACTTCCAACCAAATTTCGACAGGGGACCTCATCTCGAGGCGCCTGCCTCTCTGCCCCCCCCCCCTCCCCCTTATGGCCCCTCCACCCACTTGGACTTCAGGCAAACCTCCACCCCCCATATGGACGTCCGATGCCTGAGGAGTGGAAGAAGAGGGGAAGGGGGGGGGAGGTGGGGGGTCTTCTGGGGCGGTGCCTTGGCGAATGGCATGCATCCACCGCCACATCTCTTGTAGCCCGGAGGAAATGGCAAGAAGGCTGATCTGGAGTCGTATTCGGCGGTATTTCCTGTAGGTCTCTTTATAGCGTTAGTAGGTCTCTTTATAGTGTTAGTAGGTCTCTTAATAGTATCTGGAGGCGTATTCGGCGGTATTGCCTCATTTCCAAAGTCTCAAAAGCATCAGGCTCCAGTACCCACATCGCTGACACTGCGTCTTGTACCTAGCAACACATTAGCAACACGTTAGCAACACATTAGCAACACATGAGCAGGCTCCAGCACCCACATCGCTGACACTGCGTCTTGTACCTCGGCTTCAGCAACAAGGGCTACGCGTACCCGGGCTGCTATGGCCTTGCATAGATGCTCACTCTGTACCAGGCCCTGCGAGACTAACACCCTCTCCCAGGGAGCATGAGGGGAGAGAAAACACTCGAAGCGCCGCCTACACTCTCGGAGGCTCTGGCCCACGCTCCCTCGCTTCCTTCCCTTTGCCCCATAACCCCCCTGCCTGCCTGACCGAGATATCCCACGTGCTCCAGCAGCACGGAACCCCTCTGCAACCTTGCTGATTGCAAAGGTGATGGCGCACACCGACGCATTGATAGCCTTCAACCCTTCAAATGCCTCCATGCCCCCCCCGCCCCCTCCCCCACCCTCCCCCTCACTCTCGCCGTCACCACCGGCCCCCCCCACCCCCCGTCGCGCCGGGGGGCCGTGGCCGACTCCCCCCCCCCCCCCCCTCCGCCACCTCACGTCACCCTGTTCCTTCTCCGTGCTCCTTTTGAGATCACTTTGTGCTCTTGCTTGTGCGACAATCGGTTGCTCTGTACTGACACTTAGAGCTCTTGCTTGTGTAATACTGTCTCCGGCTGCCTCCACTATCTCCCTCCCGCCTCCCACACCATCATCTCCACCGCCCTCACCAGTCACGGTGGCTGCGGCCGCCTCACCTGATGTGTGTCAAATATATGCTAAACATAGTAAATTATACATTACATTATTGTTATTATTCTTTTTCTGATTATTATCATCATCATTGTTGTTGCTGCTGCTGATTCGAGTCGGCGGCGGCGGGCTCACCAGCGTGGATGTCCCGCAACGTTGATGCGTCCTCCATGGAAAATAAGCGTACTCTCTCGCGCTTCAATTCGCTTTTCTTCCTCCAGTCCGAGCCTACCCCATCCTCACAGGCGCCTTCTCTCTCTCTCTGTTGGAGTAACGCGACACACCGAGGGGACAGCTGGTCGCTATAGGGTTGTCGCATGATGACGCTGCTGGCGCCGGCCTGAATGAAACGAGGACTGCTTCCTGGTGAACTGTTTTCGGCCGTAGCATTGAGGCCCTCCTGCGTCTCATTCGCTCCTTGCCCCCCGCGCAGTTGTCCTCCTCTCCACCACCCCGCCAGGCGTCTCATGCCCGAAACCGCACCTCCCGTGCACCCGCGCGTTTGCCTTTTATTCCCCGTCTTCCCACAAAAAGGGAGCCTCAAGGACGCGGCCGCAGGCAGCAACAGCACCCCAAGGAACGCGGTTAGGAGGACCAGCGGGGCCGCTGAGCGCGCCCGCGGGGCCGAATCCCCAAGAAAGGACATCATTTCTGTTTAACCTGGGACAGAATCCCTTGAAAAGGCCTTCTTGCCGCGATATCGCAGAGAGTCCCTCGAGGGACGCCCCGTTTGCGCCATTTTTCACAACCGCCCCGAGTTCTTGGCGGTTGATTAGTGCGGGTCTTGGCTCTTGGTGGAATGAGATGCGCGCTTCTCGCCGTACTCCTGGGATTATGTGTTGCAGGATCAGGTCGTATCGCGATCCCATGGGCCTGCCTGGCCTCTGCTGCGCCGCCCCAACGTTCGGCTCTGATGCAGCTGCAGCTTTAGGGATTAGGTTTAGGGTTTGGGCTTTAGGGTTTAGGCTGTCACTCCTCTGACCGCAGGGTTTTTGAGCAGGCCTCGGCGCAACTATCCAGCGTTTGCAAAACGTGCAAAAAGATACGTATGGTGATTCGGAGTTGGAGGACCTCGGCGGACCACGTCCCGACGGCTGGCAGCCGCTCTGGGATCCATCACAAATCCCTTCCCACCCCCCCAAGTGGACGGAATTTCGGCAGTCGCAACTAAACCCCGATGGCGGCGAGGTAGTAGTGCTTCTACACACGCTTGTGTGCGTTGCGGGGGCGGCATCAGACTGCAAGCTCTGCACTAGCTCTACACATGCGCACGTGTGGGTGTGCCCACACCCCCCATTGATTCCTGTCTTGGGCGGGGCTCCGTTCTTGACTCCGAACCCTCGCCCTATGCACGTTGCTGTCGCCACCGCGAGCAGTGCGCGGATGGGAGCTGGACGATCGGCGGGTCCTGGCAGGACCGGACTCCAGCCGAACGCGACGCCCTGGGCGTCAACCTTAACGACGGTCACAGACTGCAAAGTCTGCCATCCAGATATGTGTTTAAACAGAATTAGAACACGGGGAAGAGAATAGAAAAAAATATTAAAAGTTTGCTATTATTGTTTGATGTAAGAGTTTATTTTCTTTTGCGTCCGCTGTGCGCGATCAGGCTCCACGTGGAGTCATCTGCGAGGTGCTTGCGCAGAAGCGTGGGCTGTAATATGCTCTGTGCCCTGGTGCAGATTTGGCAAAGATGTGGACCCACCATGCTTCGAGAGGGTGCGTGTGGTACAACATGGGTGCCCAAAAGTGGCAGTCCGCTGCTGGAGATGTCTACTATGGTGTGTATGAAAAAATAATTTAAAAAAATTGAGCGTGTGCGCAGCGCCATCTGCACATACACCATACTAAGGAAGAAAAAAAGTGGCATTCCGCTGCTGCAGACGTCTCCTATGGTGTGTGTGTGTCGATGGTGTGTCGATGACGCTGCGCACACTCTCAATTTTTTTTTCATACACACCTATCGTGTGTGTCGATGGCGCACGCGCTCAAGTTTGTTTTTCTTTTCCTTATCGCGTTGCGCACACATGCGATTTTTTTTCCTCCAGGCGACACTGACAAAGAGGGTAAGCCGCATGGACAGGGGTTTTTTATCCATCGCGACAAGCCTGTCAAAGGGGTAAACTTTCTGAAAAGTACCTCCATTAGTGGCTTTGAATAGTAAATGTACTAGGGCACTGAGTTTTCAGAATTTTTTTATCCCTCGCGACAAGCCTGTCAAAGGGGTAAACACTCTGGGGAAAAAATTAGCCTCTATCTAGTGGCTTTGAATAGTAAACGTACTAGGACACTGAGTTTTCAGAATTTTTTTTTTCCGTGTCAGGTGAACTGGGGCCACTGGCACCGGGGAGACGAGATGTACGAGGGGACGTGGAAACACGGGCTCAAGCATGGTCTTGGGAGGTACATCGATGCTGACGGCAATAAGTTTTTCGGCAGGTGGGACAAGGACTCAATTTTTTTTTTTGGAAACACGGGCTCAAAGCATGGGCTTGGGAGGTACATCGATGCTGACGGCAATAAGTTTTTCGGCAGGTGGGACAAGGACTTCTGTTATTTCTACCAGCCGGAAGAAGCGATACCAAACAACGTCAACGTTTTCATTCCTAAGATCACCGAGTTCCGATAGTACTTGAAGAGACATGCCTCTATAGTAGGTCTCTTTTGCCTCTATAGTAGGTCTCTTTTGCCTCTATAGATCACCGAGTTCCGATAGTACTTGAAGAGACATTCTGCTGACTTGAAGAGATCTACTTGAAGCCGAGGCCAAGGAGGAGGAGGAGGAGCAGGAGCAGGAGTAGGAGAGGAGGAGAGGAGGAGTAGGAAGGTTTATTCAAAGGCAATGCGATGTAGGCCAGTGTGTGTGTGTGTGTGTGTGTGACAGAGAGAGGAGTTTTTTTGATAATCTAGGAGGAAGATGAGGAGAAGGAGGCGGAGGAGGAAAATTACATCATAAATGACTGACGAAGGGGAACCTCCCAGGATTTTTTTGGGGTCTTCTTATGTTTATGACGTGTTTTCGAAGTAAATAAAGAACAAACGCGCTGATATATTACTACCGCTTTACTAGCTTTACTAATGTGCGTGCAGAGCATGCAGAATACGGCAGGAATTAGGGTGGCTGCGAGAGAGCCCCCCCCTGGACACACCCCAGGCGACCCTGTTGTGAGTCTCGGTTCTTGTGTGGCTCACTAGTCGCGCGCCGTCTCCTGCCTTGCGGAGGCCGCCTATCGTGTTGTCCGACATTAGCAACACATTAGCAACACATTAGCAACACATTAGCAACACATTAGCAACACATGAACAATCTTGCCTATCAAAAACTCTCAAAAGTCAGCGCCCTAGTATATTTACTACATTAAAGTCACTACATAGAGGACTTTGGAGAATTTATGCCGATGGATTCAGGGGTGGCCACTTCTAATGGAAGACAAGAGCCTGACCTTCCGCGCCACGCAAAGTCGTGCCCCGTGCCAGTAGAATGGGCGAAGAGGCGGGGATAGGAGGGAGCGAAGTAAGAGTCGCCAACCTTGAATCATGAAAGTGTTGTAAGAGCGGAAAGAGTCTCGTGTCAGAAGAGAAATAAAGAGACCTTGTATAGAAGGAAAGAGACCTACTAGAAGCAAAAGAGTCGCCAACCTTAATGAACGTGTCGTAAGAAAGGTCCCGCATACCTCGTATGGGGGCCCCCACTCCCGGCATCGTGCGACGTGCCTCCTTTGCCATACACGCCAAATCCTCACGCGTCACCGCCACCTTGCCTTGCCGTAACTTGGCGACAAGAGCCTCGTTCAAGTATTCGCGCCCTCTCTTGGGCCTATTTGGGCCTATATCTTCCCACTTGACTCCCGGGGTGAGGTGCGAGGAGTGGCATGCTGCAGCAAGATGGTGACGACAATAGTTGTGGAGCGTCTGTGTCGCCTCGGCATCTATCTCTTTGTAGGGCCGGATCAGGGCATTCAGTTGGACAGGGCCCATTTTGAGGAGCTCATCAACGGAGTGGGATGCAAAGACTTTTGCACCGTGACACCCACACCCAAATTCTCAAAAGTCAGTAGGTCCTACCTTAGTATATTTACTATGTGAAATCACTATAGAGAAAATTTGAGAGAGTCTATGCCTTTTGCGCCGTGGCTACCCCAGCCCATGTCTTCAACCCAATTTTGCAATTCAGAAGTGTCAAAATGCGGGTGCGCAGACCGGGCGCAGGCTCCGCGACTGAAAGTCATGCCGCTGTAGTAATCCTCGGTGCTGCCGTCGTCCCACCGGACCCTGCACGCAGGCTGCGTCCCACCGCCTGGGCCAGTCACGACCTTCAGCACCGTGCCCACCCCCTGCCCAGTGAGTGCCCTTTCAGCCTCTTTCCTCTCAGCACCAGCGCGCGCGCGCTCCTGCATGCGACGCACTGCTCCCGCATCACGCGCTCCGCACCCGGTCCATCAGTCCGCGGATCATCCGCACGCGCAGGCCCGCAGCGGGCCGTTGGTCGCCGCTTCCCCACCCCAGCACAGCCGCGTAAGGAGGACGGGACCGCATTGGCCGTTACAGTGTAAAAGCGAGGTTCCAAACTTCATGAACTGCCCGGAAAACCAATTTTCTGTTTTCATACAGGGTACAGATGAAATTTATGTTTTCATATTGAAATTTACCCTACTGAACTCAGAGTTTGCCTACGTACCAGTTCATTGCAAAACGTGCGTGTAAAGGGCTTTGGAAGTAGGTAAAGGGAAAGGAGGGAGGCCGTGAGGCCGACCCGCGCTGGAGGATGGCCGCCGCGCACCGGAGGCCGACCCTGATCTTGGACAACTATGACAGCTACACGCACAACCTCTATCAGGTCTCCCGCGCTCATCCACGGGGCATTGGCCCTTGCAGCGCGCGTATGCGAGACTGCGAAATCTGGTACATGCGCGTGGCGTCGCCAAGCAGAGTGGCACTGCTCGATCTTTGTGGCAGGAACGTGCGAGAAGGAGAGGCCCGGGGCCGTGAGCTCTGCGGGTCTTTGCATGCGCGAAGCTCTGCGGGTATTTGCATGCGCGGCGATGTCGTGAACCCGCGACCGGTGGTTGCGCACGTTCGGGGAGTGTGATGCAGTGGACGATGGCAGCAGAGCCTATGAAGCAGTCCGGCATCCGGGTGCGGGGAACTGGGATTAAAAGGGTGGGGCGGTGGGGGGGGATGGGGTTTTGAGTTGAATTGAGTTTTAGTGTGTACACCAGTTATGCTGGTCGGTGTCGGGGGTGCAGCCGATCCTGATTCGCAACGACGACAAAGAACGCTTCCAGGCGCTGCTGAGCCGAGCAGCATTCGACAACATCATCATCTCGCCGGGACCCGGCAGTCCGGACCGGCCACAGGTATCTGCCATGACACTAAAATAAACTAAATTCAAACGCATGAGGCGCCATGATACTAAGCTAAACTAAATTCAAACGCATGAGGCGCATGCCGCCATGTTGCTTTGTTTTCCTTCTTTGTTTGTGCGTGTTTGTAATTATATTATATGGCACTTCAAAACCTAAACCCTGAACCCTAATGGCCAACAACCACGCGCAGGACTTCGGCATCTGCAGCGCGATTTTGAAAAACCCACCCGCGCCAGTACTTGGAGTGTGTCTTGGTTGCCAGGGCATCGGTTGGATGTACGGGCTCGACGGTATGTGTGTGTATGAATATGTACATCCGCATACACATAAACACGCACACACACACACACACACACACACACGCGCGCGCGCGCGCGCGCGCAATATTTATTCAGTTTGCAAGGCGCCGGGCGGGGCGGTGCACGGACGCACGAGTGCAGTGTTCCACAACGAGGTCGAGCGCGGCGGGGGGGGGCTGTTTGCGGGCATTCCGAGCGGCTTCCACGTTGTTCGCTACCATTCGCTCGCCCTCGTGCCGCGCCATTCCGGCGACGCTTTCCCGCAGGAGCTGGAGAGGACGGCGTGGACGCAGGATGGAGTGATCATGGGGCTGCAGCATCGAAAGCTGCCTCTGTGGGGCGTGCAATTCCATCCTGAGTCCATCTGCACTCAGTACGGTGCGGAGCTGCTGGGCAACTTTCTTGCGCTGGCTGATGCGTACAACACATCGCTCGAGGGCACTCTGGAAGCCACCCACTCCAACGCCTCCACGCCGCCCTCGGCACAGTCGCTCGCTCTCGAGAGCACGCAGGGCTGGGTGCGCGCGGAGGAGCCGCTGCTGCTGCGTGCAGGCAGCGCGGGGAGCTCCAGCGCAAACAGCTGCGGCAGCGCTTGCGGCCTGCCGTCAATGCACGGCGGCGGCTGCGAATCCTGCCCCCCCGTGCGCGGGCACTCCAAATTGATGCTCCTGCACCGCGTGCTGGAGACGAGACTGGAAGCGGAAACGTTCTACATGTCGAACCTGGCCCACGACGCGCGCTCCTTCTGGCTCGACTCGTCGCGGCGCGAGCACGCCGTGGCACGCTTTTCATACATGGGCGGAAGTCGTGGGCCCTTGAGCTATCAGGTGCGCTACCTCCATAAATCAATTATATTAATTATATTAATTATAGCAAAGTAGTGGATAATGAAAGAGAAGTATTTATGCGCAAGACTAATAGACTGATCAAACATGTACACAACGTAGGTGCGCTACGACCTGCCCAACCGCACCCTCGAGACCACCTATCCATCCGGGCGCAAGGAACTCCTCCACAAGTGCGACGTGCTTGAGTTTCTCGAGGGCCAGCTAACTGGACTGGAGCTGAGCGCTGGCGGGGCCGAGCTGCCCTTTGACTTTCGGGGTGGGTTCGTGGGTTACCTCGGGTACGAGCTCAAGGAGTTGTGTGAGGATGGACTTGGTCTGCGCAACAGGCACGTGTCCGAGGAGCCCGACGCCGTGATGCTGTTTGCCGACCGCTTTCTTGTGTGGGACCACCAGGAGGGCAACGTATATGTGGTGGCGCTGGTGAGCCATGATACTGCGGCAGAGGCAGCGGCGCGGGAGTGGCTTGCGTGCACAGAGGAGGAAGTGCGGCGTTTGTCGTCGCTGACGCTGAGGGAGAAACTTGCTGCGAGACATGAGGGCATGCGGGAGCCGTCGAGACACCAAGTCACGAGACACCAAGTCATGCGCGTGCTGTCGTTGCCAGCCAATGCGCGCCGTAGCGCCGCGGTAGTGCCGGGCGTTGCTGCGTCGACGGAGGGCGTCGGCACGCCCGCGGGTGGCGATGAAGGTGTCCTCGTACAGCAGCACGTGGGGGCGGCGATAGCAGAGGATGCAGAGGAGCAGCAGCCGGTTGCAGGCCTCGATATGCTGCAAGGGTTAGAGGAAGAGGCAGGTAACGAGCCGCCCACGGTGGATGCCGACGACAGTGGGGAGCAAGAGCCCTCGCAAATGCCCGACGGGCCCGGCGCCCTCTCGTTCCCAACGATCAGCCCCACAGCGCCAAGCCTATCATCAGGCCCGGGGTCGGTGCCGCGCGGGGCCATGCCCCACTCTGACTGGGAGGGTGGCAAGGACAAGGACTCTGTGGCGGCAGCGGGCGTGCCGAGTAGCCGGGAGTCGGGGTTCGTGTACAAGGATTCGGAGCGGCAGTACGAGGATAAGGTGCGCAACTGTCTGGATTACATTGTGGAGGGCGAGTCATACGAGCTCTGTTTGACCACGCGCCTCCGATCACGGCGCAGCATGCGCGTCGACCCACTACAATTCTACCAGCGTCTGCGCACCGTAAATCCGGCACCGTACTCGGCGCTGCTGCGGTGCGGTGAGGGCCTTACCGTGTGCTCGTCGTCGCCCGAGCGCTTCTTGCGCATCAGCGCCGAGGGCGTGTGCGACAGTAAGCCCATCAAAGGCACTCGCCGGCGCGGCGCTTGCCCGGAGGAGGACGCCGAGATCTGCAGGGAGCTGCGCAGATGCGAGAAGGACCTAGCCGAGAATCTGATGATTGTGGATCTGGTTCGCAACGACCTGGGCCGCGTGTGCACTGAGGCTTCTGTCTGCTGTCCCAAGATTTTTGACGTTGAGACCTATGCCACGGTGCGTGCACACTTTGCACCCCTGTCGCCTCGGCGTTGCGTGCTGCGTGTGTGCCACGAGAGAGAGATGGAGGAAGAGAGAGATGGTGGAGAAAGATAGAGCGAGCGTGACAGGGATGGAGAGCGAGGGCGACAGGGAAGGCGATTGACTTTGGCCCCTCTGTCGCTCTGCGAGTGTGTGCGGGTGTGTACTGAAGCGATGCGTGGGCGCATGGATGCAGGTGCACCAGCTGGTGTCGACAATCCAAGGGCAGTTGCGACCAGAGCTCACAAGAGTGGACGTGCTGCGCGCCACCTTCCCCATGGGGTCCATGACGGGAGCGCCAAAGAGACGATCACTGGCGCTGCTTGATGAGCTCGAGAGCGATGCACGGGGCATCTACTCCGGCGCAATCGGGTTCCTCTCCCTCGATGGTGCAGTGCACTTGTCTGTGGCCATCCGCACCGCGGTCGTCACTGGTGCGTGTGTGCGTGTGCGTGTGCGTGTGCGTGCGCGCTCGCTGTGGTCGGGGCCGAATCGGGGGCATGGTAAGACCGGGGTCATATGCGGAGCAGGTGTAGTGTGGTGGTAAATGCTGACGTGAGGTGCTGTTGGTGACGTGGGTTGTTGGTGGATGCAGACGATGGAGTCAAGGTCGGGGCAGGCGGCGCCGTCACCGTGCTTTCAGACCCGCATGAAGAATGGGAGGAAATGCAGCTCAAGGCTTCGGCGCTCGTGAATTGTGCCCAGGCAGTCTGCTTGTCCAAGCAGACTGCAGACATGGCTGCGGGAGCTCCACTTGCCTAGTAGCTCATCGCATTTTCTACTGGCACAAGGCTGTGGCTCCCCTCCTTCTCCTTTTGGTGCTGAAGTCCAGACTTATTGACTTTTCAAGCTTGTAAAAATTAAGAGCATTCGCACTGTCTTTGATCGCAGGCAGGGCTGCAGGGAGTGGGAAATGATGTGGATGTCGAACATTAGCGCCGTGCTCGTTCTTGCAACATACGCTCGTCAAAAAAATCAGCAGATTGCTGTCCGGAAGAATCCCGGCATGAAACTTGCCTCCCGGCATAAAAACTTGCCACGTGTGAAAGCTGAAAGCTCTGAGGGCTATGTGTGAAAGCTCTCGTGTGAAAGCTCTCATTGCAATGTGTCGAAGCTCTTTCACAGATAGCTCTCATTGCTATGTGTCAATGGTAAGCTCTCATTGCAATGTGTAAAAGCTCTCATTGCCATGTGCGAAAGCTCCTTCACAGATATTTTTGCTCAAAGTGCGCGATTCAAAGACCTCCGGGACTCTGAGGAGGAGCGCGGCGAGCCACAGAGGTTCAAGTTCCTCTGCCATTGGCGAGACCGCCACACGCACACACAGAGCTTAGCTGTCAACCAATTCTCAGCAGACACAACTGACGTCAGGCTTGTCAGCGTCATCTCGAAGACTCGGACTCACACTGCCAAACATAGTGCTCCTGCGCGCATCACGCAGCTTCTTCTCGGTACTCGTGTGCAGGTCATCAAGCTCATCTTTGAGCCTATCGCACTGCGCCACGGCAGAATCTCGTTCTCCTCGAGCAGCCTAAACCGACTCCTCAATGTCGCGTACGTACGTCTCCAGCGATTCTATCTCCACTTTGGCCTGCTCATGCGCTTCAGCCATTGTGCGATGCGCTTCTTCAAGGTCCCTCTTGACTTCATCACGCTCTCTTTTCAGATCCCCGATGACTGCATCTTTGACCTGCAACTCATAAGCATGCTGCAATCCCGCCATTGCAATGCCGAGGCAAAGTCTCTTGGTCGAGTTCACCAAACCCCTCGAAGATGTTGCTCATAGCAGCATGCGGTATTTCATTATCTGCATTCAGCGGAACTGTCTTTGTGAAGGTGTCAAGAATTGACGCTCCTTGCGTAATGATTTCGAACATCTCATTGTTTTCCATCTCGTTCGTCATCCTCAGCTTGTTCTCCTTCACTGAGTTCTGCAAGTTGCTCTTCTACAACAGCCGAAAAGTCTAGCTCTCCGGTTCCCGCAGCACCTCCTTCTGCCACGGCAGCTGTGCCAACCGGTTCAAGCGCGCGGCATTCTACAACGGCCTGAAGCTCAAAGTAGGACTGGCGGCTGCCAAAGCAGCAGCGTTGAGGGTCAACCTCAATGTCCAGACTGTGACATAGTAGCACCCCCAATGCACGCTCCCTCTCACACTCCCCTTCTGCTCCCCCTCCTTCTTTCACACAATCTCCCTACCCCCCGCGTTCACTAGTGCGTGATGAGCAGACTCATCCACACAGGCCTCGGCTTGTCGTGTCGTCTCTCATAGCACATGTCCTCCACTCTCCTCCCCCCCCCACGCGAACAGCTTTGTAATAGGTCCTTAGTAATAAAACAAACAAACGACACAGTATTTGACAATTCGATTCCCTTCCGCAAAAATGACCTAATACGGATTACGTATTTCAGAATACCGGGCGTGCCGGGCCTGAGGCAGAGGGTGTCTCAGTCTCGGTGCCGCCTCCCCGGTCACCGGGGCGGCCGCAGACGAGTATAACCTGAATGTTGTTGACTGTAACGTGTCTGTCACTGTCGCACGCTGGTCTTCCATCTCAGTCAGTGGGGGTCTGGGGGGTACCCCCAGCTTTGGTACTTTAGTAGATTTTAGTTCGCGGTAACGTTGACATCTACAGGGCCCAGAAAGCGATTCAGGGAGATGACTGCAGCCCACGTCGGAGGTCATGGCCAAGGTTTCCCCTGCTCTCTCCTATCCGGGGCTCTTTCGAGTCACGGGGTCTCTGCTGTCGCTCGTATTTCGGACCGAGGACGTGTGGCAGAGGTGTAACCAATTCATCGAAACAGTTGAGTTCTTAATCAGGGTTTCCCCTTCTCACTCATACAATGCAGACAGGGTAGGACTCGGATGGATGGGTGGGTGGCTTTGAGGAAATGTGTACGCTGCATGCAGTGGTTATGTTGTGTTTTTGGTGTCAGCACCGGACTAAAGTTCTTGGCTTGTTGTACTTGGGGATCTTGGAGGTTCGTGGATGGGAATGGTGAAAATAGATTCGGTTCGGAGGAACCGGATCGGCCGCTGGTGCCGCTGACGAGCACAGACCACGACGTGCCGTACCCCGCTGGCTGCCGGCGACCTGGCAACCCGACCCGCGGCCCCAAACC
>Ga0315899_10006034_pt1 | contig 13034 bp, 14 predicted proteins | sample LakEriMetagenome_2_FD_203518 | JGI IMG/M metagenome (GOLD analysis project Ga0315899, IMG submission 203518) | Freshwater fungal communities from buoy surface, Lake Erie, Ohio, United States - Buoy 4 MA112 | ecosystem: Environmental > Aquatic > Freshwater > Lake | place: USA: Lake Erie, Ohio...
CTAAACCGTTTTTTTTTTAAAAAAAAATTGAAGGGCACGCACTATCGGAGATTCGGTGCAACGACCACCTACACAGTGGCGCCGTGCAAGGACGACGCGGAAGAGTTTAAGGGCCTGGCGACGAACCGCTTTTCAAGTCACGCTGACGTCGGGACCAGCGTTGATGGGGCCTTTACCGACTTTAAGGCTGTACAGTTTCGGCACGCGTGGAACCATAGGACCTTGGCCGATGCCTCGGGCAACACGTTCTCAAAAGTTTGTGTATTGACTTTATGTAGAGTGGAAATAATAGACACTTACGTTTGAGAATTCTTTTCAGATGATGATTTTCTGAGATCGGCGCAGCAGGCGCAAGGCGCTGCCATCAACCCGTTCGGCTCCAGTAATCTTTGTTTTTCTTTTTCTGAGCTCGGCATAGCAGGCGCAAGGCGCTGCAATCAACCCCTTCGGCTGCAGTAATCTATTATGTGTATTATATGCACACATACATGTTTGTGTGTGTGTGTGTGTGTGCGTGCGTGCGTGCGTGCGTATCTTGCGCGCATACCTGGCGGGTGTTGTGTGTGTGTTCGTGTTGCACGCAATGCCTGTACCCGCTGTCATGCGCCGAATGGAAGGGACAACGAGACAGACACAGACACAGACGCAGACACGCTCAGACACACAGACGCAGACTCTAGATTACAAAACCGTTACAAAAGCCGTCGGGGGCGAGATTACAATATTTTTACAAAAACCGTCGGCGCTCTGCTCCCCGCCCGCATCCTCAAAGGGAAGCCTGTGTCAGAGAGAGTTTATTAGGATCATACTCCATAATGACGAACTTTTTTTGTTTCTTTCTGCTGCATATATCCATTATGTATACACAGAGGCGGATGCAGCGGACGATGACATTCTGCAGAGTTCATCGCAAGCACTGTCACAACACAGGCGCCCCAACGCCATGGCCGGCACAAAGTCTCAAAAGTCAGTTCCCTAGTGTATTTACTATATCAAGTCCCTGCAGCGCTGACTTTTGAGAATTTTTACCAGGCATGACTTCTGTTTCTCCTGTATTTTATTCATGACTTCTGTTTTTTTTGTTTCTCCAGGAATGGCTTCTGCTCGGCATGGCCCTGCTGCCTGGCACACGTGGTGAAGCGTTGTGGAGGAGGAGGCGTGGTGAAGCGTTGTGGAGGAGGAGGATCGTTCTATGACCTCACCTCTTTTGAATTAAAAGTACGATTTCTTGCAAGAAACTAAGTTCAGAATTCTATGGCCCACCTTCGTGTCAGACGCACTACTGTTCATCTCGTGTTAGACCCACTACTGTTCATCGGTATGGCTACTCCCACTACTATTCCCACCTCCCACTGAACCGGGAGGGTGGAAAGTAACATGTGAATGAAGTTGATCAAGGTTCCTTTATTACAATTAGTGCACCAACACCGGCGCGCAGAAACGATGCGCGTGCGCGCGTAGATGAGAGAGGGTGAATGCAGACGCGTGCGCGTAGGTCTGGAGTGCCACGGCCGTAGCAGGTGACTTGGAAGAGAGAGAGAGCATTCTCTAAGCGGTCTGCTTATTGTGTGTGTTGAGTGTTTAATTGGAAAACAAAAGAAACTGTCACAATCTCTCCGAATTCACCAGGGAGTATGTACAGGAAGAGGCTCCTGGACGACGACTTTGGGGTAGTACAGGATGTCACGCGGCCGCCGCACGGCACACATTGACAAGATTTCGCGGCACATGTACGCGTCGAGCGAAAACAGCTTGCTCTGTGCGCCGAGCCGGCGGTCGAAGCCCATGACAACCGCCAGCTGAAGCTCTGGCGCTAAAGTCTTGCAGCTCATGGTTGTCTCGAGCGAAGCTTTCAACTCGCGGGAGCCGGCGTCCCCGATGTCGTTTTCTTCGAGGTAGAGGCCGCAGAGGGTGTGGTTGCTGCGCAGGGCCCGCGCAAACTCGCTGGCGCCCTGGTCGCTGATGAGGTTGCTCGAGAGCCCGAGAACCGCCAGACTCTGATTTCCAACCAGGCCCTCGGCCAGCGAAGTGGCGCCTACGTCGGTGATGCCATTGCTGACTAGGCCAAGGGTGTGGAGCACATTCGTGCCTTTCAGCGCCGCGGCCAGCTCGGCGGCTCCCGCGTCTCCGAGCGCGTTGTAGCTCAGCTCCAGGCGCTGCAGGCTGCAGCTGAGGGTGATGCCGCGCGCCAGGGCGCGCGAGCCGTGCCACATAATTCCGTTGAATCCCAGGCCCAGGTACTGCAGCGCACGGTTTTTCTGGAGCGTGTCGCAGAGCGTCGTGCATCCAACGTCTCCAAAGCCATTGAAGCTCAATTCTAGAGATTTGAGCGAGCTGTTCACCCGCATGCCCGCCGCCAAGCACTCGAGGCCCCGGCACGTAATCCCGTTGCTGGCCAGCTCGAGGGTCTCGAGCGTAGTATTAGCGATCAAGACCGCAGAGAGCGCGCTCGCCCCTTGGTCGCCGATGGTGTTGGAAGACAGGTCAAGATACTTGAGAGTGGCGTTGTGCCGCAGCTCGCGTGCAATGGCTGCGGATGCATGCGGCTGCAAATTGTTGTCGCCCAGGTGCAGGGACCGGAGGCTTTCTTGATCGTCCCCCGCGTGAACGCGATCTGACAAAACTTCTGAAAAGTCAGTGTACACCGATTGAAGTTGAAAAAGTCACAAAAAGTCACCATAAATTTGAGAAATAGTTGACCTGAAAACTCGGCAGGTCTACGCGCCAGATGCTCGACAATGATATCGACACACTCTGTGTTGATTCCACACCCCTGTAGCTCCATCCTGCCCTCGCGCGGCGCCGGCGGCCATTGGCCGAGCGTGGAGCGACCTGCTTGCCCAAAAGCAAACACACCTTGGCTGGAACGACCCCCTTGCCCGAAAGCAAATACACCTTCTTCGCATTCGACAGCGTCAATGCCGTTCAAACGAGCGATCGGTTTTAGCTCTGCGCCCCTGTCGTCCGTCACCGACAGAAAGTCAAGTGACGACGCGAGCGGCGGGCGCTTGGGTGCTTCGAAGTGATAACAGCCCGTCTCCGCATGTGCTCCGCAAGGGAGGGTTCGCGGGCCACGCTCCAAGATTGGCGGGCGACGTGCGGATCTCATGGCTGCCGGTGGCACTATTGCCACGAGCCCGTGCCCCGTCATGCGCGGCGCGGCAACGCCTGCGCACAGCCTAAAACACGTTTGAAATGGTGCGGAGCCGTCGCGGCTGCGTGGATCGCAAATCCGGGCGCGGGATCCGGTTGCGGCGCGAACGGAACAACGCACGGAGCGACGCCTGTTGCCCACTGCCGGTGCCCGATATCAGCCACGCCTTGATTGCCCCGTCAATGGCCTGCTCTCTCTACTTACGATCCTTCCGGCACTCCTCTTCGATCTTGCTTAAGCCTCATCATCTTAGAAGCCTCATCTTGAAAGTTTTTGTACCTGAGAAAAATCCCTTGAACATGTTTCACATCCAAACAGCAGTGCCGATCTGAAGCAAGATTTAACGTGTGTTTTACTGACCCCCAGCTGTTTGGATGTGAAACATGTTCAAGGGATGTTTTACAGGTACAAATTTTTATAAGATGAGGCTTTTACAGGTACCAAAACGGTGCCGATCTCAAGAAAGATTAACGTGTGTTCACCATTGATACGTACGGTCGTGCGACAGTAGTAAACCAACATTTTGTTTGGATGTATGTAGCATAAAAAGCTGAAAAGATTGTTTTTCAGCAGAAAACCGCGTCCCTTCTTCTCTGCAGCAGTTTCAAAGGACAAGGAAGATCGGGATTTTTTGACTTTATACGACGTATTACCGGGTGTTTTTACGACTGAGAGCCCGTACAGCGAGGCGGATGATATAAATGCAACCTTTGGCAATTTCTGGTACATCTTTGGCTGACGGGTGACACACACGTAAGGAAAGAATTTGTGCAGAAGGAGATTGCGGGGAGATTGAGGTCAAATCTCCGGCAATCTCCTTTTCCCTGCAACTTTTGCATCTAGGTAAGGCTCAGCCTAAACGCATAAGTACTCGAATGAAATACGGGGTTGAGATACGTACTGTAGGAGTTTAGCGGCTTGTGGCGCCGGCTTTCACGTGTGGCCTCTAGCCGGCTAAGATGGTCTCAGTCCCCACAAGCCAGACGTGACAAGCGGCGGGTCTTTCTTTTGCTCTTGAGTTAGCGTTTGCTGTGGCCGAGAGTTTCTCAATTCTCTCTCCCAGCGCTCTGCCTGCTCCCCCACAGGACCACGCATCGCAGGCACCTGCCGCCGCAAATGCTTCGGCAAGAGCAGCCCCGGGAGCAGGCATCTTTGACGGTGTGCACTCCATCTCGGGCGATCTCGTGGACCTCCTCACCCGGACCTGGACCTTTGCAGGGCGCCGGAATGCTTAAGAATGCTTTCCGGCGCTCTGTTCCTCTGGAGGACCTCCATGAGACAGGTCGTCTGTGGGATCTGCGGAACTTCCGCACCCCACTCCCGGTCCCCCATGGCACGGCAAGCAAGGATTGCGGAGATAGCCTCAAAGCTATCCTCGCCCTTGCCGAGCGCCACCCTGCGCAATCCCTTCCCCAATATATTCTCCGCGCTTTTGCCCAGTTCCTGCCAGCCCTCCTCATGCCTTGTTCGCGCCGCGGCAAACCTAGGCACATCACCACTAACGCGCGTCGCTTTCAGAGGGGCGAGTGGGAGGCCTGTTGGACTCTGGCCATGCGGCATAACAACCGCGAGTTTGCCCATAGAGCAAAAAAACGGCCAGCCGCCTGCGCCCGCTTCCTTTCAATATCGAGCGCGCTCGATATGCGGAATATTGCGCGCGCAAAGGTGCATTGTCAAAGGCAAACCAGGCGATGACCTCGGATCTGACCCCTTCCGCTGCCCCTAACAACATTAACGAACTGCGCGCCAGAACCCCGATCCCCCCACCCCGACAGGGACCCCACCACACAACCGGCATTGCTTATCTGGCCTCAGAAGGTTGACACCGGTGCATGGTGGGAGGGGGGAGACGGGCAGGAGTACATTCAGAAGCACTTCAGTATCAAGCACATTGCAAAGTATTTCCGCACACGCTCCCCGGTGTCAGCAGCGGACATTGACGGGTGGCGCGCGAGCTCTCTCCTTTCTCTCTCCTTCCCTCCCTCCTTCTCTCTCCTCCCCCTCCTCCTTGCCCTCCCCCCTTCCTCCCTTCTTCCCTCTTTCCTCTCCTTCTCTCCCCGCTCTCTCTTCCCCCTCCTCGCTCCTTTCTCTCTCCTCTCTTTTCCCTCGGGGACCCTCCCTCCAACCCTGCCTCTTTGGGCGATGTGACTTTGATTGTCTTTTTAAACAATTTTTTTGCATATCAGTCTCAACATTTTGAGATCGCGTCCGAATGGGTTTCAACTCCCTGCAATCTCCCGCCGAACATTTAGGAAATGATGACTTCTGCGCCTTGGGCCTGTGACCACTCGTCTTGCGTGGCCGTGGACGTACCTTTCTGCGTAGGGATGCTTTTTGTCCACCACCGCGCAGCTTCCAAGGCTCCGCCCATGCGATCAAGCGGGCGGTCGGGGCACGGACAAACACATCTTGTGATGTTCCAAACCAGCGGTCAGCGGTCGCGCGGCGAATGTAAACAAGGAAATACGTCTTCCTTGTTCTTCGGGCCCACGTCCTTGGAACACTTTAGAACACTTTAAGCTGGTGTTCGGATGTTATTTGTTTTTCCCAGTGCATCCCATCTGCTTTTCCCTCCTCGGTACAAAAAATTGAGACTTCTAAGACGATGAGGCTTAGGCAAGAAGGACACCTGCAGAGCGCCGAGCGATAGTCGCGGCGTGGCGGATATCGGGCGCCAGCCGGGGGCAACAAGCGTCGCTCCGTGCGTCGCCCACGCCGCCACCGCACGGATTCGCAATTCACGCAGCCGCAAGGGCCCCGCGCCATTTTCGGCGCGCGTGAGGCGCTGCACAGGCGTTGATGAGCTCGTGGCAATGGTGCCGCCGGCAGCTACATCTCGCGTGGCCGCCACCGCATGCGCGGGAACCGAGAAGACTACAGCGAGTCATCACCCATGCCTCCTCCAGGCAGCGGCGGCAGCGGCGGCAGCGCACCAGTAGCGCCAGTCATTGTGTGCGCGCCTGCACCAGTTCCCCCAAATGCGCCTCCACTTACTCTACCAGACCCAAACGCTCCTCCTCCGCCTCCACCGCCGCCAATGCCCACGCCCCTGCCCCCGCCAAATTTTTCGCCCACTTGCGCGCCAGCAACGAGGACTTGGGGGTGGTGTATGGGTCGTTTGTCACCGTCGCCTACTGCGTCTCCCCTGGCGAAAGCAGCCACGTCGGTACCTCCTTGTCCCTGCCCCGGCCTACTCTGCCCGCGGTGGGCGTCTGGCTCCGGCAAAGGCCGCTGCAGACTATTTCCGTGTGCCCCGCCGCCTCTCCAACCCCCTCTGTCCTCCCCGCCACCACGGCCCCTCCACAGCCCGCGCCCTCCGCGTTGTCTTCCCCCCCCAAGCCGTATGTAGGGCCTCCCACGCACGTCACCTGCGCCATGCGGCGAAGAAGAGGTTCCCGCATTCCTCGCACCCCGGCCCTCCCGCCCGCCCTCCCGCCCGCCCCTACTGCTGCGGAAAGCTCCAACTTTTCCGGGACTCGAAACCTTCGTGCTGCCGGACTTTAGCGCCTCCCAGCTGCGCACTGCGTCTCTCCCACCGTCTCCTTCGCTGCCCGACCTTGGGAGACGGTCTCGGCGGCCGTGCTCCAGGCGGCCGCGTCTCCGCTGCCCCCTCGCGTCCGTCCGGCGCATGTCGTTATGGCAGCTGGACGCAGGCGCAGGCGGTGCTGCGGACCGGCCTGCCGCGTCCACATCCATCATGTCACCCTCCCCGCCCCCGCGCCCATGCCCCAGCGCGTGCAGCCCCACCCCGTCCGGCTGCGCTCTGTGCGCCCCCGGGGCGTCGCCCTCGGCCATGACGCGGTTCAGACGGATGGCAAGCACGGACTTTGCGCCGACGGTATCGCACCCGCGCCGCTCGAGCTCGGCCTGCAGCGTGTCCTTGCTCAGCTGCGCCAAGAGGTCGGTGCTGGTCCCCGCCGCGGCCGGCGCGGGCATCGCTGCTCCGTGGGAGGGCTCACAGAGCGCGCGCTTCTCCGCGCCGCCCCTCAGTCCCAGCCGGGCCACATAACGCGCCCGCGGCTGCTGGACTACGTCCGCGCTCCAGCGACCGCGGACAAGGTCGCCTGTCGCATTCTGCGGGTCCCCCAGGGCCCCGAGCAGCGCCAGCAGCCGCACCGCGGCAGCGCCGCGCGCTGTTGGCCTCATCGCAGGCCGGCTTCCGCCCCCGTCTCTCGGCCGCTTTGTGCCGAGCATCGCTTCCCAACGCGTGTGCGCAACTAATTGAAATTCGCACAGTGAACAACAGCGCTCCCCCGCCCTGCCGCTGAGCCCTTTCGGGCTTTTCACGGGGGCCACTCCGTTGGGTTCGTGTCAAGTCAATAAATGGTTCAGCTTGTATTTGAATTTTATGAGCGTAATTCGTGGAATTCGATTCGATGAAATCGGGGTGCAAGGCAAAAAATATGACAACACACCGGAGAGTTTCCCGAGCAGGAGGGTAGCCCAGGAAAGCGTAGGCAATGCACGCACCGATGAAAGAGCTCGCGCTGCTGGTTGCTGTGGCCGCCGGTGGCGCAGAGGCCTTTGCTCCGGCACCGACGTCCCTGGCGCTGCGTGGCGCTTTCCACCCTGGCGTCTCTGTCTCCTCGCAGCAGCGAGCGGACACACGCGCGGCTGACCGCGGCGGCCTGCTCGGCCTGGCCGCCTTGCAAAACGCCGACAAGATTGGCCGCCCGGTACCCAGGACCTGGAAAGAGGGCACCGACTTCGCCAAGGCAACCAAGGTATTGCCCTCAATGCTCAGGATTCAGGGTTCAGGGTTCAGGGTTTAGTTTGGGCTCTCACAAGGCGCGAGCGTGGTGTGGCCTCTGGCAGTTGGCTCCGGGCGATCTTGTGTTTATCGAACGCTCTGATGGCTCTCGTCGCTATGGCGAGGTTCTCAAGTCTACCGGTATGCGAGCTCTACTAATGTTGCCCAACTAACTGTCTATTAGCTTCACTACGTTTCCATCCCGCGTCTTTGGCTGGGTTTTCAATCTCGCGTGTTTGGCTAGGTTTTCTTTCAACTCAATACGAGATCATAGTACATTTCGTATTTGCTTCGCTTATTCTGTTTTAATCTCGCTTCCTTTTAGGTTTTCTTTCAACTCAATACGAGATCATAGTGGAGGTGGAAAAAGGAGCAGCGGCATCGACCAAGGTTGAGAACCTCGCTAACATCTACAAGCCTACTGAGGTCAACAACAAGCAAAAGAAAAAAATCACCTATACATATACAGAGAGACACATACACTTGAACACATGTGCACGCTACTGTGTATGTACATGTTCAGGATTTAGGGGTGAGGGCATATTCAAGACCACGCACACGTACACGCGCACACACATGCACACACGCATGCATACACACATACATACACACACGCAAACACTCACATACACCGTTTGGAGTTGCTATGGCACACACACACACACACACACACACACGCAAACGCTCACACACACACACACACACACACAGTCACACACACACACAACACACACACACACACACACACACACACACACACACGAACACACACAAACACACACACACCCACACACACACACACACACAAAAACACACATACACACACTCAACCACACACACACACACACAACACACACACACACAACCACACATACACACACACATACACACACACACACGCACACGCACACACACACACACATACACACACATACACACACACACACACACACACACACACACAGGTAGGAGTTGCCAAGGGGTCGGGATCGACGATCGCCTCAATGGCTGCCCAGAAACAGGTGATGCTACGAATACTGATACGAATACTGACTAAATTTACTTTGATACTAATACTGACTAAATTTACTTGGTCGGGATCGATGATCGCCTCAATGGCTGCCCAGAAACAGGTGTTAAGTAAAATTAGTCAGTATTAGTATTTAGTATTCGTAGCATCGGCCTCTCTCTCTCCCTCAAAGAATAATTGTGCCTCAACGGCTCCCAAAAACAGGTGTTGAGTAAGATTGGTCAGTAAAACAGGTGTCAAATGAGATTAGTTTAGTTAGTTAGGTGTTAGTAAGATTAGTCAGTAAAACAGGTGTGAGGCAAGATGAGTCGGAAGACTGGGTAGCCTAACTTATCTTAGTTAACACCTAACTAACTAAACTAATCTTACTTGACGGTGGTTGGATTCTTTAATACAAACGATATGTACAACAACGATGGCGGTCAGGGGGGACCACGGGTTTGTGAAGCTCATGGAGTAAAATAAAGGGTTTAGTTAGTAGTAGTGAATTGAACTAAACTTCTCTCAGGAGCACGGGTTTGTGAAGCTCGTGAAGTAAAATAAAGGGTGGCGCTGGTTAGAGCGCCTTTTTACTTCATAAGTTTATGCTCGATCCCTGACCGCCATCGTTATTGTACATATCTATACTACTTGTACTCTAGATATTTTTGCATATTTTTTTGTGATGTTTTATAATAGTATATTTTCAAAAAAGATGAATTTGAATAAGTCGTGAATAATGATATTTTTGTAAGCAGTAAGAATGCAAAACTTTATAACGTTTTTTATATATATATTATTGGGTAAATTTGGGGAAATTTTACCCTTCCCCCCCCCCTTTACTCATGAAGTGAGTAAATATATTTTTCCCCCATGTGATTACACCGGAAAATGAAAACTCTTTGAACTGTTCAAATAGTTTTCCCTACCTCCCTACCTCCCTCCCTCTCTCTCCTCTCTCTCCCTCTCCCTTTCTCTCCCTTTCTCGTCGCGCGCTCTCTCTCTGAGCTGGTTCGATACCACACACACACACACACACACACACACACACACACACACAGCTGCGAGGCCGCGCACCCGCCCCTCCAGCACGCGCGCCAGCCAAGGCCCCCGCCGCCCGGATGCATGCATTTCTCAAAAGTCCTCCTATGTAGTGGCTTTACATAGTATGTAGGGTTTAGGGTTCAGGGTTTAGATCTCTCAAAGGTCCTCTATGTGGTGGCTTTATATGGCATGTAGGTTTTAGGGTTCAGGTTTAGATCTCTCAAAAGTCCTCTATGTAGTGGCTTCACATAGTAAATCTACCAGGGCACTGACCTTTGAGAATTTTCATCAGTGCCCCTATGGTTTAGGATTTAGGGTTTAGATCCCTCAAAGGTCCTCTATGTCATAGTGAATCTACTAGGGCACTGACCTTTGAGCGTATACGTGTCATATGAGGAGGAGGATACATGTCTGATCAATGTCATATGAGGAGGAGGATACATGTCATAGTGAATCTACTAGGGCACTGACCTTTGAGAATTTTTGAGAATTTTTCATCAGCGGCCCTCCAGCACGCGCCCCAGTCTCAGCTGCCCCAAAAGCCGGGAGTCAGATGGCAAGGGCTGGGAGTCAGTTGATGCCGTCGGCACCGAGGTGTGTGCGTGTGTCTGCGTCTGTGTCTCTGTGTCTCTGTGTCTGTGTCTGTGTCTGTCTGTGTCTGCGTCTGCGTCTGTGTCTGTGTGCGAGAGCATTATACATGGACACACACATACTGCACACCATATGCACACCATACACACACAAACAGCACGCCGAAAGTACCCAACGCGGAGGTGTTGACTAAAAGCGTGCCGACCTCATGGGCGGAGGGAGTAGAGTTCTCCAAGGCCGCCTCAGTATCTCCAGGAGATCTCGTGGTGGTTGATGGCCCCTCAGGCCTTTTTTTCGCGACGATTGAGAAGAAAACAGGGCTCCCTTGGCAGCAGACCTACTCCGTCGTTGTCCAGGTAACTAAACCCTAAACACGAAACCCGAAACCCGAAACCCGAAACCTTAAAACCAACTCCGTCGTTGTCCAGGTGAGTAAACCCCAAACTCTAAGCCTGAACCCTGAACCCTAAACTCTGAGCCTCAACCTTCAACCTTTGGCAGCCGAACTACTCCGTCGTTGTCCAGGTAACTAAACCCGGAACTCAAACCCGAAACTATATTTATAGCCTAAACCCTAAACCCTAAACCCTAAACCCTTAAACCGGCAGCGCGGGAGGCAGCGGACCTGTCGACGATCTACAAACCTATAACCTAAACCCTAAACCCTAAACCCATATATGTCCAGATAATGTCAGATGGATCAGCGGCGGCGCGAGAGACAGCGGACCTGTCGACCATCTACAAACCTTCGCCCGAGGCCATTGCGTCTCTTACCTCTCCCGTGCCCACAGCAATCTCGAGCTTTTTTGGGGGTCTGTTCGGTGAACATTTTGAAAAAAATTCATAGATTTTCAAAAGTTTTGCAAACAATTAAGTATGGAAAATGTTAAAACAGGGGGCGGTACCAAGGCAGCGCCTCCACCTCCTCCTCCTAGGGCAAAGGCTGAAGGCAAAAAGGAGGGCACAATGCTCACCGATTTCCTCAGTAAGTGTCTTTGTATGTGTGTGTGTATACTGTGTGAGTGTTACATACACGCACACATGTATGTATAGTGTGATACATACACGTGTGTGTGTGGGTGGGTGGGTGTGTTTGTGTGTGTGTGTGTGTGTGTTTGTGTGAAAGAGAGAGATAGCGTGTGCGTGTGTGTGTGTATAATGCAGGCAAGATCGAAACGCCGCCGCCGCCGCTGCTGCCCAAACTCAAGGAAGACCACTAATTTTACTCAACTAAGGACTTCCTTTCCTCCACTAATTTTACTCAACTAATATCATGCAGGCAAGCTCCCAGGGCAGGAGCAGACGCCGCCGCCGCCGCCGCCGAGGCCCAAGGTAGCCCAGACGGGCACACAGAAGCTACCCTCTTTGGAGATCAAGGACGTCAAGTTGCCGAAAGACGCCGAGGAAGCAAAGAAGCAGGCGCAGGAGGTCGCTGACCAAGCGCAAGCGCAACTCAAGAGCGCGGCAACCAATTTTTTCAGTTTTGTCGAAAAATCGATCCCTAAAGACGTTTCCGACAAGATCAAAGATGCGGCCAGTACTGCGGCCAGCACTGCGGCCAAGGCCGTGCCCTCCGCGCCGGCGTCCAAGGTACAAATTCTCAAAAGTACTCTCTAAAGTGGCTGTCAATCGTAAATCCACTAGGGCGCTGACTTTTGAGAATGTGTCCTTGTGTCCTAGGCCTCCGCGCCGCCGTCCAAGGCTGATGAGGCAAACAACACAAATGTCAAAAGACAACCCAAATGTTCAAGAGTATCCTCATAGCGACGTGATACACCAAATGTAATGGAGCACTGACTTTGAAGAATGTCTGCTAGTCCAAGCCGGCAGCAAAGAAGGAGCCTATCCAATATTCCACAGTCATTCCCCCGCCCCCGCCCCCACCCCCGGTGCCCCCCCCAGCACCAAAGCCCCCCGCCGCTAAAGCCCCCCCCGCCGCGGAGAAGAAGGACGTCGTGTTAGAGGTAAGTAACAATTTCAGCCATATATTTACCAGCCTCCCGGGTCCGCCACTGTCTCCCCCGCACTCCCTGCCGCGCTGCGTGCGCAGCCATCCGCCATGGTCCCGATTTTGGGGGTGAATTGTTTTGTTTTAATTCTCCAGAACTTAAACGCCCTGGTCACCAAGGCCGAGGCCAAGGTGGAGGCCAAGAAGGAAGAGGCTCCCGCCGCCCCCAAGGCCCCACCCGCCCCGGTAGTTGTGTGGGTGGGTGTGGGCGCGTGCGTGGGCGCGCGCGCGGTGCGTGCAAGTGTGTTTGCGTGAGAGAGACAAAGTGAGTGAGTGAGTCAGTGAGAGAGAGAGAGAAACCAAAACCGAGTGGGGGGGCCTGAGTCGCAAAGTCTGACATTTTCTGACATGAAATGTTTTCCGGGTTTTTGTGTTTGTGCGATCTTTCCGGGCTGCTTACCTGTGTGTGTGTGTGTGTGTATATGTGTGTGTGTGTGTGTGTGTGTGTGTGTGTGTGTGTGTGTGTGTGTGTGTGTGT